>RHMF01017282.1_pt1 | contig 10143 bp, 20 predicted proteins | sample 5365151 | NCBI WGS metagenome assembly RHMF01 (sample SAMN10266501, study PRJNA497801) | feces metagenome | isolation source: feces | host: Bos taurus | place: China: Prairie of Fairy Mountain | collected 2017-08-14 | reverse complement strand
CCATAAGTTCAGATAGTGGTATTACTGTATATTATAGTGGTACTTCATATGGTGTATCTGCAAGCAATTTGGGTTTATATCAAAAAGATTTAGGTATAGGTGTTAATGGAGGCACTGTTGCTATTAACAATCCTAATAATACAGCAATACTTGCAAATGGTAATATGTATTTAGATGGCAAGCTATCTACTACAGGTTATATATCTGCCAGAAAAAATGCAACTGTAATTTCTAGTTCAACATCATTGATGCAGAGTCAAATATTAAGTGGTGGAACGTTTATTTGTTCAGATAGCATTTATGTTTGGCTTCCAGCATTAACACAGGATCTCAATGGTGCTATAGTTAAATTTATATTTACAGGTACTGGAAGGATTGTTACTGATTCTTCTGCAGCTATAATGACTATACTTGATGGACCTGGAACACAACCTCAAACAAGTTGCACTCAGTATGTTGCAACACAAGGTAGTGTAATAGAAGTAGTTTTTTCATATAACGATAATACTATTTACGCTTATGCAATAAATAATTCATAATAAAAAATCCCGATCCAAAAGGACCGGGATTTTTTATTAGTCGCTAATCTTCGGATTGGCGGCTTTTATTTTTATAATACATTCCTAGAAGAATAAAAAAGATTGTAATACAAGAGTAAATAAATAAGGAAATGTTACTAGATATAGGTATATAGAAATCAATTGTTGTTAAAAGTTGTAAAATTAAACTGTAATATATTGGTAACCTATGTCAAATACAACATTTAAACAGAAATGATGCATCTAACATAAAAATCGCTGTAATAGGAGAATAATAAGAACTTAATATAAGTATTTTAGAATATATTCCAAAGCAATTTAATAAAGTAGAGATAAAATATAGAGCTGCAACTAGAAACGGAATATGTTTTAAAAGAATAAGAAAGATTTTATAATCTTGTTTCCGATATACTTCCTCCATTATATATAATTTCGGCACGTTTATTATGAGCAAATGCTGCAGTCCCAATCGCCTTCATTTTTGGAGGTGTTTTACGTCTATTTTTCTCGATTGCTTTTGCAATATTATATACAAGTTTATTTGTATACGGAGTTACAAAATTAGTTCTTGGAACATATTTTCATGGAATGGAACTAGTATCAAGTTGATATTCTCCTTTATCATTTCAAGCACCTGTATATGCGTGATATAAACCATCATTTTCTAATTTATATGCGCCTTTATTAACAGCGTCTTGAAATGTTTTTGATTTTCCTCATAATTCTCAATATCTTCTAACATCAAAATCAGTAGAATCTTTTTGATTGGTTGGAAGTGTTTCTCAGAAATCTTCAAAAGTTCCGGATTGAGCTTTTAATATTCCGCCAGATCTATAGACAACTATGTTATTTACTCTGTATTTCATATTAAAACAATTTAATTAATAATTAATCTAAAATACTAAACATGCAAATATAATAATAAATTTTAAAATATCAAAGAAAAAGCGGAAATTTTTAATTTCCGCTTAATTCATTACGACAATGTTCACACAAAAATCTTTTTGCGATTGGGAACATTTCCATTCCTATATCTCCAGCTAAATATGCTAACTCTTCACTAAAAGGATCTATATGATCTTCTTTTGCAATATGTATAGCTAAATGAAGTTTTTCATGGTCAAAAGTATGTTGAAATTCTATAGGACAGGTTGTTTCACCTATAACTATTATTGATTTTCTTCTACTTAAATTGGAATATGTATAACCTTTATTTTCTGCATCTTCAAATAGATTTATAAATTCAGATTCATCTGTCATTCCAATCTTTTTTAAATTAGATACAATAAAGTCAATTGGTATAGAATCTACTATATAAAATACCTTAACCCATCAATCTCATTCTTTTAAATAAAACTCCTGGATTATAGTCATTAAATAACATCTTCTCACGGGATTGGTGTACCTGTCCCTATACAATCTCCGTAAAATCTAGTAAATGGAAGTTCTGGATAACCGTCTGGATCATCTACGTAATCTTTAACAAAAAATGCAAGATGTTGCTCATCAGGAACAGAAGAGCTTAAATAATCAGCCTTGCACATATTTGCTGCAAAAACGTAATCATAACCAAGTTTGTTTTTCAGAACAATCCCGTAGCGTTTTAATAGCTCATCGACATTATCTTTTGTTAATGGTTGAATTCGTATTTCTTTTCCGTTAGGATCTTTTTTGTACATATTACTTGTAACTCAATCCAACATCTTTTTAGAAAAATGTCATCCATTTTGAGCTAGATATTCCTCCATTCCAGAAGGAAATTTATCTCTTGCATCTAATCTCATATCTATCGCATCCTATAAGAACGAGAACTGCTACGATAAGAACGCTCAGAATGTTCCATAGCGTCTTCGTATCCGTCTTCGTAACCACATTCGTAAGCTTCTTCTACTGACATATCGTCACGCATATTACGATAGCTCCGCCTGTCTTTCTCCTTGATTTCTCACATTCGCATTGTTTTTATCCTCCTTATTTTTTAATTGTTCAATCAGTAAAGCCATATTCCGACTCATTTCATTCATCTGATTTTTCAATTCTACTATTTCTTGTTGTTGTGCTTGTTTTTCAGCCATTTCTGGATTAAAGTCTGATAAAATTTTATCATAAATTGTTACCAAATTTTCATGATATGGCTTACTATTTATTACATCTATACTTTTCTGCTTTAAACTAATTACCTCAGAATTCATTGCATCCCTACTATCAGATATTACTAAACTCTCTCCATTACTGTAAGAATCTGCAATATCTAATTGTGCTGGAATCGCAGTCATGTTATAAGTAGCATCGTTTACTTTAATTACTAAATCTACTACAAGTTCTTGAGGTTGTCCGAAAGTATGTGGAATCTGATATTTCGGTTTTGGAATTGGTTGATTAACCACATATCCGGTCTCTAAACGAGGATTGTCTCCTTTATGAAATACATAAATCGGACTATTTGGTCTTACTGATTGAAACATATTCTTAAATTAATAATTGTAAAATTCCGTTCTCTCTATCATAGAATAAAAGGTGTATTCCTTCTTGTAATTCGACTCCAGTAATTGCAGTACCACCAAAAGTTGTAACAGCTATTGTAGATCCAGCAATACTTGGAACGTTAAAGAATACAGGGAGCGCATCTGCACTAGTTGCTGCTTGTTCAGTAATCTTTACAGCAATTAAACCAGAAAATCTAGGATTAACTGCTGGAGAAGAATTGAAATTAAATATAACAGAACTAGTAGATTCACTAATACTCCTAGATTCTATACAAGGGACACCATTACTATTAACTCTATTGTATATAAAACTCGTTGCCATAACACTAAGCCCCTCCTAAGCAATTAAGCCCAGATGGAACCTGTGCCATAATAAGGAAATCCAGTTCCACCATTTCCATAAAGATAATATGAAGGAATGGCTGTTAACTGAGGATAAATAACAGTGGCTGTCTCTGGTTGCGCAGCTTTAATTTCTGAACCTCTTTCTGAATTGGTGCAAGCATAGCAGCAACTGCAGCTGTCTGTTGCGCATTATCAATCTGACTCTTCAAACTAGTATTAGTTGCAAGAAGAGAATCAATCTTATTCTGAAGTTCACGTTCTTTGAGAGCACAGAATTGATCGTTCATAGCAACAGTTTGTGCATTAATAGCATTAATAATAGAATTAGAGTTCCTATCTGCCTGTGCACCAAGAGTATTGGTCTGCTCAAGTGTACGAATCTGTGCTTCATAACCCTGTTGTGTAGTGAGAAGCCTGTTCTCACAGCAACATTCCTGAAGTTTAGCAACAATAGATGCATCTCCAGAAAGAATGGCGTTTTGAACTTGAAGTCCAGATAATCCAACCTGAGAACCAACATTTGCAAGAGCTAAACGAGCATCAGAAATACCCTGACTAATAGTTTCATAGTTCATACCAAGAGTAGAAGCTAATTGACGTACATCAGCATCAGTACCATTAATAGCCTGAAGAACAACGTCCCTATTACTATCAGAATTGACTAAACTGCCAACTCCACCGCCGAAACCGCCGTTTCCAAAACCACCGAAACCACCTCAGCCGCCACCAAAGGCTAAACCAAGAAGAAATCCTACGATGCCTCCACCTCAACCACCGAGGAATCCACCATTGTTACCATACCCATTATTAAGGGCATAAGCAAGAGGAATGTTATTAGAAGAAGCACCATCAAATACATAAGTTTTTTCGTCTGCCATATTAAAAATTTTAAAAGTTAAACATAAAAATACTTGTTGATCAACAGTGCAAAGATACCATAACATTATCGTGAAGCATAATGGTACTAATAAAAAAATTAATCCCCTGCAACCTTTTGGGTTACAGGGGATTATAAAAATAAATATGTTACTATTGTTTATTTATTCAATTTACAAAACGATTAAATTGTTTTTGATTTGCTTGAAGTTGTCTCATTGTAGAATATCGTTCGTCTCAATATTTTACAATTTTATTTTGTTCATCTAAAGACTTTTTGAGAAATTTATCCCAGTTAGATGTTGCTTTTGGTTCAACTAGTTTTGAAGCGGCTTTTGTTTTCATAGCTTGTAAACCAGAATTGTATTTAGCACCAGTGCCAAAAGAACCTTTAACAAGATTTTCTACTCCTTCAAATGCGTTCATAGATGTCTTACCAGGTAACATTCCAGTACCAGTAATTGGTTTTGCATAACCATGTTTTTGTACATATTCCTCGTCTGGTAAATCAGAGTCTTTTCCGAACATTAAATTTCGGACACCTTTACCAAATTTAGAATTATATGCTTTATATCACGGAGTTAATATACCACGTTGAGCTTTGAGGACACCACCTTGTTTATCGTAAGTTATATTAAATTTGGCTTCTACGTTGAATGCCATTATCTGATCTAATTCTTCATGCAGTTTTTGTTGCGGAGTAAGAACTTTTCCAGCTTTCTGAAGTTTTACAATTCCACCATTATCTAATTTGTATATCATAGGCAATTTAATTTTAATTTTTGCAAATATAAAGAAAAAATTTGGAAAATACAAATTTATTTTGTAAATTTTGGAAATAATTTAAAATCCCTGCACAAAAGTGCGGGGATTTTTGTATTGTGGGAGTGTATGGAGTATCATGATGAGTGACCCCGACCCATTCTCGATGGGAAATCGATTTCAAATTCATCGATGACCGGGGTAGGGGTCATTCAAACAAAATTGCATCGTGTAACCTCACGTGCATGATGCAATGATCTGTTTCGTGAGGTAAATCCAAAGAATATGAAAGGATTTATGATGCCCAGACGGTTCTGGAGAACAATCGGTATTGGACCAGAGAAACTTTTGTTTCACATTGGTTCTATAGGATTGTATCGAATTGGTTATGTTGGTGACGCATTTACAATTGCAATCAACAAAATCAGAAAATTCGATTATTACACTCCAGAAGAAGATTTACCGTTCTAGGAGTCTTAGGAGAAAATAACTTTCCAAGTTGTTGAGGACAGCACATCCGCTCGATAGAGTCATTATGCTGTAAAACACACACTCACAAGAGTTCACCGCTTTGCTCGTGGGTGAATCTAAGCGTACGTTGATAATTTTAATATCTTTGCACATGGATATTAAATTTATCGTAACCATTGTCCATAACTATGAAATAGTTGATTGGACTTGGGATTCTAATCCTGATAGTGAAAACTATGGGGAAGAATATCCAGTCTATGAAGATCAACCTTTCATAGGAGTGGATATGGTTATCAATGGACAATCTACAATCTTGTCTGAAATTCCTAGTGAAGTTAGGATTAAGGATGTAGATTATGTTCAGTGCAACTCTGTTAAAGAAGTCGCACGTTTCTTCGATGATGAAGAAATTGTATCACTTCTTTGGAGAGTGATAGAAGCACTTAACATTTAGTCCATGGGGTTCTCACTCATCCCTGTAAATAAAAGTGATTCGGTAATGTTGCCATAGCACGTTCCAAGCCGTGTTGAGAAAAGACAGAGGACCTGATAATAGGCGAAAAGGGTTAACTCACGCCATAACATGAATTCTAAATCTGAATAAGATGAAGAATTTAGTTTCTCTCGTTGCTGAGATGGTTGACGAGATGCACAAACAGAATCCTGTTGAGGTTTCTGAAGAGTTCATCAAGAATCATCTTGGAAATGAGACCATTGATCAGGATCTTCTTGATCATACCGTTGCTGTGCTTCTTAGCATTCAGCGGAATGTCGAGAAGATACAGAACTCTCCAATGGGTCAGCTTCGTTACAACGAAGAGACTGGAGAGTTTGAGAATCTCTGATCAATAAACCGAGCTAAGACTCCGAGTTGACACCAATCTTGGGAACAGAAGTGTCTAAAGCCCTTTAAGTGGCAGTGCTTGCACTGGCAGGTCCGATTCCTGCACTGGGCTCGACGAATCATAAATTAAATTCTTACAATTATGACAAATCTTAAACCTTTAAACATTTGGTATTGGAAGAGTAATTTCAATCCAAGAAGTTTGTGTTCTTGAATTTGAACGCACTAATAAAACACTAGATGACATTTGTTCTAAGTACGGATTTAAAGATCAAAGTGATCTTAGACGCTTTTGCAGCAATGCTCTTTATTTGTTTCGTGTACTAGATGATCAAGAAAAATTTCTTACACAGATGCTACATTAAAAATGTTATAATCTCATTATGTTGAGTTTAACAAATTATTGCGCTCTGGCCTCTAGGCTAGGTTGGGGCGCCATGCAGGTTGACATCGCAGTCCCTGCAATCGTACGTATCATCACCAATTACATCAATCTCGTTGCAGATTGTACAGGTGATGTACTCACTCCAGAAGATGCAGTCGCTGTACTCATCACCTGGAACTCTGATGGAATCTTTGATCTCTTGGTCGAAGATGATTTTACCACATTCGGCACTTCTCGTCTTCATGAACTTCGTGGAGAAATTGAGTGGTGCATGATGAATGGATGTCAGTTTGTTGCAGCTATTAAAGAATGGTGGAAATGATCTGGTTTAAATACGGAGAGCATGACTACATGGATGTCGCTCCTAATTTCGGATTTAGGCTCTTTGAGAGCGAAGAACAAGCGTATGCTTGGGAGAAACATATGCAGGAGAATTACTCCGGTGGTAGAACATGGATAGTTGGTCCAGCTTCAAAAGACGAAATTCAAAATTACGTTCTTGAAAGCGGTATTCAGCTTGATGAAAAGACTCTCGTAAATATTGATAATCCTAACAATTATATACGATGAGTAAATACGGTAACTGTGGTTGTCCCGACAAGTTAGCAGCCTTCATGAAGGTTGTTGATTCCGCTAAGCGATCAGACGATGCCATCGGACTCCACTTTATTGTGGAGCATGATCCTTTTACCAAGGAGAAATTCAAACTCTCCAAGGATGACCTTAACTATCTCAAATATGATTACATGGACATCTATTTGAGAGACAAACTTTTGGTTCAATGGTGGGATATAATTTCAATGGCTATAATTTACGAATTATGAAAGCAACTATCACAATCAAACGCTCTGACGGTACCTACGCAGTTCTTTATTATTCTGGTGTAAAATCAGTTAGTAAAGATGGTTCCAAAATCAGATTGAATCTGTATCAAGATTACAAACGTCCTGAGACAAAACTTTTGCAAGAGTTCAATGTTTCTTGTACTCCTTTTGTACACGCGTTCTATGACGTGGAAACATTTGTTATTCAACAAGAAGACCGAAACCAATCTCAATTCCAAGAAGATGGAGAGGATCTTGAAGATCCAGTTGGTTATCTTTAGTCCTACTTGGAGTAAACCGCAGTTCGATTCTGCGGTAGGACTCAATGACAATATTGTCAGAAAACTTCTTAAATACCATTTATTATGGCAATGTATCAAACTTATCAGCTCCCTTTTAAGGTTGAGCGTTCTTGTAGGTGTTCTTATGTCGTTAGTTTAGACAGAGATCATCAGGCATTCATCAGCAATGAGAATCTATGGACTCTCATGCAGAATCCAGATACTCCTTTCCAAGTAATCATGAGAAGGAGTTCAAGATCTGGCATCGAGAAACCTTGGATCGTGGTCGCAAAGACAGAATGGACACTCGGTTTCAAAAAGCCAATGTTCGGTCCTGATGGACACAGAATCTAGTCTTAGCAGGTTTGCTTAGATCCTCTTGAGAGGAGCTAACCAGGTTCAATTCCTGGTAAGGCTCAAATTGTTCCTCTATAAATGGGGCGTTTTCTCCATTAGACGATATATGAATGGACTGTGCTTCACAGTGTGAAGTCTGCTTTGGATTGTGCAGAAAAATGTACAATTATGGAAGTTATGTAAGGAACGATAAGGTCCGGGAGTGGACCCGACGATTAGCTACCGTCCAACTAGTACTGCATAACTGAAGTTTGAGAACATAAACAATCCCATCAATCTATACCGAGATGAAGAAAACTCAGGGTAATGCTGTCAATCATCGTGAATCTTCAAGGAAGGCCACCAAGGCAGACCTTAAGAACAGCGGAGTCTCTAGGGACTCCGTATCGTTCCATAAGGGAGATCTTGTGGAAATTCCTTCTGGAGAGGATTTCCAGATATGGATTGACTCGTTCGTACCGAAAGGTTCGGATGAAGTTCGTGAGTATGGACTGATCGAAGCTTATGTGAACGATAAAAAGTTCGAAGTAACGATCAAGTCCTTCCGCAGAACCAAGGACGCTGTAGATGACGAGAACTTAGACAAAGTTCTCGAGAATGAGGTGGTTCGTATTCTGCACTCTCACGGAGACGACGAGCAACGTGCTATGTATTTGGAGGGTAAAACCTTCAGAGTAATAGACGTAGTTCCACTTGTCAATCGTTTCGATGAAACCAAGAAAGTACGTATTCCAATCTTTGAAGAGGTGTAATATATCTCTCTTCTCAAATGAGCCCTGGCAGGAGCAATCCTGCTGGGGCTTATTTTTTTACTAAGAAAAAACCCTACTAAGACCACAACACATCCCGGACGCAAATAAAGCGCAAAACCTTTTTTAATTATATTTTTAAGTATGAAGAAACAGAAGAATTATCCGAGTATTTCGGGAAGTGCTACTCGTCCTGCAGTAGCAGTTAATGCAGAGGCTCTTAAGACCTCTGGTATTCCGTTTGCAACTTACGGAATCAATGTCAATGACGTAATCGAATTCCCTGACTCTTGGGATGATGCAGATATCTTCCAGCAGCCAGTTCGCGTTAATAGTAACGCAGTTCAGACCCTTGTTGGTGTAATGAGGAACAATCATCCGTCCTATATCAGTCTGGGAACTCTCCGTAGGCAGGACGCTGACAGGAATTATACCTGTGATTTTACCAAGGAACTTGGTGAAATGGACAATGATTATGTCCGCATGGAGCATCTCTTCGGTAAGAAGATTAAGTGCACTGGCACAAAGACTGTAAAGCTTCAGGATTTTGACCGTCTCACTGGTCAGCGTCTTGAGACTACCCATGAAGGACCTGTTCCAGTCATCGAGTATGTCTAGTTGAACCGTATTGGGGAAACTTCATGATGGTGTTATAGATTGATGTGGTGGGCAATTGCGAATAGCAAACGCCCACCTTTGAAAATCTATGAACGCCTATTTTGTCGTTATACCTTATAAAAACTTACAAGGGTGATATGTTATACAAAATGTTATTTCTGTTAGCTAGAACAGATTGGAAATATTCTGATGGAGGCAATGGTCTCGCAGGAATAATTATCATTGCGGTTATCGCCTTTTTTGCACTCATTGATTATTGGGTGAATAAGGATAACGGCAAAAAGAAATAAACCTCCGCATAGAGACGAAGAGCCTTAAGCAGTGATGTTAAGGAACACTCTACGATTGGTGCAATTCCAATCGGAGGTTCTCAACTTTTTAAAACAAAAATTCCATGGATAAGAAAAAAGAAAGTTTTCCTCGACTTGTCTATTACTTTGGACAAGTCATTCTCAGAGAGATCTGGGATAAGATGACTCAGGATCAAAAGAAAGAGCTAATTCCTGAGCGTGACTAAATAGTTATGCTTCTATTGGAGAGGGAGTTCTTCCCTCTCCTTAAAAAGCACTCTTGCTGTTGGTACAGTTAAGAGCGGCAGGTTTCTTG
>RHMF01001694.1_pt1 | contig 10144 bp, 15 predicted proteins | sample 5365151 | NCBI WGS metagenome assembly RHMF01 (sample SAMN10266501, study PRJNA497801) | feces metagenome | isolation source: feces | host: Bos taurus | place: China: Prairie of Fairy Mountain | collected 2017-08-14 | reverse complement strand
TTACATACAATCCCGTCACTAGGTCAATTGAAACTCACAGAGAAGCAATCTCAAATGATGACAACTCTTCTGGAATACGTTCAGCCGCACTAGCAAAAGCTCATCAGCTCATCCTTAACACATATAAAACCCTTCTAACCAGAGGTCAAAAGGGTTGCTATGTTTATTGCGAAGACCCTGAACTAAGAAAACACATCAAATCCCTTCTTAGCAAAGCAACATTATAATGTTTAGTGGAATACTCATTCTTGTCATCATTGTCGGACTGTCTGTCTGGAGGATAATTATGTCCTCTCCAGAAAATATTGGCAAAGTGGGAGAAAAACGAGTTGCTCGCAAACTAGACTGGTTATCTAAGGAATATATCATTCTCAATGACATTATGCTCCCAACACAATATGGAACTACACAGATAGATCATATTGTAATCTCGCCTTATGGTATCTTTGTAATTGAAACAAAGAACTATAAGGGATGGATTTTTGGCCATGAAAACTCTGAAGAATGGAAACAAAGTTTACTCGGAAAGAAGAGGTGGTATGGATGGTCAAGCGAACAACATAAATTTAGAAATCCTATCCGTCAAAATCTCTCCCATACAAGAGCAATAAAAAAGTTACTTTCAGAAATCGGAGATTTCCGAATCATTCCAATAGTTGTATTTTCCGATAGAGCAGATCTTAAGATAACAACTCCTAACCACATTGTAATTAACTGGCGTAATCTGCGTAACGCGATTAGACAATTTAACGTACCATGCATACCAGAAGAATTCATTAAGAAAATTACAGACTTAATAATTTCTGCAAATATCATGGGAGAAGATATCAGAAAAGCGCATACTTTCTCCGTACAACAAACTCAACTACATAAGCATCAATTAATAGAAAACGGGATCTGCCCTCAGTGCAAATCACCTCTTGTAGAACGGAAAGGAAAATATGGGCAATTTCTAGGTTGTTCAAATTATCCAAGATGTAGATTTACTCACAATATATAAAACTGTAAAGACATTATAGAAAGCCAACGCAAATTATATACAACCCAGTTCCTATCTCTTAGAACTCTCAACTTGTTGTCGAAGATACTGTTGTACAAGTGTCTCACAATAAGACCCATGAAGCTTTGTTATAAAATCATGAACTCTTAAAAGAATATTCACAAGTTCCATTGATTCCATTATAACCTTGCTTTCTATTATTTCTTCTCGTCTAGACTCATACAAGGCATCAACATCTAGATGAGTCTCAATATTCCTTTCGTTCATCCACCACATATCTTTAGAGTATTTCTCAAGATATGCTTGTATCTCATCATGCTCAACCTTAAGATTCTCAGGAAACAAAGGTAATAATACACTAATCTGATCCCAGATAGTTGCCGACTTTTTTGATTGTTTCTTTTCAGAATTGAAACCATAAATCTTTTTGAAGCCTTCATTCAATATTACTCTCAACTTACCTCTAGCAAATCTCTTATCATAATCATTAATGGATGTCAAAAAGAATTTTTGAGCCACAGCGCAATCTGCAATCACCATAATAGTAAACTCTCCTGCTGAATATATTGTTTCTAAGAATTTGGCGAGAGGCTTTATCGGAACATTACCTACTCTGGCATCTTCTTTTTCCATATGATAAACCGGTATAGCTTCTGCATATCGCAGAATAAGCTTGTCAATTTCTGCAATGGTCCTTGCTCTCTCTTGAAGAGTCAAATCTTTATCTCTAAATTTCACTTCCATAATTATGCAAATTTAAATATAATATTTGCCAAAGCATAGCACAACGCTCGTAATCGTTTGTCCTTTAGTCATCTATCATAGACATAATCTAAGCGCAACCGCAAGCACAGCAATAGCGATCACAACCCAAAAGAACATTGCAAATACGAGTTTATGCTTAGACTCGATGTTTTCTGCGTTCTCTTTGATTGTTGTCATCATATCTTCCGATGCTTTATTTTGATTGGTCTGATCTTTCATGATGATTTCTAATGCTGACTTGACGTGCCTAACATCTGAAATAATGTCATTCAGCACATTCTTCTGTTCAGTCAATACCATACACGCCTCAATGGACTTTATCAATGCACCATAGATACAGGTGTCGCGGGAGTACTCTCGGGAATGTCCTGGATTCAGGATTGGATCCGCTATTTCCATTGGTTCTTTCAACCGTTCTTCTATTTTCCGTAATCTTGTTGAAATCGCTCCGACTTCCTTCGCAAGATCGTCGATAGTGGAAAAAAGTTCATATATGCCTTCGAGGGCTTGGAGTTCTTTGAGTGAGTTGTTTTGCTTTGCCATAATTATTATGGAATGTGAGTGCCGCTTCTGAACTTGATTTCTGTTTTATCTATGCGACCATCTCCAATTTGGAAACAATCGCTTCTGGTAACTGCAGAATTTGCAACAAAACATACAAATTGCATATCTGACTGAAACACCTGCTGTATTTAAATTCGTCAGTTGCGACTGACGAATTTGAGAAAGAAACTTTCAAATAAAGGACCGGAGATGTTTATAAAAGCATTCTACACGGTAATTAAAATTCCTTTAATTACCATAGTGGTCTGAGCAAAACTTGCACAAGCCAATCCGAACGTCACCCCATAAGAATTATGCTCCCAGAACATAATGTTCCGAGAGCATAATATCATTTATAATATCTCCTAATTGCTTGGCTAGTTGTGTTGCAGATAAAGTATTATCTTCTTTCAACAAGAGTATAATCAAATCCAGTCTATCTACGACATCCTGTGCGACATTATCCCCTACAAAGGCCGGATGAATAGGAAGCTCTTCCAAATGTCATTATGAAGTTCTTGACATTATGGATTATCTCTTTCTCTACGACCTTTTCATCTATGTCTGCAAAGTCACGTTCTCCGATTTCTTCCGTATTGATAAAGTCCAGGAAATATTCGTCCTTGAACATCATGACTGCTTTTCGGGCAGTTGATGGATCAGAAATTGTATTTACGAAGTTATTTGGAAGGATGGACTTGTGCAAAAAATCGTCTTGCTTAATAATTTTCACAAGTCCATCCACGATAGATTTTCCATTACACAACGATGCATGTAATAGTATCTTTCCTCTTGTGTTTGTGTCTTTTCGAGTATTCTGATATGATGCGTAAATGGAACGGAAAATAATACTTCAATTGGGAAGTCCACGACATTATCTACGCTTAAAGACCGATAGATATCTATCTGATAGTCTTCACTTTGCAATTCGCCAATCGCGATTGTCGAATTTTGCTCAGACGATTCGGCACTCGCAAGTGCCGAATTAGGGTCTAGCATAATCCACTTTTCATAGAACAAACGCATGTTCTTCATATTGCTTGGAGAATAGCCTCTCAGTCCAGGCAGTTCCCTTCTCAACTGCTCACTTATGGTCTCAATTTCCCCACCACCCCCTCATCCGCCGGCAGCCACCTGACTGAGCGGAGAGTCTTGCGAGTAAGCCATGCGGCGGCCTCGTGCTCGTTCAGACGCATGGATTCTGACAGAAGGGCGCAGATGAAACAGTGCATTGTCAGATGAAAATCGGGATAGTCCCACTCAACTGTCGCCAGCAGTTCACCCACCTCGATTTCAGCATCAAGTTCCTCACGGATCTCGCGCACAAGAGCCTCCTGAGGGCGCTCCCCGGCCTCAATCTTTCCGCCGGGAAATTCCCACCACCCCTTCCAGGGGCCATATCCGCGCTGCGTGGCAAAGACCGCCCCGTCTTTGAGGATTACAGCTGCGACAACTTCGACCGTTTTCATCGTGTATTATATCAGGGCCATCAACATGACCGGCACAGGCATTAGCCCGCCGAAAGTCAGCAGAATGTCGGACGAATTGGTATATCGTCCTCTGTAAATATGAGTATCTGCCATAGCTGATGTATTATCGAGGGGAAAATCGACAAATAAAAGAGTAAAAAATAACAGCAAGAGTTTCATAGCACCACAAATTTAGTGAAATGTTTTCATAAACGGAAGACAATGAAAATAACTATCTTTGCACCATGGCAGAGAACCTTATCATATCAGACGGAACCAAGGAGCAGAAATATCAGACATTGCTTCAGCAGGTCATAGCCCTGGCCGAGAATGAAAGCGACACAATCGCCCTCATGGCAAACATATCATCGATGATCCACCACACATTCGGATTCTTCTGGACGGGATTCTACAGGGTCTCTGGAGACGAACTGGTCCTCGGACCCTTCCAAGGGCCTCTGGCATGTACAAGGATAAAGTTCGGACGCGGCGTCTGCGGGACATCATGGAAGAGGGCCGAAACGGTCATCGTAGCTGATGTGGACAAATTCCCTGGCCACATAGCATGCAGCAGCGCATCGCGGAGCGAAATCGTCGTCCCCGTATTTGAAGACAGCCGAGTCACTGCCGTACTTGACATCGACAGCGACAAGACAGATACCTTCGATGAGACTGACAAAGAATGGCTGGAAAAGATCTGCGGGATGATAGCCGGTTAACGCACAACATCGATCACAGCCATATCGCTGCGGCTGCCGATGCGGAAAGGTGGTCCCCAGAGGGAGAGGCCGCTTGAGACCCAGATGTGGGCATGACTCCATTTCCGGTACCCGCTGCTCTGTTCATACATACCATCCACCAGCATAGTAAGAGGCCAGATCTGGCCGGCGTGGGTGTGGCCGCTGATCTGGATATCGACCCCGAGAGAGTCCGCATGAGCCAGTTCATAAGGCTGGTGGTCGAGGACGATGACCGGTCTCGACGGATCCGTCAAAGAAAGCAGAGTCTCGAGCGGAAGCCTTCCCGGCTTGGACACATCGTCACGGCCGACAAGCTGAATACCCTCAGGCAGAGACACGACACTGTCGCGCAGAAGGTGAATGTCCGTCTTCGCAAGATATCCCTCGCAAGCATCGATACCGCTGATATATTCGTGGTTGCCCGGGACCATATAGACCGGAGCTGCAAGCCTCGAAAGTTCCCTGTCGAACGGGTGCGCCAGAAGCGGAGCAATGCTATTATCTATCAGGTCGCCGGCTATCAGGATGACATCAGGATACTGGGCGTTGATCAGGTCGACATATTTTGCGAGAGCTTTCGGCCCCGTTCCGTGGCCCAGATGGACATCGCTTACGGCTACAATCCTGAGGTTGTCACGATCAAATTCCTTATCCACCTTCATCTCCATATGCACGACCTTAGGACGATGATATGTAATGCTTCCTCCGGCCAGGAGCAGCGCTACAAAAGCGAGGCAATACCAGAATCCCCCGTTCAGCGGCACCCCGAATAAGCGGACGACATCGACGACCAGAAGAAGGAGCACCATATATAGGAGAAAGGCCATCCAGACCGCACCCACCTTGAACATAAGGCGGGAGATCATATCCGGAATATTCGCATCCCTCAGCCCTACGGAAAGGAATAGCGAGAACGCCGCACACCAGAAGAATACGGTCCATATGACCCGTATCCAGAGAGGAAGGCTCGACAGAGCCTGAAGCGAGCGCCAATATAAGTATGCGTTGCCGCACAGATACACCAAAGGGAGAAGGAGAAAGAATAATTTCATCTCTATATTGCTTATTGACGCAAATATAGCAACAAAATCAGAATGCCTCGCTGAATCCGAAACTGAAACCTGCTGTCTGACGGCCGAGACCGAAGTCTATGCGGAGATTTACATTGTGCTTGAATTCGACTCTAAGGCCGATTCCGTAATTGGGAAGAATATGGTCCCATCTGAACCCTCTCAGAGAAGGAAAGACCGTTCCCGAACCTTCGGCCACAACTTTACCTGTCTCCTGCACATCTTCCTGTCCATAGGCACGGGCCAGACCGGCTATCATGAATATACAGATAAGCAGACGTCTCATCATATCTGGTCGGAATTCTCAGGATCACCCTCTTCTGGAATCTCTATCACTTCCTCCTCCACTTCAAGGAATTTCTCGACGAATTTGTCTTCGATCTTCTGGTAGGTACCGACTACAGCGTCTTCGATTTTCTGGTATGTCCCTACAACTGTATCCTCTATCTTCTGATATGTGCCGACTACGGCATCTTCTATCTTTGTCATTTTCGGTTTCAATTCTGACATGGCATCAATTATTAAATTAAACATTTTTACTGATGCAAAGGTATGGCAAGTAAATGAGAAGGATTAGTCCGAAAAACCTACATATTGGCCAGATTTTCATAAACCAAACATTCATTTATATTTCAATTCTGTCGAAAACATCTATATTTGCATATTGTACGATTTAAGAAACATTAACCAAATATTATTAATTATGAAAAAAATCATTCTTGTAGCAGCAATGGTACTTGGTTTTACAGTTGCTGCATTCGCTCAGCCAAGAGCAATCGGAGGTCGTATCGGAAACGGAGCTGAAGTCAGCTACCAGCATCAGCTTGGCATTAATTTCCTCGAAATAGACGGTGGTGCAGGTCTCGACATCTACAACGCAGACGGTATCGCTCCTACAGTAGGTGCAACAGCTATCTACAACATCATGATCGCTCAGCCAAACTGGACTGACAGAGGAGAGTGGGGATTCTATGCAGGTCCTGGTGCTGGTGTCGGTATGGGATTCGGCAAAGACAGCTATTTCAACGTATCTGCTGCCGGTATGGTAGGACTTGAGTACACATTCTGGTTCCCTCTCCAGCTTTCTGTAGACTTCAGACAGCACATCGGAGTAGGCTTCGGAGGCCATGGCATCTACCATCCTTCAAGCATCGGTATCAGTGCACGCTACAGATTCTAAGAATCACACCGAACAATAATTTATGCGACGGCCATGCAGATGTCCGTCGCTTTTTATGTATATTTGTGTCCGCAAATCAAATCAGGAAACGACATGAAGAAGATATTACTGACCCTTTCAATTATTCTGGCTGCAGGTATTGCAGCCATCGCTCAGCCAAGGGCTGTCGGTCTCAGACTCGGCGCGACAGGGCTTGAAGCCAGCTATGAGCACAACATCAGCAGAGACCAGTTCATAGAAGCAAACTTCGGTCTTGATTTCGGATACAATATGGTAGGCAATCCGGGATTCAAGGTTTCCGGAGTATATAATTTCGTATGGGCCCGTCCAGCATGGACATCACAGGGATCATGGGCCTTGTATGCCGGCCCCGGCGTGACACTCGGATTCGTGGATGATATCGTACCATATAAGACAGGCGATGACATCAGAGGATATCACGACAATGGTTTCGCAATCGGAGTAACCGGCCAGGTCGGACTCGAATACTCTTTCTGGTTCCCTCTCCAGCTTTCTGTAGACCTTCGACCATGCATAGGTCTCCATGTCAATGACGGACGATTCCGCGACCCATATACCGGTACGAATGTAAAATATGGAAGCAAGGTAGGTTTCTACGACAACGGACTTCTCGGTTTCGCACCGACAATTTCCGTACGTTACCTGTTCTAAAAGAAAACCGACCCTATGGATTCATAAGGTCGGTATTGACAAATCCGTTGATCTCCTGTATCAGTTCTACTGAAGCAAGGGATCTTCTTTTTATTTCATCGGTGGCATCAGGGGCGTCTGCAGCTGCCTTGAATGCATTTATTGCATCTCCGAAACGCCTGTTCCTCCTATGTTCATTAGCCTCGTCAAAAAGCTGGCTGGCGGTCTTGCCATCAAAAAGCTGTACATCCATGGGTCATCGGGTGTAAAAACGATACTGAGTCTCTGAGTGATACTTCTCACCCGGACGGAGCAGAGTGCTTGGGAAACGTGACTGATGCGGAGAATCCGCCATATGGATGGTTTCCAGAAGCATACCGTCATATTGCTGCAGGATGCGTCCGCCCTTGCCCATCACCGTTCCGTCAACACTTCCGCATGTCTCCGTCACAAGATTAGGTTCCGTACTCCACACTTCTACTCCCCTTCCGCAGTCCGGTGCATATAGATCGGCTATCTTCCTCAGGCTGCCGTCCCAGCCATTCACCACCCATGAGCCGTTGCGGACCCTGCCGGCATTCTTCTTGGTCATCCTATAGTCAAACCTGTGGGGCTGACGGAAGTCGAAAGGAGTGCCCTCTACAGCCATAAGACTGTCGGGGATGCTCTGTCTGTCGTTGACGATACATGAGTCAGCGTCCATCATGAATATATGGTCGATGACATTACCTGCCCTGTATCCCTTCAGATTGAAATATGTATGATTGGACAGATTTACAAAGGTAGGTTTGTCCGTTTCCGCTTCGTATTCAATAGAGCACACATTATCGGATGTGAGCCAGTATGTGACCCTGCACATGACATTGCCTGGAAGACCGGCTTCCCCGTCTGGGCTCAATCTGGTGAAACGTACTCCACAGCGTTCCTGCTCCACTATTGTCTCCGCATCCCACACGTACCTGTCGAAGCCGTTTTCTCCACCATGCAGCTGTACTGGAGCGCCTCTGTTTTCATTGCATTCGATCTCATATTCCTGACCGTCTACAGTTATCGTAGGTCCGGCAATCCTGTTGGCATAGCGTCCAAGCACACAGCCCATGAAACGATAGCATTTCCTGCCTGCCTCATAAGAGGCTATATCATCAAAACCGACCACCACATCGTCCAGCTTGCCCGAGCGGTCCGGAATATTTATGGAAACATAACGTGCTCCGTAATCGGACACAACAACGGAAGATCCTGAAGAGTTCATCAACACATACTTATGGACCTGCTCTCCTGTTGTGAGACATCCGAAATCTTCGACTGTGACCTTCATGGCAGGTGTACAGCTATATAGAATAGCCATAGCAAAAATCAACAACGCCTTCTTATTCATAATCATCAAAAAAAGTGTCCCATAATCCTAAACGGTTACGGGACACAAATATAGAACTAATTACTGATTATTTCAGAATGAAAGACGCAGAATTCTTAGTGCGTGAGTCAGTTCCTACAGAAACGATGAACTCGCCTGGCTCGGCAACAAACTCAAGGTCAGAGTTGTAATGGCTCATCAGCTCAGGTGTGATCTCGAAGGTCACAGTCCTGCTTTCACCCGGCTCGAGATATATCTTCTCAAAGCCTTTGAGCTCGCGTACCGGACGTGTAGTCGTTCCCACAACATCCTGGATGTACATCTGAACAACCTCCTTGCCTGCTACCGCACCTGTATTCTTTACAGTCACCTCAGCTGTCACGCTTCCGCCTTCAGCAACTTCAGCTGCGCTCAGAGCAACAGGGCTATATTCAAATGTAGTATATGAAAGACCATATCCGAAAGGATAGAGAGGATCATTGTCCACATCAAGATAGTTCGAACGGAACTTCTCGAACCAGCGGCCCTCAAGAAGAGGACGACCTGTGTTCTTGGCTGCATAATAAAGAGGAATCTGACCTACATTCTTAGGGAATGTCATGGTAAGCTTTCCTGATGGGTTCACGTCACCGAAAAGTACATCAGCCACAGCATCTGCTGTCTCGCTGCCTCCGAACCATACATCAAGGATTGCAGGGACATTCTCAGCCTCCCAGTTGAGAGTCATAGGGCGTCCATTGAAGAGTACGAGCACTACAGGCTTACCGGTAGCGACGAGAGCCTTGAGAAGTTTCTGCTGAACATCCGGGATAGAGATATCTGTCCTGCATGAGCTTTCTCCACTCATCTCAGAAGCCTCTCCGAGAGCTGCTACGATGACATCGGAACGACGTGCCACAGCAAGAGCCTCATTGAGCAGCTGTGCATCAGTGCGGTTGTCTCTTCCGAGCTCACGACCGAACATTGTCGAGCGCATCTCAAGATCATAGTCAGACACAAGGTTAGATCCCTTTGCATAAAGTACATTTGCCTTGCCGGCAACCGCCTCAGTCAGTCCTTCACGGATAGTCTTAGGTACGTCGAAACGTGCAGCGACGCTCCATGTTCCTGGCATATTGCTTCTTGTGTCGGCAAGAGGGCCGACGAGAGCGATGGTACCCTTCTTCTTGAGAGGAAGCACACCTTCATTCTTGAGAAGCACGAAGCTTTCTGAAGCAATCTTCCTTGCAATATCCCTGTGCTCCTGGCAGTAAACCTCCTTTGCAGCCTCTTCAGTCCTGCAGAACTTGTACGGGTCCTCGAAAAGGCCGAGTCTGTACTTGGCCTCAAGGATGCGGCGGCATGCAAGGTCGATGTCCTTCATGCTAAC
>RHMF01001693.1_pt1 | contig 10149 bp, 7 predicted proteins | sample 5365151 | NCBI WGS metagenome assembly RHMF01 (sample SAMN10266501, study PRJNA497801) | feces metagenome | isolation source: feces | host: Bos taurus | place: China: Prairie of Fairy Mountain | collected 2017-08-14 | reverse complement strand
ACTGAAGTTAATCAAAAATCGTCCATTATATACAGTTGACAGCCATGATCTTAGAGAAGGTTCTTATCAAGGACTGCTCGAAGCCTATTCAGTCAAACACCAACCTGATTCAGTAATAAAATATGCAAATTTATATTGTCAATGGAATGATTCCAGCACTCGGGCAAAATCATCCGAACATCTGCTGAGGTATCAATCACTTTATAACTATGCAAAAATTCAAGATCAAGCTCAGAAAGCAGAACAGAAAGCATCACGCCTTCGTGTAACAATGATTTTGTTGGTTGTTATCAGTATAGCCATTGCCATCCTTGTCTGGTCAATTTACCAAGAGCGATTAAAAAAAGAACGACAAAAACAGATAGCGACTAACAAGGAGTATCAGTTGTTGATACATGAATTAGATAGAGCTGCAGAGGAATTGCTGTTAGTCAAAACGGATTCCGAGAGATTCTTAAAGGAAAAAGATTCCGAGATACACAGTCTCCAAACATCACTAAGTATATATCAGGGCAACACTTTGGATGTAGAGCAATGGAACAATGAACGCACTATCTTGCAATGTGACCTTGTGCATCATCTGCACTCATTGTCTGCACAAGGTAAAGTGGCAACTCTGGATGAATTAGATGGTTTGGTAGCTATCGCTCAAAATGTTTTCCCTAAATTTTACCAAACAATAATAGACGACACAAAGGGATTGTCTTATCGTGAAATTATTACATGTATATTGATTCGTTTTAAATTCATTCCTTCAGAAGTTGCGGTATTGACAAACAATAGCTATCAACAGATAACCAATCTCAAGTCAACTATTAACAAAAAATTGTTTGATAAAAAAGGTGCCAAAACCCTTGATTCTAATTTGATGTCTTTAAAATAAGGCATTATAAGTTCTCTTTAATATTTACCCAAGCCATTGTTAATGATGCGAATTAACAACGGTTTGGGTATCTTTTATGTGAAATCCTCACATATAATCCTTTCGTGTAAAATATGTATTGTGCACCGTAAGTGTCTGTATATCTGCAATATACCCCCCCCCCTGTATTTTTGCGTATATGTAAAATATGTATAGATAAAAATTGATTAAACTCAATTATATGTCATACTTTTGCATCGAGAAAATCAACAGCCATAAGTCTAATTTAAAAATTTTTAATCATGAAAAAGTTTTCACTTAGTATCCTTTTTGGAATCATTAGTATTTTATCAATTTATGCATCATCCGATGTTGAACTACCAATTATCGACCTTACGACTCATTTTGTTCGTGAAGACGTTGCCACCGATGAAGAGCGTCCAAGATCACTGGTTTCAGTACCTGTTGTTTACCAAAATAATAATACAATAATATTTGCTAATACCGGTTGGTGTAATTCAATCACTATAATAGATGTAAATACAGAGGAGATAGTGTATGAGAATACTATAAATAAATCCACTACTCATATCACTCTACCTACATATCTTAAAGGTGACTACGAAATTAGGTTCAACTGTGATATCTATTATTATTCAGGAATAATAGAATTATAGACCTTGGTTGCCTAATTTTTATCAAAAATATATACTTTTATATGACATCCATATTGCAATCTTTTTTGCATTTAGCAAAGAAAAGTTTACAAAAACATACCTTAACCAGCTTGCTCTTGTACATCCGAACAAGAACAACATGTTGGGGTTAAAACAGATGCTTGATGTATACGGTATAAAGACTGAGGGTGTCAAATACGAAGATAATCTACTTGCAGAGCTTGTATTTCCATGCATATTACATATATCTGGTGGTTTTGTTGTTGGCAAAGACCTGGAAAACGATACAATCATATCTATCAATACTTAGTTAATTTTTGGTTTATTATCTCATTTTTAACATGTTAGACTATAAATACAGCATCTCCGAACGGTGTGTGATCACCGGACGGACAACCATAAAAAATGACTCTTGAGATAGATGGAAATAATAGCCTAAAAGACTGAAAATAAGTGCTTTAAAATTTGGTCAAGTCGCTAAAATTAGTAAATTAGCAGTTATCACACAAGCCAATTTGCTAATGGAAATTCAGCCACTTGACCAGCTCACCAAGATCATCAATGATGCCCTTAATGGCACTGCAAAGTTACACAAAAGTTTTCATACTTTCTTCATCATTACCTCAATTCTTTTCCTGAGTATGACGAAACGTAAGAACTTCACCCAAATGGCACTGTTCAGCGACTGCTGTGAGAGCCGTTTCAGACAGAACTTCCTGAAGAAGTTTGACTGGGTGAGATATAACCTTGCGTACTGCAGGGAGAAGCTCCAGCACAGGATTGCCATCGCCATCGACCCGAGCTACATTCCCAAGTCGGGAAAGCACACTCTCGGTACGGGATACTTCTGGAGCGGATGCGCATCTGCAGCAAAGTGGGGCCTTGAGATTCTGGGCATATCGCTTGTTGATGCTGATGATCATGATGCCATACACCTAAGGGCTGTGCAGACGGTGGACACCGTATCCAAAGGCCGTCCTCCCAAGTACCTTGCGGGAATGGATGACCCAAATTCCCTTCTGGCATGGTACCTTAAGGTCATTGCCTCTCAGAAGGAAGCACTTCTGGAAGTCTGCAAGACGATAGTTGCTGATGCCTATTTCTCGAAGAAACCTTTTGTGGATGGTCTCATCGCTTTGGGGTTCAACCTTATAAGCAGATTCAGGAGCGATGTAAGACTGCGTTATCTTTACGATGGCCCCAAGACCGGCAAACGTGGAAGACCTAAGGTGTATGGTGACAAGGTGGACATCAAGAATCCCGACATGAATGTGTTTGTGGGTGAGGACATAACCTCGGATGACAAGGTGGTAACACTCTATTCTGCAGTGGTCTGGTCGGTAGGTCTCAAGCGCAAGGTCAAGGTGGTCATTGTTGACTGCCTCGAGCCTGGCAAGAAGACCCAGGAGAGGAAGGTGTTCTTCTCTACTGACACCTCAATGTCTGCCAAGGACATCATGGACATCTACCGGACACGTTTCCAGATTGAGTACCTTTACCGTGACGCAAAGCAGTTTACGGGACTCGCCCATTGCCAGTCGCGGAAGAAAGAGTCACTGGACTTTGCTTTCAATATGTCCCTCTCCTCCATCAATGTGGCAAGGGCATTTGCACGGAGCTGCGGTGTGCATCTTTCAGTCTCTAATGTGAAGACGCTGATTCATAATGCGGATATGATACAAAGATTTATTCGCATGTCTGGAAAGCGCCCACACAGGCTATTAAATACCAAAGATTTCAAAGAACTCTTATATTATGGCGTCTCGGACGCTGCGTGATTATTCAAAATTTTAACGAACTATTGGTTATAACTAAAGAATATCCTATTCCATCATCTGATAATACCGAGCAGTTCTACCCCGTCGGTGATGAGAGGAACTTAGAACTGCATAAGAAATACATTATGTTAGCCCAAAAGTTTCGACCAGACATAAGGTTTTCTGGCAGGCTTGGCAGCTATATGTATCTTGACATGGATAAAACTATAAGATTAGCAATGGATTTAGCAGAACAACAGCAATGGAACTGAAGATAAAGAAAATAGCAGACTACCTTCTCCTACGAAGCAGCTACTTGCAGGAGATCGGACTCTTCCATGGCAAGATGGGAGTTGTTGTAGCATTATACATGTACTCTTCCAAATATAACGACAAGCTGATGGAGGAATACGCATGGGACTTGTTCCAGCAGGTATATGACAAAGTTCATATAGACATGCCAGTTGGACTCGAAACTGGACTTGCAGGAATAGGCTATGGAACAACATTGCTTTACAAATATGGACTTGTCTGCTGCGACCTTAACGAAATTCTGGTGGATGTTGACTCCAAGATTATGGAGAGAGACCCACGAAGGATGTCCGACCTATCCGCTCGTACAGGCTTAGGTGGCATACTACAGTACATTGCACTCAGGCAAAGCACAGGCGTACCATTGCTTACTTTCGACAGGCAATATCTGACAGAACTCAACAATGCAGTAGCCAATAATGCAAGCTTGCACAGTCTGTGCCAACTTCGGGAACCTACAGAGTTGCTTGTACGCCCACAGTTCAACATTGACGGATACATAGAAAAACCTCTGGGCATTGACGATGGCTGTGCCTACTACATTCTCAATGACTACATACATAACAGCAATAAGACCAACTTATGACACACGTATTTATATTCAATAATGCCAGCAGAGCTGCCAACTACGGCATAGGCACATACGTAAGACAGATCTCTGACGGACTCGCCATATTGCCTGACTATACCGTGTCATTTGTTGAAATGCATGCGGACACTAAGGAATTCTCTATCACAGAAGACGACTCTGGCAAACTGCACTACCAGATACCTGCTATGACGTCAGGTGTTGAGAATGAAAGCTATTGCAGAAGCATCTATTATTTCCTTGCCAGAAACATTGAGACTGCCATCAACGCAAAAGACGATCAAGAGAATGAGACTGCCCATAAGATTATCTTCCAGTTCAACTATTTCCAGCACCTTTCATTAGCAGCCTTGCTCAAGGGACAGTTCCCTGAAAGCAGGATAATACTTACTGTTCATTATCTCTCATGGTGTTTTGAACTGAAAGGCAATCTTGCCAAGATGCGAAAGATAAAGGCAAAGGGATATACCCCAGCCGATGATACCGAAAAAGGAATCGTGGCAAGCATCCAGAACGAGAAAGCTTTCATGCACCTTGCCGATGAGGTTCTTGTGATGTCAAGAGAGACCATGAGCATAGTACTCAACGACTATGAAGTCTCAAAAGACAAGCTGCACCTGATCTATAATGGCTTTAACAACGAACTTGCCCCAAACGAAGCAACATTGTCGAAAAACGTCCTATTTGTTGGGAGATTGGACGAGATCAAGGGATTGAAATATCTCATTGATGCGTTCGTTTCCATTGCGCCAAAACATGCAGATGCAAATCTTGTTATTGCAGGTGATGGTGATTTCCTGCCCTATCTCGCTCAGTGCAGAAGTTTGCCAAACCGTATCACATTCCTTGGCAAGCTGCAAAGCGATGAAGTAGAACAGTGGTACAAGACCGCATACGTAGGTGTTATGCCATCCTTCCATGAACAGTGCAGCTATACAGCCATAGAAATGATGCGTCATGGCATACCTGTAATTGGAACAGACTCGACAGGACTGGGGGAAATGCTTGACAATACGCCAGAACTGCGAGTACATATCAAGGAAGACGAATTTGACGAGAAAGCATTCACGGAGCAGATAGCCAAAAGGATAGACCTAATTCTATCTGATGAGAACGAGCATAAGAGAGCATCAGAGGCAGTCAAGCTATTATATACGGAAAGATACTGCGTGGCAGACATGACGGAGGCTATACAAAGAGCAGCAAACTCATCTTTCCAGAGAGAAGATTATGCAATCTCTCCCGATTATATAAAGTACATGGACTCTCACATTGTGCAGTTGATAATGAAACAACCAGATATCGATACGGATTTTTTCGGTCTGAGTGGCATTGGAATATATCTTTGGTGGAGAATCCAAAAACTTGCAGAGAATAGGAATGATGAATATCAACTCACATTGTTACAAGAATACTTCATATACTATCTCGATTGGCTACATGATGTTTCAACTGTTGAAGATTTACCGATAGAGATGATTATGACCTTGAACAGTATTGAAAGGAAAGGCTTCTACAAGACAAGAGTGATAGAAATACTTCAACTCCAGACTTCAAAGAAAATGGACTGCGTTATTGCTAATGATTACTGTGATACTGACATTATTAAAAATACACTAAAAATATGCAATTGCAAGATATGATTAACAAAAATCCACATATGGTACAGAATGATAATCAGCAAATTTATCTACAATCCGCAATTCATATACATAGTTCTATCAAGCAGCTTTTCACTGTTGTGATACCTGTTCGCATAGATTGTGAAGAACGAAAGGCAAATCTGCGGACAGTATTGTCTCTTTTGTCCGTACTGGATTGTCGCATACTTGTACTTGAGGCAGATTCAAAAGCTAAATTACAGAATGAAAATTGGATATTAGGGGTAGAGTATTTATTTATAAAAGATAATTCGCCAGTATTCTATAGAACCCGCTACATCAATATGCTTCTCCATATGGCCGATACAGATATTGTTTCTATTTGGGACACCGATGTACTTATCTCATTAGAACAATTGTTCGAAGCTATATCAATGATAGAACAAGGATGTACAATAGCATACCCATATAATGGTGATTTTGTTATGCTCACAAACATAGAATCGGACATGGCAAGGCAAAGATTTGATGTCGAATATTTGAAGGGTAAAAAAATGCAATCCATATTCGGCAGGAAATCCTGCGGTGGTATATTTCTTGTCCATCGTAGGAGGTATCTGGACTGTGGAGGCGAGAATGAACATTTTACAGGATGGGGGCCAGAGGATGCAGAAAGACTGAGAAGGGTGAGCATACTCGGTCATAAGGTAAGTTGGACAAATGCAGGTCAGGCTTACCACTTGAACCATCCACGCGGAAAGAATTCTAACTTTTTCGAGGAGGAAGCGGCAATTAGGCTAAGGAAGGAACTCTGCAAAGTATGCAGTATGGACAAGGAACAACTTCGTAATTATTTAAGCCTGTAGATTGTATATTTGATGTAGTGCAAATAACTCGTAAAATTGAGGCTTTGTATAAATCATTAAATGCATAATCTATAAAATTCATGTTCTGCAATTAACAAATATACACATTGAATTATGCATTAATAAACTGGTTCTATTTAAGACGTGGTGAATAGAAATCCAGTAGTGTAAACCACGATAATATTAATTCTAAAATTATTAGAAATGAAAAAGATTACAAAATTCAGATTATCTGGAAATTTGAGTATTCTTTCAACTGCTGAACAGAAACAGCTAGTAGGAAGAGAATCAGATGGATGTTATGGAAAAACTCAAAAAAAGTGTGCAGAGTACAGCCATAAATGCTTAACAGACGGAGCTGGTCAAGCAGGATATTGCGGATGGAACCCAATGACATATAATTGTGAATGTATGGTTTCCTAATTACTACTTTGAAAGAAGTCGATCTTGCCTACATGTAGGCAAGATCATTTTCGGCTTCTGTTAGTATTGTGGCATAGATGTTATTTCTAAATAAAATATCTTTATTCAAAAAAAGATAGTCAAATCGAATACATATTCTGGAACTTCAGATTCTAATGTGGTTAAATAAAAATTATGAATAAACTTAGAACATTGATTATCCTGTGTTGTCTTCAGTCGTTATGTATATTTGCTGCAGAACGTGATTCAATATACATTTCACAACACGTTAGTGACTCCTTTACACGTCATGGCATTCCAGATGTATTTATCACTTTGGCTGATAGCAATGGGGTGCTCATAGACACAATGCGTACCAGATACATATATAACACAAATACTGCTTTATGGTCAAAAACAGCTGCCAAGAAACCACAAACCTTTTTAGTGAAGGCAGAACATCCTGACTATGAAACCTCAGTGGTAAGAGTGGAAATGAAGGTTCGATCTCGTGTGTCTGATTTCGAATTTCCCGAATTGCTTATGAAACGCAAAATGAAGGAAACGACGTTAAATGAGGTTACTGTAACAGCCACACGCGTACAACTCGCTTACAGAGGTGATACCATTGTTGTAGATGCCCAAGCGTTCAAAATACCAGAGGGTTCAATGCTGGATGCTTTGGTCGCTCAGATACCTAGTGCCGAACTGAAAGAAGATGGAACCATTTATATGAATGGTCGCAAGGTGGATTACCTGACGCTCAACGGTAAGGATTTCTTTAAGGGCAAAAACCGCGTGATGTTGGACAATCTGCCATACTATGTGGTCAATAAACTGAAATTCTATGAGAAGGATGTACCAACCAGCCAAATGAAGCATCGTGATACAGGTGAGAAGGACTATGTGATGGATGTGGAGATGAAGCAAGAATACTCCATAGGGTATACTGCAAATGTTGAGCTTGGCGGTGGAACAGACGAGCGATGGCTGGCACGCTTGTTTGGGTTGCGTTTTACGGATAACTCACGCTTAGTGCTTTTTGGTGGAGCAAACAACATAAATGATATTCGACAGCCTGGTGCGGAAGGGTGGCGCGATAATTCAAGAACCCAGACTGGGGAAAAAGCAATAAAGATGTTGGGCGGTAGTCTCAGCATCGATGACAAGCATGGACGGTACGCAGAGAATGTAGAAGCAACTGTCAGTTGGGGTAATGATAGAGATGAAACACGAACCTCTCAGGAAACCTTCCTGTCACAAGGAAGTATATTCAGTAGAGCTCAGCAGGTAAGCCGTAATAATGAATTTACCACATCGCTCGGCAATAAACTAGAATTCAGTAAAATATCCCTTATTTCCGAAACCAGTGCAAACTACATGAAGCAGAATACGGACGGAATATCACGCTCAGCAACATTTCTATCAGATCCTTCGGCATACGGATCATGCAAGCAAATTCTGGACTCTATGTTCTCCTCACCTGTTTCTGCAGGTTTGCGTGGGATAAACATTAACAAGGTTCTGAATCAAACTCGATACCAGCAGACATCTCTCGAACTTGGACAAGAAATCACATGGGATAAGACATTGCCATGGGGAGACGACCTTTCATTCACCCTTCTGGGTAATTATTGCAAGGGAAAACGAGACTTGTTCAGCCGGTACGACCTAACCTACGCAGATAATAATCTGGCAGAAATCAGGCAGGATCGATATAGTCCTAATAGCCACTACAATTATTCCTATGGTGGCAATGCCTCTTATACGTTTAATTTTTACAACAGTTGGTATTTTATTATCAGATATAATTATACCCATCAATATGTTGAAACAGACAATCCTCTTTATCGACTAGACCAGATTGGATCCAGCCTTGACTTTGGCATTCTGCCCTCACAGATGGAATACCAACAAACAATAGACGTGAATAATACCTACAAGAATCGTAACTCGACTCAAATACATAACACATGTCTTGCCATTAAACGTACACTGAATACGAAGAGCCATACCCTTCTGTATGGTGTAAGTGCTAATATTATGTATAAGGGAGAAAACGCCGAACACCTGCGCTCTAATATGTGGCATGATATTCGACGTGGATATTGGCTGATAGAACCCATGGCATATTTTCAATATCGCCCCAACAATAAAAAAAGAATAGACGTCAGATTTAATTATGACAGCAAATCATCTACTCCAGCGCTTGAACAAATGTTGGATATACAAGACACCTCAGATCCTCTTGCTATTACAAATGGCAATCCAGACCTGAAACGCTCCATGCGACATCACTTTCATCTTCAGGTGATGCGAGGACGCTTTGGTTCTGCCTGTTGGTTAGAAGCTGACATAAACATTCTCGATAATCTAGTAGCCAATGGCTTTACCTACAATTCCACAACAGGCGTTTACACCTACCGACCTGAAAATGTCAAAGGGAATTGGAATAGCAAGACCAGTGTCAACTTCAATCGTTACTTGGACTCAAATAAGCTTTTGATTTTAAGAGGTAAGACCGCCTATGACTATATACATAATGTTGACCTTACGAGAGTGGAAGGTTTTACCACAAGCGTACAGAACCAAGTGAGTCATCATATCACCTCGCAAAATCTGACGCTTTCATACAATAAGGGAAGCTTGCGATTGGAGGCCATTGGCGATTTTGCGTGGAATGTAACAAAGCGTGAGCTAAAAAACTATAATGACATCTTCGCTTTTGATTATAGTTATGGCATTAGTGGTCAGTACATTCTTCCATGGAAGATACAATTATCAAGCGACTTGAAAATGTACAGCAGACGTGGTTACGAAGAATCATCCATGAATACAGACGAATTGGTATGGAATGCTTCCGTTTCAAGACCTTTTTTAAAAGGGAAACTCATTGTTAAGCTAGATGCCATTGACATCCTCAATCAAATATCCAATACTCGTTATGTTGTCAATGGTCAGGGACGAATCGAGACATGGCAACTTTGTATGCCACGCTATGCAATGTTTCGCGTAGCATATAAGTTCAACAAGAATCCCCCCAAAAAATGACACGGTGGCTATTGCCTACTTATTATATTTAG
>RHMF01001692.1_pt1 | contig 10151 bp, 11 predicted proteins | sample 5365151 | NCBI WGS metagenome assembly RHMF01 (sample SAMN10266501, study PRJNA497801) | feces metagenome | isolation source: feces | host: Bos taurus | place: China: Prairie of Fairy Mountain | collected 2017-08-14 | reverse complement strand
TGCATCACCAAAATAGACAGAATATTAGGAATTATACCATAAATCGCGAAAAAAGCAAGACTTTTTTCCGAACGCCATGGTTCTCCATTGCGCAAAAGGGAACGGCGCAAGCCGTTCCCTTTGGTTATATCATTAAACGATGGGCTGGTTGGCGTCCTCGATGATCTTGACGAACTTTTCGGGGACAAGGCTGGCGCCGCCGATGAGGCCGCCGTCGATGTCGGGCTGAGCCAACAGGTCGTAGGCGTTCTTCTCGTTCATGGAGCCGCCGTAGAGGATGGTGGTAGCACGGGCGTTCTTGGAGCCGAAGAGCTTGCGAACGACGCTACGGATGAGCTGGCAAACTTCCTCTGCCTGCTCGGGGGTAGCGGTCTTGCCGGTGCCGATGGCCCAAATGGGTTCGTAAGCGATAACGACCTTGCGAATCTTGTCTTCAGGAATGTTGGCCAGAGCCAGCTTCATCTGCATGGTGATCCATTCCTCGGTGATGCCGCTTTCTCTCTGCTCCAGAGTTTCGCCGCAGCAGACGATGGGGGTCAGGCCGGCGTTGAGGACGGCCAAGGTCTTGGCGTTCACATCGGCATCGGTCTCGCCCATGGCGCGACGCTCGGAGTGGCCGATGATAACATACTTACAGCCGGCATCCACCAGCATGGAGGTGGAAATTTCGCCGGTATATGCACCGGAGGCGTTGGCGTTGCAGTTTTCTGCGCCGATGCCGATGCGGGTCTCACGCATGGCACGGACAGCAGCGGGGATGCAGACGGAGGGAACGCACAGGGCAATATCACACCAGCGGCCCTTGGGCAGCATAGCCTTCAGCTCGGTCATAAATGCCTTGGTCTCGGAGGGGGTCTTGTTCATTTTCCAGTTGCCTGCGATGAGGGTCTTACGATACTTGCGGTTCATAGTGATTACTCCTTATCTATTTCAATGGGGAAATGTCCCCTAAATATTCTTTTTTTGTGCTTATCGCATTTGTTCAGCTTATAGATTCCTTGTGCGAAAGCGTAGGGCGGGGGCTTGCTCCCGCCGTGAGGTAGAACCAATCTTATGCGGAACTTTGCATGATAATATAGTCGTTTTGTGGCGGGAGCAAGTCCCGCCCTACGACGCTACTTTCAGTCAATAAGCAGATTCTTTTTATATTGCAAATCGGGAATGCCTGCACGGCAACCCTCCGGCGCTTTGCGCCACCTCCCTTAAAAGGGAGGCTTAATTACTTATCCTGCAAGCAGGCGATACCGGGCAGCTCCAGACCTTCCAAGAACTCTAAGCTTGCGCCGCCGCCGGTGGAGATGTGGGTGATTTCCTTGGCAAAGCCCAACTGCTCGCAAGCCGCTGCGCTGTCGCCGCCGCCAACGATGGTGATGGCGTCTGCATCTGCCAAAGCCTGTGCCACGGCGATGGTGCCACGGGCCAAAGTGGGGTTCTCGAACACGCCCATGGGACCGTTCCAAACCACGGTCTTGGCTTCCTTGCAAGCCTCTGCAAAGAGCTTGCGGGTTTCTTCGCCGATATCCATGCCTTCCATGTCGTCGGGAATTTCGCTGACGGGAACAGTCTTGACCTCGATGGGAGCGTCAATGGGGCTGGGGAAGTCCGCAGAAACGACCACATCGATGGGAAGCAGGAGCTTGACGCCCTTAGCTTCGGCCTTAGCCATCATTTCCTTGCAGTATTCCACCTTTTCCTTGTCTAGCAGGGACTTACCCACGCTGTAGCCCTTGGCAACCTGGAAGGTATAAGCCATGCCGCCGCCGATGATGAGGGTATCCACCTTTTCCAGCAGGTTGTTGATGACATTGAGCTTGTCGGAGACCTTTGCGCCGCCCAAAATGGCAACGAAGGGACGAGCGGGATCGGCCAGAGCCTTGCCCATGATGGAAACTTCCTTCTCCACCAGATAGCCGCAGACGGCGGGCAGATAGTCAGCCACGCCTGCGGTGGAGGAGTGGGCACGGTGCGCAGTGCCGAAAGCGTCGTTGACGAAGATATCGGCCATGGAAGCCAATTCCTTGGACAGAGCCTCGTCGTTCTTGGTCTCGCCCTTTTCGTAGCGGACATTTTCCAGCATCATCACTTCGCCATCCTGCAAAGCGGCGGCCTTGGCCTTGGCATCTTCGCCGACCACATCGGCGGCCATGATGACGGGCTTGCCCAGCAGCTCGCTCAGACGGTCAGCAACGACCTTCAAAGACAGCTCAGGCTTCCACTCGCCCTTGGGCTTGCCCATGTGGGAGCAGAGAATGACACGAGCACCCTGCTTGACCAAATACTCGATGGTGGGCAGAGCGGCCACGATGCGCTTGTCGCTGGTGATTTTGCCTTCCTTGGTGGGGACATTAAAATCGCAACGGCAAAGAACTCTCTTGCCGGACACATCGATCTGTTCTACGGACTTTTTGTTGTAGTTCATAATGATCCTCCATGTTTCATTTTTCCGTAATCTTGTAAATGAGGGAAATTTTGCTGCCGCAGGGCTTCAAACACGGCCACCGCCACACTGTTGCTCAGATTCAAGCTCCGTGCTTCTTCCCGCATGGGGATTCGCACGCAGTCGTCATAGTGTTCTTCCAAGAAATCCTCGGGCAGACCCTTGGTTTCCTTTCCAAAGAACAGATAACATTCGTCGGCATAATCCGCCTCGGAGTGGGCACGGGGAGCCTTCGTAGAAAACAGCCGTTTTTGTGCCACAGTATTCTTGGCAAAGAAATCCGCCAAAGAGGAATAGACCCGTACATCCACCAAATGCCAGTAATCCAAGCCGGCCCGCTTGACAGCGGCGGCAGAAATATCGAAGCCGAGAGGCTCGATCAAATGGAGCACCGTGCCTGTGGCGGCGCAGGTGCGGGCGATGTTTCCCGTGTTCTGGGGAATCTCCGGTTCGACTAAAACAACGTGCAGCATAATACCTCGCGGGAGCAAAATTTTTGGTTCAGAATTTACCCGCACTATTCTATGATAAATTGAAACAAAATTCAACTGTTTTTATTGATTTTTTTAAAAAATTTCAAACTTTTTTGCAAAGATAACTTCGTTCTTGCCTTTTTGCCCAAATTGGAGTATACTATACCCACGAAAAGGAGGAATTTTGCCCATGACTTGGAAAGAACGCTGGAAATCAGCCTTGCAATTATTTGGAATCTTCTTGAAAATCGGTGCCTTCACCTTCGGCGGCGGCTATGCCATGATCCCTCTCATCGAATATGAGACAGCGGAAAAGCGCAGTCTCATCGCCAAGGAGGAGATTTCCGATATCGTGGCCATTGCCGAATCCACCCCCGGCCCCATCGCCATCAACTCCGCTACCTTCGTAGGCTTCCGCACCTGCGGCGTTTTGGGTGCAGCCCTTGCCACCTTCGGCGTGGTGCTGCCCTCCCTTTTGATCATTATGGCCATAGCCTTTTTCCTGCGTTCCGTAATCAACTACCCCGTGGTGCAGTATGCCTTCTTCGGCATCCGTGCAGGCGTGCTGTCCCTGATTGTCAAGGCGGTCATCAACTTCTATAAGCGTGCCGACCACGGTGTGTTCGGTTTGACGGTGATGGTCGCCGCCTTCCTTTGGTCTGCAATTTTGGATTGGAGCGTCATTGCCCTTATCGCCCTGTGCGCCGTGGCAGGATGCGTCTATTGCGCCATCGCTCGCAGAAAGGGGTGGATGAAGTGATTTTATTGGATTTGTTTGTAACCTTCTTCACCATCGGCCTGTTCACCTTCGGCGGCGGCTATGCCATGCTGCCCCTGATTCAGCAGAAGGTGGTGGAAAAGGGCTGGATGTCCGTGGAACAAATCGTGGATTTTGTCGCCGTGTCCGAGTCCACCCCCGGCCCCTTCGCCGTGAATATCTCCACCTATGTGGGAACGGAGTGCGCCGGTGTGCTGGGTGCCATCTGCGCCACCTTGGGCGTGGTGCTGCCCTCGTTCTTGGTCATTTTGATTGTCGCCCGCTGCTACATCCGCTTCAAGGAAAGCAAACTGGTCTCCGGTGCCATGTTTTCCCTGCGGGCAACCGTCGTCGGCCTGATGGCAGGCGCCGTTTGGGGAATGTTGCCCACCGTCTTTTTCCATAGCGGCATCGCATGGGAAGCCATTCTGAAACCCGAATTCCTCTGCTCCGCCGCCATCTTCGCCACCATGCTGACCCTCGCCCTGAAAAAAGTCAGCCCCATCATCATCGTAACCTGCTCTGCTGTAGCGGGCATCGTCTGCGGCTTTGTATTCTTGTAGTTTTTTTGCTAAAAAAGTTGACGGGCGAAAGCCGCCATGATATACTGAGTGACAGAATAGTACAACAGAAGGACGGATAAAATAACAACGGACGGAGCAACGCATCTGCCATTTGAAAAGTAGCTTTTTGTTTGGAATCGGAGGGACGAAATTGAACATTCAACATATTAAATTGCACAACTACAGAGGATTTACGGATTTTTCTGCATCCTTTCACGAAAAGCTCACCGTTATTGTGGGCAACAACGGTGCAGGAAAAACCTCTCTTTTAGAGGGCGTCTCCGCGGCACTCAATGCGTATTTCATTGGCTTTGGATCGTCCATCGAATCTGCAAGTGTCGGTGCCATCAGCAAGCACGATGCCAGGATCCAATGCTTCGACATGGGCAGTGTGGTAGACTGTCAGCCGCAGTTTCCTGTTTGGTTTGAAGCGACAGGAAAAGTCGACGGAAGTGTTATTACATGGAAACGCGCTGTGAATACCCCCGGCGGAAGCCAGAATTCCATTGAGGCACGGGAAATCAAACGCATTTCCGAAAGCCATATGGAACGGGTGCAACAAGGAGATAAGGAGCTGATTCTGCCGCTTCTTTCCTATTATGGAACCGGTCGCCTTTGGGCGCAGAAAAAGGAGAAGAAGGACAGCTCTGCCCTTGTGACATTCCCTCGGCAGAAGGGCTATTTGGATTGCCTGGATGCCGCGTCCAACGAAAAACTCATGCTGAAATGGTTTGAGAAAATGACGGTACAGGAAGCACAGAAGAAGGCAGAAATCCCCGAATTCGCCGCCGTAAAACGGGCGATTTCTGCCTGCTTTGCAGGTATTACAGGAAACGAGCACATCGAAGTAAGTTTGAATTTGGATACTCATGGCTTGGAAATCCAATACGAGGAGCCGAACGGAAGCAGAAAACGCCTGCCTGCAAAGGATTTGAGTGACGGTTACAAAAATACCCTCAGCATGATCGGGGATATTGCCTATCGTATGGCAGTTTTGAATCCTGCACTTTTGGATCGGGTATTGGAGGAAACGCCGGGTGTTGTATTGATTGACGAAGTGGATTTGCATTTGCATCCTCTTTGGCAACAACGGATTCTGGGTGATTTGCAGCGCATTTTCCCCCGTGTGCAGTTCATCGTAACGACCCATGCGCCTGCCGTCATCAACTCCGTAAAACGGGAAAATCTGCTGATTCTCTCGGAAGAAAAAGCGCACAGCCCTGTCTGCGAAACATACGGCAGCGATGCCAACTCCGTTTTGACCTCTATCATGGGAGCTTATGCCCGACCGGTAGAGGTGAAACAGTTGTTTGATGCGTTTTACGCCGAAGTGGATAAGGAGAATTACGGAGAAGCAAAGGAGTTGTTGCATAGCATTGAGCAGTTGATCGGCTCGGACGACCCCGAAATTGTAAGTGGCCATGTTACGCTGGACTTTGCAGAAATGTAGGGAGGCGGCATGGTACATATTAGAAAGAATCCTTGGGAGCCGCAGGAATTTTACCAAGCCAAGAAAGAAGGCCGCATAAAAAACTATGACAGGGACATGGACGCCGCTATGGGGCGCATTGTGAAGGAAAGTCTTTTTCGGGAGCAAAAGGGCTTGTGTGCCTACTGTATGCGTGAATTGGATAAGGACACCATGCAAATTGAGCATTATATCTCTCAGCATGATGAGAACGGAAATTATCGGGAAGAGCTTTCTGTGGATTATCACAATATGCTTGGCGTGTGCTCCGGAGGAAAATATGACGATAACCACAAGGAAGAGAACCTTACCTGTGATCAGCATCGGAAGAATATTCCTTTAACAGTCGATCCCCTGAACGAAGCGTCTGTAAAGCTTATTTCCTATAGCGCCAGTGGAGAAATTTATTCTGATGACGAGGGGATCAATCGCGATTTGACTGTAACATTAAATCTGAATTGCCTGGCATCTAAGCTGGTTTCCGACCGTAAAGCGGCGATGGACAGCTTCCAAAGTGAAATTAGAAAGAGGTATAAAGGCAAGCAGGTGCCCCGACAAGATTGGGAGGAACTGTATCGCTTTTATGAAGAAGGAACAGACGGATTGCGGAAAGAATACGCAGGTGCAATTTTGTATCTCATTCGCAGAAAATTACGCTGACAAAAGCCAGCCCTCCAAAGTGGGGGCTGGCTTTGTTCGGGTATCAGAGTTCTGCAATGACTTCCACTTCCACCAAGGCTCCTTTTGGCAGGGCGGTGACGGCGACGCAGCTTCGGGCAGGCTTGCCGGTGAAGTATTTGGCGTAGACTTCGTTGAAGGCGGCGAAGTTGCCCATATCCGTCAGGAAGCACAGGGTTTTTACGGCCTTGGTCAGGTCACTGCCCGCCGCTTCCAAAACGGCTTTCAGATTTTCCATGACCTGCACGGTCTGCCCTGTGATATCGGGGGCCTCGATACTGCCCGTCTTGGGGTCGATGAGAATTTGGCCAGAGGTGTAGAGAAGATTGCCCGTCTGCATGGCCTGAGAATAGGGGCCGATGGCGGCGGGAGCGTTGTCGGTACTGATTTGCTTTGCCATAGAAACTTCCTTCCTTTATTTCAAATACTCACGGATGTAATGGTTGACCTGCGACTGAGGAATTTGCAAAACATAGGCAAATTCGCTGTGAAGCAGCTTTTCTGCTTCCCTCAGAAGCTGTTCGTCGGAGGCTCGCAGATACTTCCCCCGTTGGAGGAGTGCTTTACGGTGCAGATGCTGAAGCCGCAGCATTTGCAGGAGCTGTCCCCGTTCGCCGGAGGCCACAATGGCTTGGAAGGCGGACTTGCGCTGTGCGGCATCGTCAATCCATTCTACTTCCTGCTGTGCCGTCTGCCGTAACAGCTCGTCAATTTCTTCCTTCGTCAGGATGGGGCGTATTTTTTGCAGAAGCAAGGGATTATTCGCAGGAACAAACACGACCGAGCTGTTATGGTACACAGGACGCAGAACATAATACTGCCCTTTGCTGCGGCCCACTTTCATTTCCTCCATCCGCTCGATGATGCAGACCCCTTCATGCCCGTAAAGTACGGTTTCACCTATGGAAAACATCCAAATCGCCCCTCTTTTCACTCTAACTGTTGCGAAGTGCCTACAAGTAACCCTCCGACGCCTCGCACCACCTCCCTTAAAAGGGAGGCTTTGGCAACCCCCTGTATTCCCTCTCAAAGGGGGACATCTATTTCGGAAGTCCCTACAAAAAATTGTGGTGCTGTTTCTGTCGATAACACACATATTATAGCAGATTTTTCCAAAAAATCACATAGGCAATTTGAACAAAATCCAAGAATTTTCGATTTTGGCGTCTTCTTTACAGGGCAATCGTTCCTGTAAAGGTACGCAGGGCAGGGCCTGTGAGCAGGATGCACTCCCCTTCCACGGTCACATGGAGCAGACCGCCTTCTGTTTCTACGGCGGTATTTTGTCCTGTAACAAGACCCGCTTTCCACAGGGCGTAAACGGTAGAGCCCGTGCCCGTGCCGCAGGCAAGGGTGAAATCCTCCACGCCTCGTTCAAAGGTCATCAGGCGAATGGCGTTGTCCCCTGTCCTCTGCCACAGATTCACATTGGCACCCCTTGGAAAACGGTAGCGGAACTGCTTGGCAAATTCCCGCAGACTGTCCCGACTTTCGCCCAAATCACAGAAAACGACCGCATGGGGAATCCCCGGCGTTCCCAATTCCACATAGGTGCAATCCTCCTGCGGCGCAAATACGCTAACGGGATTGAGGGCGATTTGGTACTCCCCTTCGCTGATGCGGCGACCCGTGACCATGCCCGCAGGGGTTTCGATGTGTTGGAGTTCTCCCGACAGGCCGAAATCGTGACAGTGGCGGCAAATGCAACGAGCACCGTTGCCGCACATTTCCGCAGGACTGCCATCATTATTATAAAACACCATTTTGATATCGCCGCCCTGTTCCGCCTGCTCCAAAAGCATCAGCCCGTCGGCACCGATGCCAAAATGACGGTCGCACAGACGACGAGCCAAGGCGGGATAGTCCGTCCACTGTCCCTCTCGATTATCCAAAAGCACAAAGTCGTTGCCTGCGCCACAGTATTTGAAAAATTCCATGGTACTCCCCTTCCGCAGTCGGTAAAAATCAATCTTTTTCTTGCGTTCTTCTTTTGAGTATGATATAATATCTTGGGTAAAAATGCAAGTATTTTTCTGCAAAGTGCCTTCCTATTGGCAAGCGGGGCTTTTGCAGGCAGGACAACCTCCTGCAACATATAATGCGTTGTACCCCCAAGGACTGCTTTATCGCATCTATCTGATAGGAGAAGCTATGTTAAAAGTTTTGAAATTCGGCGGCACATCCATGGCCGATGCCGGTCAGTACCGCAAGGTAGCGAACATTGTTCGCTCCGATGCGTCACGACGGGTCGTGGTGGTGTCTGCGGCGGGGAAACGCTTCCCCGAAGACAATAAAATTACGGATCTGTTGTACCTCTGCCATGCGCACCTGCGCTACGGCGTGTCATATAAGCCCATTTTCCAAACTGTACGGGAGCGCTATATCGCCATTCGGGACGATTTGAGCCTGCAATTCCCCATTGAACAGGAGTTGGATGCCATTGAAGAACGGATGCAGGGAGAGATCAGCAGCGAAGAGCTGGTTTCCCGAGGGGAATATCTGTCTGCACGGCTCATGGCGGAATATTTGGGTTTCCCCTTTGTCGATGCGGTAGATTGGCTGTATTTCCACTATGACAGCACCATCGATCAGGAAAAATCCTATGCCGCCTTACAGCGCATCGTGGGCGATGGCTGTGCGGTCATTCCCGGCTTCTACGGTCTGATGCCCGACGGAAAAATCCGCACCCTGACCCGTGGCGGCTCGGATATCACCGGCGCATTGGCGGCGGCGGCTCTCAATGCGGAGGTCTACGAGAATTGGACGGATGTGTCGGGTATTCTCATGGCCGACCCACACTTGGTAGAAAATCCCCGTCCCATTCAGCGAGCCACCTACAGCGAACTGCGGCAGCTTTCTTACAGCGGCGCACAAGTGCTTCACGATATGACCGTGTTCCCCGTGCGAGAGAAGAATATTCCTCTGAATATCCGCAACACCAACGAGCCGGAACATCCAGGCACTCTGATTTGCGAAGAATTTGAGGATGACAGCACCCAGCGGGATCGCTTCGTCACAGGCGTTGCAGGAAAGTGCGACTATGCCGCCGTGACCATCCATAAGAAGGGCATGGCAGGATCTGTGGGCAATCTGCGGAACATGGCGGAAATTTTCGAAAACAACACCGTGCCCATTTGCTACACCCCCACGGGCATTGACTGCATTACCATGGTCTGCCCCGCTGAAAAGCTCACGCCCCATCTGTATTCCATCACCGAGGATTTGCGGCGGGAAATGCGCCCCGATGCCATCAAAGTGACAGAGGGCTTGGCCATCATCGCCGTTGTCGGCCGCAAAATGGCGTACCGCACAGGCACAGCGGCAAAAATTTTCCTCGCATTGGGCGAGGCGAACATCAATATTCGTATGATATCCCAAGGCCCCGAGGAGCTCAACATCCTTGTGGGCGTGGATAAGAAGGACTACGCCGATGCAGTGCGTGTCCTGTATAACGCTTTTGTGAAATGAGGATTGTCCCATGAAGCAATATAAACTTGGCATTTTGGGCGCTACGGGTGCCGTAGGTCGGGAAATGCTGCGGATTTTGGAGGAACGCAACTTCCCCATCTCTGAATTACACCTCTTTGCCAGTGCCCGCTCCGCAGGAAAGGTTCTGCAATGGAAGGGGCAGGATGTGGTCGTAGAGGAAACCACCCCCGACGGATTTGCTGGATTAGATATCGTTTTGGGTGCCGCCGAGAGCGACATTGCAAAGGAATTTGCACCCCACATCGTAAAGGCAGGAGCGGTTTTTGTAGACAACTCCTCTGCCTTC
>RHMF01001691.1_pt1 | contig 10151 bp, 8 predicted proteins | sample 5365151 | NCBI WGS metagenome assembly RHMF01 (sample SAMN10266501, study PRJNA497801) | feces metagenome | isolation source: feces | host: Bos taurus | place: China: Prairie of Fairy Mountain | collected 2017-08-14 | reverse complement strand
CGGCCGAAATTTCTTCCGGCCGGGCCATCTTACGCTGCATACAGTTCCTCTCGGGCCTCTTTCTCGCTGTCAGCGGAAAACAGGAAGCGCCCGGAGTAATCGTACACTTCCACATGACCTCTTACAAATCGCAGTTCAAACTCCATGACAAAACCTCCTATATTGATATCAGTTTGCTCTTTCTGATATCAGTATAGGAGGTTTATTGTACATTATAACGGACTTTTATTCTTCCGCACCGGCGATATCTTGGCCGTTGCAAATATGCTGAAATTCTTCAGCCGACATGGTTTCGTGTTCCAGCAGATACTCGGCCACCTTGACCAGCGTCTCTTTCTTTTCAGAGAGAATGGCACGGCAGCGCTCACAGGCGCCGTCGATAATGGCACGGATCTCGGCGTCGATCTGACCGGCCACTTCCTCGGAATAGGTGCGGGCCTGGGCCATGGATCGGCCAATAAAGACCTCGCTGGAGCTATTGTCGAAAACCACAGTGCCCAGCTTTTCGCTCATGCCGTACTTGGTGACCATGGCGCGGGCAATGGCAGTGGCACGCTCCAGATCATTCGATGCGCCGGTGGAAATGTCGCCCAGCATCAGTTCTTCGGCCACACGGCCACCCAGGCAGACAGCCACCTGCTCGGTCAGTTCCTTCTTGGACTGATAGCTCTTATCCTCCTGGGGCAAGGAGATGGTCATGCCGCCGGCTCCGCCGCGGGGGATGATGGTGATCTGGTGGACCGGATCGGCGGTTTCCAGTTCGTTTATGACAATGGCGTGACCGGCCTCATGGTAGGCGGTCAGCTTGCGGGCATGCTCGGTAACCACACGGCTCTTTTTCTCAGGGCCGGCAATGACCTTGAGCACCGCCTCATGCAGGTCGGCGTTGGTGATGAATCGCTCTCTGCGGCGGGCAGCCAGCAGGGCAGCCTCGTTCATCAGATTCTCCAGATCGGCGCCGGTGAAGCCCGAGGTGGCCTTTGCCACCTCGGCCAGCGAGACATCCTCAGCCAACGGTTTGTTGCGGGCATGGATGCGCAGAACAGCCTCACGGCCCTTGATATCGGGATGACCCACATACACCTGACGGTCAAAGCGGCCGGGGCGCAGCAGGGCAGGATCCAGAATATCCACACGGTTGGTGGCCGCCAGAACGATAACTCCCTCGTTGGCAGAGAAACCGTCCATTTCCACCAGCAACTGGTTCAGAGTCTGCTCACGTTCATCGTGACCGCCGCCCAGACCGGCACCACGCTGACGGCCCACGGCATCGATCTCATCGATGAATACAATGGCAGGGGATTCCTTCTTAGCCTGATCAAACAGGTCGCGGACACGGGACGCGCCCACGCCCACATACAACTCCACGAAGTCGGAGCCCGAGATGGACAGGAAGTGCACACCGGCCTCACCGGCTACGGCGCGAGCCAGCAGGGTCTTGCCGGTACCCGGAGGGCCCACCAGCAGCACACCTTTGGGAATGCGGGCACCCAATTCGATAAACCGCTGGGGATCTTTTAGAAATTCCACAATTTCTTCCAGCTCAGCCTTTTCCTCATCGGCACCGGCCACATCGTCAAAGGACACCTTCTTTTCGGTATCCGACAGCGTGCGGGTACGGGCTTTACCAAAGCGGGCGGGGTTGTTCGCTCCGCCGCCACCGCCGCCCTGACGCCGGGCCATGAAAAACCAGAGCAGGCCAAACACCAGAACGACGATCACATAGGGCGCAAAAGAAAACCACCACGGAGCCACAAAACCTTGCGGATAGTCATAATCCTCAAGGATTCCCGCCTCGTACTGCGCGTCGATCTGCTCGTGCATATCCCGCCAGAAAATTTCCAGGCTGGCCAGAGGGAAGACGGCTTTCTCGCTCTTGCCGTCCCCATCTTCATCCCGCAGAAGCAGGACAATTTCATCCTCTTTCGCTTCAAAATAGAGGACTTTCTCCTGATCGAACAGGGTGCGCAGCTTGGCATAGGTGGCGCTTTCGTCCTTCTCCACCTTCTGCAGCACCGAAACGGTGGACAGCAGAACCACAAAAATCAAAATGTAAAAAATTGCATCGCGCAGGCTGAATTTCTTCAAACGTCAACACTTCTTTCCGGTTTGTCCGTGCCATACGCACGGTCTGTAGTTCAGCCTCCGTAGACCGACGGCTTCAGTATACCAACATAGGGGAGGTTTCTATACTTTTCTGCATAATCCAGACCGTATCCCACCACGAAGGCATCAGGAATCGTAAAGCCGCAGTAGTCGGCCGAGATGTCCTTCACACGGCGCTCGGGCTTATCCAGCAAGGTACACAGGCGCACCGATGCGGGCTTACGCGTCACCAGAAGTTCCAGCAGGTTGGACAGGGTGTTGCCGCTGTCCAGAATATCTTCCACCACAATGACATCTCTGCCCTCAATATTTTCCGACAGGTCCTTGATGATCTTCACCTGCCCGGAGGACACCGTGCCCTTTCCGTAGGAGGAAACCGACATAAAGTCAATGATACAGGGTCGGTCGATGGCACGGCTCAGATCGGCCATAAAGATATACGAGCCGCGCAGCACGGTGATCAGAACAATTTCCTTGTCCTGATAATCCCGGGTGATCTGCGCGCCTAACTCCTTGATGCGCTGCTTCAGTTCCTCTTCGGTCAAGAGGATTCGCTCGATGTCCTGCTCACAATAGTTCATGTTCTTCACTCTTTCATAAATGTGATGGAAAGTGCGCGCTCTCCCGGCCGGGCCAGACGGAGTTCGTTGGGCCCGAAGGATGCCAGCGCCAGCACGCCGTCCCCATCGGCCAGCACCGGCAGCAACTGTCGGTATGCCAACGGGACCTTCTCGTCAATCAACAGTTTCTTAACCGTTTTTGTGCCGCGTCCCGGCAACTTGATCTGATCTCCGGTCTGACGGGGCCGCAAAACCAGAGGACTGTTTATTTTATCACAGGCCAGAAAAAAAGAATCGGGATTTTTGGAGCCGCCCGCCGGGCATTCGGTCTTGCTGCATCGAATGCTCCACCCGGTATCTCCGTAATAGGTCACACCCTCCGGGCATACCAGAACCGGCTCCGGAATTTTCTCCTCGCTCCCGGTCGGGACAAACACCAACTCGTCATACATACGGCAGACGCTCACGCCGGGCAGCGACACCCGCGCCGAGGGGTCCTCGGTGCGGCACAGGGCGATGACGCTCTCCAGATGGGCCGCCGAACAGTTTTTCTGGCCGACCTGTGCCAGCAGCCGGCGCACAGCGCGGGGAGCCAGCGCATCGGGCATTTCGCCGATGACCGACGCAGGAAGAATCACACGTTCGCCCTCCTTGCGGGCCGAGGCGTAAATCACATTGGTTTGGGAAATCAGGTAGTTCTCATCATCCCGCAGGCGCTCCAGCAGTTTAACCGAATTTTCCACAAAGCGGGGGTTCATGGCGGTCAGTTCCGGGATGATTCGATGGCGCACCCGGTTTCGGCTGTAGGTATCGTCGGCATTAGTGGAGTCCTGCACATAGGGCACGCCACAGCGGCTGCAGTAATCCTCAATGGCGGCACGGGTGGTGGTCAGAAGCGGCCGCACAATATTATCCCGCCGGGGAAGCATTCCGGTCAGCCCGGTCAACCCGCTGCCCCGGATCAGATGGAGCAGCATGGTCTCCACATTGTCATCGGCATTGTGCGCCACGGCAATCAGGTCGGCATCAACCTGCCGCGCCGTCTCCTGCAAAAAGGTATAGCGCATCTCCCGGGCGGTTTCTTCCACGCCCATGCCCATCTCGGCTGCCCGGGCGGAAACGTCGCCCTCACCGCAAATCAGCGGGACACCCCATTCCAGGCAGCAATCGCGGACAAACCGCTCATCCCGGTCGGACTCATCTCCCCGGAGATGATGGTTGTAATGGGCCGCCTGCAACCGAATCCCCAAGGCTCCTTTGGCGCTGTTGAGCCAGTGGAGCAGGCACATGGAATCGGCTCCGCCCGAAACGGCACACAGTACGGAGGCTCCCTTCGGAATGAGGTTCCACCCAGCACAAAAAGCCGGTGCACAAAAGCTCATTTATTATTCCTCATACCGCCGCTCGATGGTACGGAAGGTGGTGAACTCAGGCAGCCACTGCAGGTCCACAACACCGGTCTCACCGTGGCGGTTCTTAGCAATCAGGCAGTTTGCGATGTTCTTGTTCTCGGTGTTCTCGTCATAGTAATCCTCGCGGTGGATAAACATGACGATATCGGCATCCTGCTCAATGGCGCCCGACTCACGCAGGTCGGACAGACGGGGCAGACGCACCTTGCCTTCCTTTTCGTTGGAACGGGACAACTGAGACAGGCAGAGCACCGGCACACGCAGTTCTTTTGCCATGACCTTCATGGCGCGGGAGATGTCAGACACCGCCTGCTGACGGTTTTCGCCGGCATACTGCTTGCCGCCGGCCGAGGACATCAGCTGCAGATAGTCCACCACAACCAGACCGAGGTTTTCCACACGGCGGCAGGCAGCGTTCATATCGGCCACCGTCAGCGTCGGGTTATCATCCAGCAGGATGTTGGTCCGGGACAGCGCGTTGGCAGCCGCGCCAATGCGTTTCCAATCCTCCATGTCCAAACCCTGTCCAGTCAGCAGCTTTTTGTTATCCACAAAGCACTCACTGGAGATCAGACGCATGGCCAACTGCTCCTTGGACATTTCCAGCGAGAAAATGACCACCGCCTTGCCGGAGGTCTTGCCGGCGTGCAGCGCCATGTTCAGTGCCATGGAGGTCTTGCCCATACCGGGACGGGCAGCCAAAATGACCAGGTCAGAGGGGTTCAGGCCGGTCATGCGGCGATCCAGATCGGACAGGCCGGTGGACAGACCGGGAATCTCACTGCCCGAGGAGGCCAGCTCGCCCAGTCGATCATACACGTTCTGAATGGCGGCGGAAATATGCTCCAGGCCACGGGTGGCACGGCCTTGCCGAATGCCGTAGATCTTCTGCTCGGCAGCCTCAAGCACTTGGGCGCCGGTTCCCTCGCCGGTCTGGACCATACCGGTCATCTCACCGGCTACTTCGGCCACCCGGCGCAGCAGCGCCTTGTCCTTCACGATGGAGATGTACTCCTTCACGTTGGCTGCGGTGGGTGTGATCTCCATCAGTTGGAGTACGTACCGGTCGGTAATGTTTTCCTTAAAGGTTCCGTTCTGCCGCATCTGGTCCAGAACGGTGACCAGATCGATGGATGCAGACAGCTCCACCATGCGGTAAATGGTTTCATAAATTTCCCGATTCTGCCGCAGGTAGAATTCCTCCGGCTTCAGGGCGGTGACCACCTCGGGGATACAGCTTTCGTCAATAAACATAGAACCCAGCACGGCCTGTTCGGCTTCGGTGCTATGGGGCATCTGTTTGCTCAGCAATTCATCCATCGGGGCCACCTCCTTTCAAATAGTTTTGGGGAACGGTTTACTCTTCGACAACGACAACTTTGACAACGGCGTTGACATCGTGGCCAAGCTTGGCCTTCAGTTCATAGCCGCCAAAGCTCTTGATGGGCTCATCCATGACCAATTTGGCCTTGTTGATCTCGATGCCGGACTGGGCCTTCAGGGCATCGGACACTTCCTTGGTGGTAACAGCGCCGAACAGACGGCCGCCGTTACCGCCCTTGGCGACAATTCGAACGGTAATCTCCTTGAGCTGCTCGGCAATGGCCTGTGCCTGCGCCTTCTCTTCGGCCAGCTTGGCGGCCTTGGCCTTCTCCTGCAGTTTCATGGTGTTCACGTTATCGGCAGTGGCCTCCACAGCCAGCTTCTTGGGAAACAGGAAGTTGCGGGCATAGCCGTCGGAAACATTAACCATCTGGCCCTTCTTGCCCTGACCCTTTACGTCCTGCTGCAAAATCACTTTCATAACTTGGTTCCTCCTTATGGGTTCTTACTCTTGTTTGAGATATTGGTTGATGGATTCGGTCAACTTCTCCACGGCATCGGTCATGGACAGACCGGGTACCTGCGCGCCGGCCGTGGCTGCGTTGCCGCCGCCGCCCAGCGCTTCCAGAATGACCTGAACGTTGACCTCACCCGTGCTGCGGGCCGAGATCACGATCTTGTCCTCGGCCGGGAACAGCACGAAGGACGTTTCAATACCGGCAATGTTTAGCAACTCGTCAGCCGCCTGCGCAGCCGTGATGCGGCTCACGGTGTGGTCCACCTGTGCGATGGCGATATCGCTGCGGTACAGCTTTGCGTTGCGGATAATGTCATAGCGGGCGATGGTGCCCTCCAGATCGTTCTGGAAATATTCCTGCACTTCGCTGGGGTCTGCTCCCGCCCGGCGCAGGAAGGCCGCAGCCTCAAAGGTCCGTCCGCCGGTACGCATGGTGAAATGCTTGGTGTCCAGCACGATGCCAGCCAACAGGGCCTCTGACTCCATGCGCAGCAGATCGGCGGGCTCCAAAATGTACTGAAGCAGCTCGGCCACCAGTTCCGAGGCGGAAGACGCGTAAGGTTCATGGAAGTTCAGAGCGGCATCGGCGATATAAGTGGCCGCACGGCGATGGTGATCAATGACAGCCACCTTGTTGCAGGATTCCAGCAGTTCCAGCGAGGCAACCTGCTCGGGCCGGTTGGTGTCTACCACCACCAGAAGGGATTTGCTGTCCGCATAGAGCAGTGCATCCTGCGCGGCAACAAACTTGCCGTCGTATTCCTGCAGTCCGGCCAGCCGATGTATCATATCTTCGGCAGGAGCCGGATTGGGTTCCTTGATGATATAGGCCGGAATACCTCGCTTACGGGCAACGGCAAAAACGCCGGCAGCGGCGCCGATACAGTCCAGATCGGCATTTTTGTGACCCATGATAAACACTTTGGAGGCATCGGCCACCAGTTCACCCAGAGCATTGGCCATGACGCGACTCTTGACCTTAGTGCGTTTTTCCAGCTCCTTGGTGCGGCCGCCGTAAAATTCGAAATTGAATCGGTTCTTGATGACCGCCTGATCGCCGCCGCGGGACAGGGCCATTTCGGCCGACAGCGAGGCGTACTGAAGCAGCTCCTGGAAATTGTCGGCATCCACACCGACGCCGATGGACAGGGTTGCCGGAATTCCGCCGGGATTCTGGAGGTTGTGGACCGCGTCCAGAATGGGGAATTTCTCCTCCTGCAGTCTGGGCAGATGGCGGGCTTCAAAAATCAGCAGATAGCGGTCGCGCTCCAGTTGGGCAAACAGGCCATTGGTTTCCTCGGCCAGCTCGCCCAATTTCTGACTGATCTCACCCACAATGGCTGCGCGGGTGTTTTCAGCCACATTTTTCAACACATCGTCATAGTTATCCACCAGCAGCAGCGCCGCAACGGGACGGCTCTCGTTGTGGATTCCCCGCAGATTGGAGTAATCGGTCACATCGATCCAGTAGGTGGTAGCCAGAAATCCGCCGCCACCCTGATCGCCGGTGTGGACCAGATGGCCGAACACGGTATAGCGCCGGTCGCCCAATGCCACTTCTTCCGGACTCTCATGCTTGCCCTCCAGCAGCCACTTGGAAGAAAATCCGGGAACGGCGGCAGACAGTTTGGTATCAAACAGATGCTCGCGCTCGCCGGTCAGCTTCAGAAAACGGTCGTTGGACCAGATCACTTCGTCGCTGTCGGGACGGAAAATCACCATGGGCAGGGGCGCATTGAGCATGGTATCCTTGGTGGCCGCGTCCACGTTGTAGGAGACCGAATCAATGTACTTCAGGATCTCCTTGCGGCGGTGGGCGATTCCCTGCCGGAAATAGATATAAACAACAGCGGTAATCACCGCTTCTACGGCAGCCAGAATATAGTTGTGAGTCACAGCGGCAGCCACAGCAAACAGCAGCATAACGATGAAATAAAGCCGCATACCCGGTTCCAGCAACCGGGACAATTTCTTTCGGTTCAAATCGTCGCCTCCTCATTCAGGATGCTTCTATGTGCGTATAAGCGCACCAAGATACATTATTATACCAAACCAAAGCGTGAAATACAAGCAAAAGAAGGTTGCTTTTGACCTGTTTTGCCCCGTCAAAAGCAACCTTCGCAAATCGTTGTTTTATTTTGCGCGGAACACATGAATACGGAAGCCTGCGCTCACCTTCAAGCCCTCCAACGCATGCAAGCGCTCCACGCCCGCCTTGGGTGTTTTCCAGCAGTAGGGAGTCATACGGAACAGGTCCTGCAGCGCCGGCGCGTCCAGCTCCATGGTGAATTCCACCGGCAGAATGGTTTCGTAAGAAAAACCGTCATAAGCTGTCTCTTCTTCGGCGTTTTCATAAGGATTTTCGTAAAGCACCTGCTTCAGTTCCCACAGGTGTTTTGCCCCCGGAACCACGTACAGGAAGGATCCCTCCGGACGCAGTACACGGCGAAATTCCTCGGCTGCCAACGGAGAAAAGCAATTGATCAGCATATCCACCGAACGGTCGGCCACCGGAAGGTGGTAGACCGAGGCCACGGCAAACTCCGCCTCTTTGGTGCGGCGGGCAGCTTTTTTCAGGGCAGAACGGGACAGATCCACACCGGCAACCCGGTCCGTCAATCCATTGCACCGCAAGGCCTCGTATACGCCGGCAGTGTACCAGCCCTCGCCGCAACCGGAGTCCAGCACCGCGACCGGTTTTTTCTCCACAACAAGGGCCGCCAGGGCATCCCGCAGCGGAGCATAATGCCCACCCTCCAGAAAACGGGTGCGGGCCGTCACCATGTCCTTGTCGTCTCCGGGGTCCTTTGCGTGTTTTTTGTTGGCGGGCAGCAGGTTGACATAGCCCTCCTTAGCCACATCGTAACAGTGGCGCTTGGGACAGGTATAACTCTTTTCCTCCCGTTCCAGCGGCTGACCACAGATGGGGCAGCAAAACAAACTTGGCATACTTCACGCTCGCTCCTTTGTCTTTTCGCACCTTCTCTTATGTTTTGAGTGTAGCACGAAGGGCCGTTTTCTGTCAACGAAACCGCCGATCAGCATGGGTTTCGTCGGTTTGCCCCTTGCGTTGACAGAAAAATATGATATACTTGATTAGTTAAACATCATTATAATATAAGGAGTCTGCAATGATTACAGTCACCGACCTGAGTTTGAATTACAGCGGACAGCCGCTATTCTCCCACGTGGATCTGCAGTTCGTCAAGGGCAACTGCTACGGCATCATCGGCGCCAACGGCGCCGGAAAGTCCACCTTTCTGAAGATCCTTTCCGGCGAGTTGGAGTCCACCTCCGGTGAGGTTCACATCCTGCCCAACACCCGTATGTCCATCCTGAAGCAGGACCAGAACGCCTACGATGCCTACACCGTCATGGACACCGTCATCATGGGCAATCAGCGCCTGTACGACATCGGGCAGGAAAAGAACGCCCTGTACGAAAAAGAGGAAATGACCGAGGAAGACGGCCTGCGCGCCTGCGTACTGGAAGAGGAATACGCCGAGCTGGGCGGCTGGGAAGCCGAGTCGGATGCCTCCCGCATTCTGCAGGGTCTGGGCATCCCCGTTTCCATGCACTACGACAGCATGGAGAACATGGACGGCCGTCTGAAGGTGAAGGTCCTGCTGGCTCAAGCTCTGTTTGGCAACCCCGACATCCTGATGATGGACGAGCCCACCAACAACCTGGACATCAACGCCATCAACTGGCTGGAAGACTTCCTGCTGGACTTTGAAGGCACTGTCATCGTGGTCAGCCACGACCGCCACTTCCTGAACACCATCTGCACCCACATCGTGGACATCGACTACAACAAGATCAAGATGTACGTGGGCAACTATGACTTCTGGTACGACGCCTCTCAGCTGATGCAGAACCTGATGAAGTCTCAGAACAAGAAAAACTCTGAGAAGATCAAGGAACTGCAGGACTTCATTTCCCGCTTCTCGGCCAACAAATCCAAGTCCAAGCAGGCCACCGCACGCCGCAAGCTGCTGGACAAGATCAGCCTGGAAGAGATCCCTGCATCCTCCCGCCGCTACCCCTGGGTGGGATTCAGCCCCGACCGCGAGGTGGGCAAGGACATTCTGTTCGTCACCGACATTTCCAAAACCGTGGACGGCGTGAAGGTGCTGGACAAGGTCAGCTTCATCGTGCAGCACGGCGACAAGATTGCCTTCGTGGGTGACAATGAAAACGCCCACACCGCCCTGTTCAAGATCCTGACCGGCG
>RHMF01001690.1_pt1 | contig 10156 bp, 6 predicted proteins | sample 5365151 | NCBI WGS metagenome assembly RHMF01 (sample SAMN10266501, study PRJNA497801) | feces metagenome | isolation source: feces | host: Bos taurus | place: China: Prairie of Fairy Mountain | collected 2017-08-14 | reverse complement strand
AGAACTTGGCAGAATAACCATATTTTGTAAAGTCGGTTATCTCTTTGCCATCATATATCACACCTGTAGCTTCACCAGGAGTAAACCACTGGATATCTGTACCTTCCACATCAGACTTGCTATAAGATGCGCGTCCCCATATAACATCATCAGTTCCCGTTACTGGAATTGTGACTGTAAGTTTGCTCTTTTCAACAGCACAATTCTTGTTTACTCCGTCAGCAATGAGAGACTGCAATGGGTAGTAGCCATAAAGACTATAACTACAATAGTTACCTATAGGATAGTAAGGCTGTTCACCTATGAAGGCTATAGAAGACTTTACACCTGAGGCAATGTCTGTTGTCTCAGCTCCACTAGCATCAAACATTGTAACATTTGCCGCCTTATTCCAAATAGGTGCAGACCATCCATCAACATACTCACCAATATCTGAAATTGACACAGGCTTATCATGGTTAGCCCAATTAACATGCTCCCATGTTACGTCAGAATAATCATTATTAGGGATGATACCCTTAGCAAGCATAAAGATACCTACCTTTTGATCTTTGATAGAGAAAGCCTTGGTTGTCTCGTTGGAGTTGATAGCACCAGCTTTAGATGCTACGTTTCCAAACTGAGCATCAGTAGAATTAGCCACGATCTCTATTTCTGACGAAGACTTGGTGGAACCAGCGCCAATAAGTACAGGCACTTCACTTGCTACGTTATTTCCGTAATCAAGACGATCCTTCTTTGCCTGATCAAAAACGTCCTCTGAAGTACATGATGCAACAATAGTAGTTGCAAAAGCACAATACGCAATTTTTTGAATAGTCTTATTCATATTCTTATAGTTTTTATTTTGTTTTGTTTCTTATTATAATGTTTCTTAAATTAGTCCTTCTTACTCGGAACGTCATAATTACCTGACTTTCTTAATTCATCAATACTTACTTCCTGCCATTGTCTTTCCTGACTTGACGCTTTGACTGTATTTGGGCCATATATACGAAGTTTAACCTCATATGAACATCCCTCCTTAAACTGCATATCAGGATTCTGCGGATCGGAATAGAGTGGTACATTTATGGTGTAGTACTTAGATGTCGTAGAATTTCTTGGATATCGCACAACAACTTTTGCTACATATGAGCCAGCTATAGTCCTTCTATCTTCGTTGGTCAAAGCTGGAAGTATAATTCCTTGTCTGTGACTATCGTCAGGACCGCCCAACTTAGTTACTACCGGTGTTTCCACTATCACCACTTTTCCCTTGTCATTAGTTGTTCCTGTTTTCTCGGTTGACATCGTCTGCACTGGCATTATCTGATCTGCATAATATAGCGTAGTACTGCCAACATTTTTTGATATGTAACTCTTTAAAAAATACTCTGCGTGGCGATTAGCAGAACTATATACTATATTGCCATTGTGTACCCCAGACCTTTCAGCTACAAGCAACTTTACAGTATCTGCCACATTGGTAATGCTTATTCCCACTAACTCTGTTTCTAGAGCTTCTTCATAGTCTAACTCTTCTGTCTTACTTGATTCATCAACAGCATTTCCTTCCTTATCCATTCCTCCAGGCTGTATTGAGAACATCAATTGCGACATCTTATGAGTAAAGCGGAACTTGGGAGTCAATCTATCAAGTGGAGTATCAGTACCATCAGTAGTTCTATTCTGTGCAAAACGGAAATAGTTGGCACTCCACGCATAATCCTTCAATGTGTTACTTACAGGATTATTTGAATCACCAGGTATAGCTGAAGAATATATAACATCTTGCGTACCATCTAACGTTGTCATTACAGCGACAACTGAATCCCTGAAATACTCAATATTTGCCACTCGAGGGGTGTAGGCATAGAAATTATATCTATGGAAACTTCCTATTGGATAACGCTCTATGGCGCCGTTCTTCAATTCCAATGAAGAGCCCAACGATGGTTTTGTACTATCCTTTGGTCTTGCCGTTGCTGGCATATTGTCAAGATACGCAACAAAACCATATGAATATCCATCAATAGCGGAGTCATGTGTCTGCTCCTTTGACCTGTACCATGTACAATCCATACCAAAAGGCTCACTCCAATACTGAGCCAATGGTGTATTTATATAATCCATTGCAAGCATGAATACACCTAATTGGTCTGTTGAGAAAGCTCCTTGATTTGAGTTTATGGCAGCCTTAGATGTTAAACTACTATTAGCTTCTTCTATCGCATCGGTGCTTGCATCAAGGGATATTGCATAATCGCTCGGTTCCAGCGCACTTTCTAGAGACATTTCCACATTGTTTGCAGAAATATCTTCATCAGAGCAAGCCGTCAGCACCGTACCGATGCACAATAATGATGCTATGTAATAAAAATATCTATTCATATTAGTCAAGATCCTTCTGTACTTCTCCACCCTCTACCCAAGGCTCAAGTGTGACACCAAGTATTACGGGCTTCAAACCTGCTATACCTAATTCTACATTATACGAGGTTCCTCCAACCACAGACTCTACGCCCTTCTTTGCTAGTTCTTCTGCTATTGGAATTGCGTATGGAGCATTGTCAAATGCTGGATATACGATCTTACGAGCAGTATATCTTACAGGGATGGTAGGATGTAGATTATAGTATTCCTCACTGAACTGTTTAACATACTGATGCATCACAATACGAAACTCGTAATCATCCTGTGGAGCAACCAGGATAGCGTCACCCACTTTAGCAGGCTCCACATCGTTTGGCTGCACTCCTGTCATCTTTACAGTACTTTGGCTTGCTGCATCGTTATTTGGCTTTGCAAACAATTTAAGCCAGCCCTTCAATGCTTCCCCCTTTGAGTCAACATCCCATTCTATACGTTGGTTGTTACGACCATTATGTAAGTCTGCCTTGTCTGTATAAGCAAAGTACAGTCTTCCTTTATTCTTTGAATATACAAAAATGCTGTCAATGTACACGCCGCCATTAACATAGTAACCTGTACCATCACCTCCTGCGTCACCAACGGCCAACTTGTGTACCTCGTCACTGGCAGTTACCTCCGTCACAGGTATAAGATTGGTATTGTTAACACCGTCTTCTGCAAACATAGCTCTTGCCGTGAATGTAAGACGTGCCAGTTTATGACGGAATTTCAGCGTTGGCTGAACGTCATGACGAGCAGCTTTTGCCGAATATAGTTCTGATGCCTCCACTCCCTTGCTAGTATAGAATTCCGTATTGCCTGCATCATCTTTCTCAAGAGTCTGACCAGTAAGTATATCCTGTGTGCCGTCAATCTGGAAAGGAACGTACATTTGTTCACCCTCTATCACGGGTGCATTGCGAATGAAATTTCCTCCCTCATCAACTTTCTTCTCGCCTTTTTCGTCCAGTTCAACGTCTGCATCGTCGAGGTAATATCCCCAGAAATCGCTTGCACCTCTTAGTGGATAGTAACATACCTTATTATCCTTACGCTGTGCCAAACCCGTTGCTATTGGTGTATCGTCTGTGGGCTTTGGTGTCACTACTTCTGTATTATAAAAAGTACTTGCCTCAGAATCGTCAATCAATTCTGATCCTACAGCAGTCCAAGCAGATACTGATGAAGGTGTCAATGTTCCCTTGTTAAACATATAGACACGGACTATTTCACCATTCCAACTGTTCTTGCCACTCTCTTCTGTATCACCAACAGTACCAGTTCCCTTGCTTGAGACACTGACAACATCGGATGCTGAACTGATGCCCAAAGCTATCGCAGGTTCTCCATTGGGACCATACAAGCCATTAGCTGTATTTCCTGATGACAACATATCATCATTTTCAGAACATGCAACTACTGAAAGAGTCGCAATGGCGTATAAAAAATTCTTTACTGTCATATCTGTAATATTCTCTTTTTTCTTACTAAATGTTTAATCAAACAGGTTGATTATGGTTCCTGTTCCACTCTTCCATGACTCGAGGTCGGAAGTTATTTCTATACGAGTAGTACCATATACCGAGAGGTCCAGTACATAAATCTTTCCTGCCTCAAAACCCTTTTCAGGGCTACAATCCACATCTAGCCAAGCCTGCATAATACCCTGTGGATTGGTATCTGTTTCACTTGTCTTAACCTTTGTCTGCTGAACAAGGATCTTTACCTTATACGAGTCAGCAGGTGGGACAAGAATTCCTTCGCCTACCTCCTTGAATTCCTCCGTAGAGATATCCTCTTCAGAAAGATATGCATTGACAGATAAATCTTTAGGCTCTGACAACTCAGTAAGCCCCAACTTCGTATTCTTCAAATCTCTTGTAGCAACAACAAGTTTGCCTCGTGTGCAAGCAGACACCTGTACATCCTGAATGGAAATCTTTACGGCATCGTCCATCTGTTTTGCACGAAACTTAATATAGGCAAGAGCATGCTTAAGATCTATCTTTGGCTCCACACTGTGTACTGCACCATACGTAGAGTAGGCACCATCACCATAGTTTATTATATTCTTACGTATCTCGTTTTCTGTTACGCTCGTTGCATACTCTTCCTTCAGCATTTCTTCTGTAAGTTCTGGAGCATTACCTACCATAATATCATTCTTACCATTTAGCTCAAGGTCAATCTTAACACAATCACTCTGCTTTTCATAACCATATACATTGGCTTTGTTGATATAGTATGCAAAGAAATTGTATCCTACCTTTTCATACTTCTTTACATTCCAATAATAAGTCTGGATTTTATAGTTCTGGTTGTCCTCCCATTCCTTATTATCGAGAAGGTATATAGAACCATTTGTACTGAGGGTTGCCAAACTTCCATCTTTGGTTGCTCCCTGCGGAATAGCAAGTTTTCCTATATGCTGCGTCGTACCCGAAATATATGTCCTCTCTGTACTGAGCAGACAATTAAGCCTTTCATCCTCGTCCCCCATCAACTTTGTTAAATCTGGAAGTTCAGCAAGTGTTGGTTCACCATCAGTCACAACAGATTTACGGTAAGCCAACAGATAAAAACGTGCCTTCGCATAGCGCTTTATGAAATTATCATAATTGTTTTGGGGATCTAATGGACCTTCTGACTCTTTGTCTACTGGCATCACAGCCTTTGGAGCAACACCGCTTGATGTTGCGTAAAGTAAAGAGTTTACATTTAGAGACGGAGCCATCGGATAGGTTTCGTAATCCTCACCATTCTTTACGTCCGTTGAGTATGTTAAATCAGGATATGAACCCGAGCATGATTGCCACAGAGTGACTACCATGATCATGGTCAATACCATTATTATATTACATAGCTTCTTCATATTACTTTAGCTATTAGTATTCCGTTTCTATATGCTGCTCTTCTTCCCAATTAGCAACGCGGGGTGATTCATCTGCACCTGTGATGAGTGATTGGTTCAATGTCGCATCTATTGCCAGATAAACACTCTTATAATCCTGGGCCTTTCGCCAATACTCTTCACCATTTTCGCTATATAATTCAAGCAATTGTGCACGTTCTATATTCTTATGCAGATTTATTCTTCCCATAATAGTGCGAGAACGCCAACCCCATCTATTGTCATTAACGTCCTGTTCATATACCCATACCTTCACTATTACCTGAAGTACGCCAGGACCTGCATACTTATTCGCATCTGTATATACTGAATTTTCTACTATGCCTGGAATATTTAGGTTTGCATAACAACGTACTATATCTTCTGCTTGATTGTCGTATCTGCCAATATTGTCTACTATTTTCTCGCTTGGCCATCCTTGTGGCTTCAACTCTTCAGAGTTAGCATCGGGGACTTTTGTCGCATCAACTAACTTTGTGCGGAATATCAACTTATCTGTCTGCGTGATATCCACTGCACCTGTTCCGATATTTATTTTGCGAGGAATGCCAGAGAGTACGCACCAAACATCACTAACGAAGAACTGGAAATTGGACGTTTGTTTCTTCTTCAAGTCAAAATACAGATCTATGTTCTGCGTAACAGTAGTAGGATGGAAATCTATCTTTGTATCCTCGTCATTACCTATACGATGAATTGATGTCGAGTCCACAATAATAGGTTCCGTTATATTACGTATAAACCTGGCACGCTTTGCTTCCTTTTCTTCCTCTGAAGCATTCTCGGATGCTGAAGTATAGGGATTGCTATCAACAGAACCATCAAACTCACCAAACGGGCTGTCTACATAATAGTCTTTGAGTTCCTCATACGTATAGGTACGATGCTCTGCCATGAATTGACCTAAACGCAGTTTTAAATCCTGTGCATTAACCTTCAACGGATTTGGAGTTATTATATAATCCTCTGTCACTATACGACTCGGATCTAATTTCTCCTCGAACGTCCTATTGAAACTCATTGTCAGGAATTTATATTCTCCCGACGGCAATTCAAAATTCGTGATATCATGGTTATCCTCCTCAGCTATACCATCTGGCAAATTGCCGAGATAGTGACCACTTTCAGCCACCACATTATACATGAACGAAGTGCTCATTGTATTAATCACTCTATTTGCAAGTATATATGTGTTAACTGGACGTGCTGTTATCGCCGCTGGAATCTTATCCCAAACGTAACTAAACTGCACACTACTCTTATGTGGATGACCCTTATCACACAAATCCTCATTCACCTCACATGAAGCAAGCGCAAACGTGAGTACAAACAGGTATAGTAATGCCTTTAGTGGGTTGTTCATTATCTCATTCATCGCATTATTTTTCATTCTGCACCTCCTTCTTTTGCAGTCTCAGCAGCCTTCTTAGCTGCTTCACGACGTGCTCGCATACGAGCGATCTTTTCTTGCGCAGCTTGTGCCTTAGCCTTACGTGCAGCAGCTTTTTCTTCCTTAGTCATGGTGGCCTCAGCCTTTTTCTCTGCTTCACGCTTTGCACGCTGGCGTTCTATGGTAGCTTGAGCATCCTTTGCCTTCTCCTTGGCTCTTGCCTTACTGCGCTCTATCTTCTCACGCTGTTCCTGTAATTTCGCCTCACGTGCATCCTCCTCGGCAAATTTCTTTGCCAGTTTTGGATCATTCATTGCAAGAGAGTCGCGACGTGCTTTCTTTATCGCATTTATAGAATCTGTGCGTGCTTTCTTAATAGAGCTGATAGAGTCCAGACGTGCCTGCTTGATTGAATCCTTTCGCATCTTAGCCAACTGTTTTGGCGTGTAGTTAGGTACTCTTGCAGGAGCCTGTTCGTCAATAGCTTTTTGTTCTTCACGGTGACGAACATCTACGCATGAGTCATAGAGCATTCTAAATTCTTGTGATACCACCCGATAGATAGAGTCTTGAATATATTTCTGCTCACGACCGCTTAGCCAAGCATTATATACAGAGTCTTTTCTCTCGTGGAAATCCATATCTACATCGTATCTCCAACGATACTTCTTCTGTATCGGATAATTGCCAAAACGATATACCAAAGCTACATGGAGATCTCTTATCATAGGTCCCCACTTACCATCCTCGTGTCCTGTTATAGGGTAACAGTTGTTTTCTCTATCTGCACGGAAGGTGTCGTACTTGTTATACATAATACCAGCACTGAAACCAAACTCCATATCTACAGAATTACCATTTTGGAAAGCAAGAAAAGGCTTTACAAAACCCCATGTCACACCAGCCATATATGCTGTGCCTTGACGGCCTTCACTTCCACCCCATAGCATAGAATACTTAGAGTAAGTTACATATCCTCCGCGATAAAACACCCAGTTAGGGTGACTTGGCATCATATTACGACATGACCATAACTTGTCTATCCAATGACGGTGTGGTGACAAATAACCAGTTGGCGTACATTTACGCTCTCGCCAATACACACGTCCTTCAAGAGTAGCCTCAAAGATATTAAATACAATACCCCTGACGTATGTGCTACTTGTCTTTGGACGATATCTGAAATTGGCATTCACCGCCCATCTGTTCCAATTCGTATTTCTGATATCAAATTCTACACCCACATTTGGTACTAGGAGTCCCCAGTCCACAAGGTTGGTACGCACAGATATACGCTCTGCCAATGACAGAGTGTCAACCCTTCGACTATTGTCTGGTACCTGTGCTGATGTTGCGAGAGGCATAACAAGCATAAGCATCAATATCCATTGATACCTTATTGCTTTTATCACCCCATTATGCCGTTTAAATTGCATATAAATATAAATAATGTATGATTACTCTTAATCAGCAGTAGTTAATAAACTTTTATGTATCCTATTGTTTAAAAAGGTAGTAGTAAGAAATACACTTTTTCGCAAATTTGGGTACAAAATTACTAAAAATGATTTACAAAACTTAGTCTATTGTATTAAAGAATGTTAATCAGTATTAAAATCATTAAGAAATTATTACTTTTGCAATGCATAATGTAGCATGATGCAACTTTTTCTACCGAAAATGAAAGAATCGACCTCAATAATAAAGTCCATAGACTGGATAACTATTGGACTATATTTCACACTGCTTACATTCGGATGGATAAGCGTGTGCGGAGCCAGTTATACGTATGGCGATACCGATATTTTCTCACTCGAAACGCGCTCAGGCATGCAGATAATATGGATTGCCACAAGCATAGTGTTGGGATTTGTCATATTGCTTCTTGATGATCGTTTTTATGACACCTTTGCCTACGCAATGTATGGTTTTGTTTTACTGGTGTTATTTCTAACCATATTCAATCCCCACGAAATCAAAGGCTCAAGGTCATGGATAGTAATGGGACCATTGCGTATACAACCAGCGGAGTTTGCCAAGTTTGCCACTGCATTGGCAGTAGCAAAATATATGTCGGCTCAGGATTTTATTATCAGCAACTGGCAACATCTTATTAAAGCCATCGTGATGATTGTGACGCCCATGCTATTAATTGTAATGCAGAAAGAAACTGGTTCTGCTCTTGTATATGCGTCGTTCTTCCTAATGCTTTATCGCGAAGGAATGTCAGGGAGTTTCCTATTCACCGCTGTAGCAATGGTGCTCTACTTTGTCATTGGCATTCGCTATGCTGATCCTACTATTCTCCATACTCCCACCCACGTAGGCTCATTTATAGTGTTTTTCTTAATTCATTTATTCACCGCCGCACTTACGTTGATTTATTGCAAAGTCAAAAAGGAGGCGTACATAATAATCGGAGTTTCCACCCTGGCCACTATCCTTGCCTTACTTTTCTCTGAATATGTTATTAGGTTTAATGTGGTGTGGGTACAATTTATTGCCACCATCGTCATGGTTGGCTATCTTTTCTATCTTAGTTTTGAAAAACAAGTAAAGGAATATTTCTTTATCGCACTCTTCGCCATAGGTTCTATGGCCTTCTTCTATTCTGCTTCATTTGTGCTCAACAATGTTATGGAGCCTCACCAACGTGTGCGAATCAACGTATTATTGGGATTAGAGGAAGACCTTGCCGGTGCTGGCTACAATGTACACCAAAGTGAGATTGCCATAGGTTCTGGTGGACTCACGGGCAAAGGTTTCCTTAACGGTACACAAACAAAACTGAAATTTGTACCAGAACAGGATACCGATTTCATCTTCTGTACCGTAGGCGAAGAGCAAGGTTTCATTGGTTCGTCAGCTGTACTTATTCTTTTCATGCTACTTATATGGAGACTGATATATGTAGCTGAACGACAAATATACAAGTTTGGACGTATATATGGATATTGTGTGCTAAGCGTATTCCTTTTTCACGTATTCATTAACATTGGCATGGTACTGGGTCTTACTCCTGTAATCGGTATTCCACTACCTTTCTTCAGTTACGGAGGTTCTTCATTGTGGGGATTCACTATCCTGCTCTTCATCTTTTTGCGTATTGACGCCAGCCGCAACTTGCGTCGTGGAAACTCACTATAAAATATGATTTCCAACGATTAAATCGAGAATTTCTGCTACATCGTTATACTTAAGCCTTCATGTAATTTCACAAAATCAACAAGTTGGCGATTAACTTTTATTCCTGGCAAATCTGACACTAAATTTACAGGCATCGTACTCAGACTATTATCTCTTACGGAAAAGAATAGTTTTGTCTTGCCTGGAGTTTCTGATATAATCGTAGCAAGGTCGGAGAGAACATTTTCTGTGATTGCATCTTCATCTTCTGTATCCGAACCTTTTGTAAGGCAACCCATATCAATGTGCAAAGTAAGGCTTTCCATGAATTTTTC
>RHMF01004183.1_pt1 | contig 10160 bp, 9 predicted proteins | sample 5365151 | NCBI WGS metagenome assembly RHMF01 (sample SAMN10266501, study PRJNA497801) | feces metagenome | isolation source: feces | host: Bos taurus | place: China: Prairie of Fairy Mountain | collected 2017-08-14 | reverse complement strand
GGTGCTACCAAGCAGAACCACATTACGGATGTTTTGAGTTGAATAAGTCTTCATCAGTTCTGTTGTGTTATTGTGTTTGTAATTATGTTCGTTAAGCGTCATTTAAGACACATCCTCGCAAATCTATAAAAATATTATTGCAATATCAATAAAAGGGCACATGTTTTTGACATGAATTGCGATTATCCTCATCAATAAGCACTTCCACCACATCCTCGCATGACATCCCCAGACGTTCGTAAAGGACATCATCAAGCATTTCAGAGGCCTTTCCAAGGCCGTCATACAGGGTTTGCAGGGCAGCGGCCCTTACGAGCGGAGCATTGTCCGAGACGACGATGCAGCAGGCCTTACCATAGAGTTCTTCAGCTTCAGCAGACATATACATTCATTTTCCGCAAATCTCCACCACAGCAATGGAAAAACCAAACTTTTGGGACGAAAAAGCCGGAAAACACGGCAGATTTTTCTTTTTTTGAAAAGTTTTGAACTTTTTTGATAAGTTTTTCTTGCTAATCGTCGGATTATCTTGTTTATAGCGCATGGCGTTATCCAATAATTTTGCCGTCCATCAACCACGAAAGACATGGACAATTCTACCATCAAGGACAACATCCGGAAGAGAAGGAAAGAGCGCAAGCTGACACAGGAAGAGATGGCCGACAGGCTTGACATTTCCCTGACCGCATACAGGGATCTTGAAAAAGGGCACACGAACATCGTCAATGCCAACGTGATCAGGATCGCCGAACTGCTCGAGACTTCGGCCGAAGAGCTCGTCCTCGGATACCGCCCTGTCCAGGCCCCCGGCAAGCTGCTGGAAGACATGCGTTCCGAATACGGAAACCGATTGTCTGTCATGGAAAGAAGGATTGCCGACCTTGAAAAGCTTGTCGGATCTCTCGAAGAAACCATCAGAAGCAAGAACGAAATCATCACAATGCTCAAAAATTCGCTTGGTGCAGACAAATAGATTGTGTAATTTTGCAGAATGCGCAATGAACCACACCTTTTGAGCTATCTTCATGCAGACCTGATAGAAGCAGGCTGTGACGAAGCCGGAAGAGGCCCGCTGGCCGGCCCGGTATTCGCCGCTGCAGTCATACTTCCTAAAGACTTCCATCATCCGCTGCTGAACGACTCCAAGAAAATGACCGAAAAGGCACGCGAGACTCTCCGTCCGATCATCGAACGGGAAGCCGTCGCATGGGCTGTGGAAGAGGTCAGCGCCGAAGAAATCGACACTATCAACATCCTGAATGCATCCATCACCGGAATGCAGCGTGCGGTCCGCAGGCTCGGTGTAAAACCGGAATATCTGCTGATCGACGGAAACAAGTTCAAGCCGTTTGACGGCTATCAGTATCAATGCGTCGTGAAAGGTGACGGAAAATTCGCATCGATAGCGGCCGCTTCAGTCCTGGCAAAGACCTACAGGGACGAATACATGAGAAAGCTTGCGCTGGAATACCCGCAGTACGGATGGGAAAGGAACATGGGATATCCTACTAAGGAGCATGTGGAAGCCATCATAAAGTACGGATACACACCGCACCATAGAAAAAGCTTCCATCTGAAACAACTGGAACCAACATTATTTTAAATATGAAGAAGATTATCAGCATCATCACAGCGATGACAATTTTCGCCGGCAGCGTTTTCGCTGACGAGGGCATGTGGCTTCTGCCGCTTCTCGAGAAGATGAACGGAAAGGCGATGAAGGAACTGGGCTGCGAGCTCACTCCAAAGCAGATCTATGACATCAACAACACCTCACTCAAGGACGCGATCGTGCAGTTCGGAGGCGGATGCACAGGAGAGATCGTCTCTGCAGAGGGTCTCCTGCTGACCAACCACCACTGCGGATACGGTAACATCCAGAAGCTCAGCACCGTGGAGCACGACTACCTCAAGGACGGATACTGGGCGATGAGCCGCAGCGAGGAGCTTCCTTGCGAAGGACTTACCGTGACATTCCTCGAGTACATGCAGGATGTGACCAAGGCCCTCGAAAAGGCTGAAAAGAAGGCAAGAAAGGAATTCAAGGATGACGAGGAGAAGGTGATGCAGGCCGTAAGCCAGGCTGCCGAGAACCTCATCAACGAGGCAAAGAAGAACAATCCTCATTGCACAGTCGACATCCAGTCATTCTACAACAGCAACGTATATTACCTCATCGTATACAAGACATATGAGGATGTCCGTTTCGTAGGCGCACCGCCTTCATCGATCGGAAAGTTCGGCGCTGACACCGACAACTGGATGTGGCCTCGCCATACCGGTGACTTCTCCATGTTCCGCGTATATATGGCACCTGACGGATCACCTGCAGAATATTCACCGGAGAATGTTCCGCTCAAGGCAAAGAACCATCTTAAAATATCAATGAGCGGCGTCCAGGAAGGCGATTATACCATGATCATGGGCTATCCGGGCCGTACCACACGTTTCCAGACCTCTCCGGAGCTCAAGTCACAGATCGAGCAGAACGACATCCGTATAGCTGCCCGTACAATCCGTCAGGATGTGATGCTCGAGGACATGCTTGCCGACCCGAAGGTGAAGATCCAGTATGCAAGCAAATATTCAGGATCATCGAACGGCTGGAAGAAGTGGCAGGGAATGAAGCTCGCTTTCGACAAGCTCGACATCATCGGACGTGCGGAGCAGGAAGAGGCTGAATTCACAAAGTGGGTGAACGCAAAGACGAAGCGTCAGGAGAAGTACGGTACAGCAGTCCAGGACCTCGCTAACAGCGTAGAGGCAGGAAGAGATGCCAACAATGCATTCACAAAGGCATTTGAAAGCGTCTACAAGATAGAGCTTACCAACTTCGCGCTCACCATGAACATCCTTGCGTCAAGAGCCATCAGAAACGGAAAGGACACGACTGCGGCGCTTGAAGAGGCATACAATGCGATCGCAGCCCAGTATGCGGACTATTCTGCAGGCACCGACAGAAAGGTGGCAAAGGCCCTCATGAAGCATTACCGCGACATCGCCGAGCCGGAGAACTATCTCAAGAATCTTCCGGAGGATTTCGCTACAATGGACATCGACGCATTCGTTGACTGCATGTTCGACAACAGCGCATTCACATCTGCAGAGACACTCAAGACTGCCATCGCCGAGAAGGGAACCGGCATTTTCGAGGATCCTGCAGTAAAGACAGGAATGTCCATCTACAACGAGTGCCTGCAGGCGCAGATGCTCACAATGGCCTCTGAAGAGGCTCTTGCAAAGGCTAGACAGGTCTATACCGCAGGTCTTCTCGAATGGAAGGATGGCGAGCCATCATATCCGGATGCAAACTTCACTATGAGATATACATATGGTACAGTTGGCGGATATTCTCCAAAGGATGCTGTGGTCTACAAGCACTACACTACCCTCGACGGAGTGATGGAGAAGGAAGATCCGGACAACTGGGAATTCGTTGTCCCAGAGAAGCTTAAGGAGCTCTGGAAGAACAAGGATTACGGTCAGTATGGTACAGCTGACGGTGAAATGGTCACATGCTTCCTCAGCAACAATGACATCACAGGAGGTAACTCCGGAAGCCCTATCATGAATGCACGCGGCGAGCTCATCGGCCTCGCGTTTGACGGAAACTGGGAGTCTATGAGCAGCGACGTGATGTTCGAACCTGATCTCCAGCGCTGCATCAACGTGGACATCCGTTATGTCCTTTTCATCATCGACAAGTTCGGCGGAGCGGGTCATCTGGTAGAGGAGATGGAACTTATCAGATAACCGTAAAAAAACATTACTAGCAATGAAAGTAAACGAGATAAATGAATGGCTCCAGGAGGTGGAGCACCCTGCGAAGGGAGACAAGAACATAGTGGAGCTGGGAATGGTGCAGAATATCGAGGTCAGCGAGAACAGCGTGACCGTGACCCTTGCATTCGCCAAGCACCGTGACCCTCTCGCAGAATACCTCATCGGCAGCGCCAAGGCGGCGATAATCAGAAATGCCCCTGCCGGCATAAAGGTAGAGATCAAGACCATCATCAAGGATGAAGCACCGAAGAAGAAACCGGGCCTTGACCTCGGATTCGAGGAACTCGCCGAAGTAAAGCATATAATCGGAATCGCTTCAGGAAAGGGAGGAGTAGGCAAATCCACGGCAGCAGTCAACCTTGCTGTCGCCCTCGCCCGACTCGGCTATAAGGTCGGACTCGCCGACGCCGATGTATACGGACCGTCAGTTCCAAAGATGACGGCAACAGAGGCAGAGATGCCTGACGCCATCATGGAAGGCGAAAAGGAGACCATCATGCCGCTTGAGAAATATGGAGTGAAATGGATGTCCATAGGATATTTCGCAAAGCCTGAGCAGGCCCTCATCTGGCGTGGTCCTATGGCTTGCAATGCATTGAAGCAGATGATATTGCAGGTCCGCTGGGGAGAGCTCGACTTCCTTCTCATAGACATGCCTCCGGGAACGGGCGACATCCACATCAGCCTCGTGCATGACATCCCGATGGAAGGTGCGGTCATCGTCAGCACACCGCAGGATGTGGCACTCGCAGACGTCGAGAAGGGCGTGAACATGTTCCGCAACGAAAGTGTGAACAAGCCTATCTTCGGCCTCATCGAGAACATGGCATGGTTCACTCCTGCCGAGCATCCGGATGAGAAATACTACATCTTCGGACAGGGCGGCGGACAACGCATGGCCGAAAAATACGGAATCCCTCTCCTCGGACAGATCCCTATTGTCCAGAGCATCCGCGAGGGCGGAGACGCAGGTGAACCTGCCGCACTCTCATCACGCCCTGACGGCCTCGCTTTCATAGCCCTCGCCGAAAAGCTGGCCGAAACATTGAAATAGACTCCATAACCGAGCCTCTTATGAAAAACATCTTCAATTCACTTATCCTATCAGGAGCTTTGCTTCTGACTCCGGCATGCAGCGCTGATGATCCTTCTGTAACAACGCTTAAGGACGCATACGCCGACAGTTTCATGATCGGATGTGCTGTGAATCCTCTTCACACCGGAGGCCATCTGGAACAGGCTACAGACCTTATTCTGGAGCATTTCAACGCCATTTCTCCAGAGAACTGCCTGAAGCCGGAGGCCGTGCAGCCGAGGCCGGGAGTGTGGACATTCGATGATGCGGATAAGTTCGTGAAGTTCGGTGAGGAACATGATCTCTGGATGCTCGGACATACCCTCGTATGGCACAACCAGACGCCTGCGTTCTATTGGGAGAATCCTGACGGCACACCAAAGACACGTGAGGAGCTGATCGAGACCATGAGGGCCCATATCGAAACTGTAGCCGGCAGATATGCAGGCAGGATCGACGCATGGGACGTCGTGAACGAGATCATCGGAGAGTTCGGGGAATACCGCAACAAGGGCTGGGTGAAGGCATTCGGAGGAGACGGATATGAAGTCGTAAGGAATGCATTCATATTCGCCGACAGATATGCGCCGGACGCCGAGCTTTACTACAATGACTTCAACGTATGGAGACCGGCTCATGTCGACGGCATCGTGACCATGGTAAAGAAACTTCAGGCGGAAGGCATCAGGATAGACGGAGTCGGCATCCAGGCACATTGGGGGCTGAATTATCCCAAGACGGAGTATATCGAGCATGCCATCGACACACTACACTCCCTCGGCGTAAAGGTCATGATCACGGAACTGGATGTGGACGTGCTTCCTATAACAAGAGAAGGACAGGTCATAGGACAGTCGCTGACCGATCCTCTCTATCAGCATGAGGAATTCGAGGAGTATCTCGACCCTTACAAGGATGGTCTTCCAACAGAAGTCGAGCAGCAGCTGGCCGACAGATATGAGGAACTATTCCGGATATTCTACAACAGGCGCGACAAGATCGACCGCGTGACCCTTTGGGGACTCACCGACGATTCATCATGGAAAAACGGCTATCCTGTTCCTGGCAGAACCAACTACCCTCTCCTCTGGAACAGGGACTACACCCCGCACAAGGCTCTGGAGTCGGTTCTTGCCGTTCCGCACAAATGATTTTTTTGCTACATTTGCGGCCGTTTTCAGTTAGTGTAGTGTATGAGATACGGTAAGTTAAGCCGCCAGCTGGCCTCTCTGGCCGGACCGATATTCATCGAGACCCTGCTCGTGATGATGCTGGGTGCGGTGGACACATTCATGTTGAGCCGCCATTCGGACAACAGCGTCGCGGCGGTCGGCGTGGTGAACCAGCTTATGAATCTGGTGTTCCTGCTTTTCGAGGTCATTTCTCTCGGAACATCGATACTCTGCTCGCAATATATAGGAGCAGGAAGAAGGGACAAGGTGATACAGGTGGTGGGTATCTCACTGATATTCAATCTGATTTCCGGGCTGCTGATAAGCTGCGGCCTGCTGTTCTTTGCAGAGGACCTGCTGCTAATGATGGGCTTAAGGCCGGATCTCATGGCATATGGACTTCCATATATGAAGATTGTGGGAGGATTCGCATTCTTCCAGGCCCTGTCGCTTTCGCTGTCGGCCTCCCTCCGAAGCGCAGACAAGGCTAAATACCCGATGTATGTGTCCGTAGTGGTCAATATCCTCAACATCATCGGAAACTATACCCTCATCTTCGGTAAGTTCGGAATGCCTGCCCTCGGCGTCGAAGGAGCCGCAATCTCAACCTCATTCTGCCGTTTCGTATCCGTGGTCATACTCTTCGTGGTACTGTTCAGGAAACACATACCGTCATTCCCGAAGGAACTTTTCACTCCGTTCCCATGGATCGAACTGAAGAATCTTCTGAAGATCGGCATCCCGTCTGCCGGCGAGCATATGTCCTACAGCCTCTCGCAGGTCGTGATAACCTATTTCATCAACATGATCCAGGCTCTTGCGACAAGAAGCTATGTGACCAATATCGTGATGTTCACATATATATTCGCCCTCGCCATGGCCCAGGGAGGGGCGATCCTCATCGGACATCTGGTCGGCATGAAGAAGATCCAGGCAGCATACACCATAGGCAAAAGGGTCATGAGGCTTGGTGTAGCGATGTCAGTGACACTTTCACTCATCACAGCAATCTTCGGTTCGGAAAGACCATCCTTTCGATGCTTACAGCCGATCAATGGATCATAACAACAGGCGCAACCATCCTCTGGATCGAAGTCCTGTTGGAGAATGGCCGCGCCTTGAATTTCTTCGGTGTGAATGCCCTCAGAAGCGCCGGAGACATCTACTTCCCTGTCATCCTCGGCATCATCGTGATGTGGGGCGTACAGGTCGTAGGAAGCTACATCTTCGGTATTACCCTCGGATGGGGTCTTGTAGCGATGTGGGTGATATTCGCCCTCGACGAGAACATCCGCGGATTCATCTTCGTCCACCGCTGGAACAGCTTCAAGTGGGTCGGCAAGGGATTCCTCAAATAGCCTCAGACATATACTTATTTCCTGATCTTGATGACAGGCATAAGTGTATTGCATGGCTCCGTAGGGAGGGTGATGACAAGGGCTTCGGCAGTCCTTTCGAACATCACCTTTCCATATCCTAAAAGCTCAAGATTCCTTATATTTCCTTTAAACAAAGGACTTGATTTTGCCAATGACTTGACTGTAATCTGTCCATCTTCCGGCCATGCAAGAGCAGTAACATACAGATAATTATCGGTTTGTGTAAAACGGATTTCATCTGCTCCTGCCCCTGTATAGTTTCCGTCATTGAATCCCTGAGCATTGATCGGAATGTCAGAATCCGCAATCGGTCCCTCACCGAAAACCTTCCATGGACGAGTTGCAACAATACTCTCTTTATTGACCTGCATCCATGCTCCAAATTCTCTAAGGATAGCCTCTTCCTTCTCGTCAAAAGTACCATCTGCTCTCAATGGAACACTCAAAAGCATGTTTCCATTCTTCGATACGATATCTACGAGAAGCTTTGCAACGGTATGCGCATCCTTATACCAGTTATTTTCGTAGAATTCTGTATTGTAATGCCAGTTTCCGATGCAGTTACAGCACTGCCAAGGCTCAGGCATAATTTCATTTGGAGCTCCTCTCTCCACATCCCAGACAAGAGCTTTCTTCTGATCATCAGAAAGAATCTTTCCGAACACGACACTGGTTGTGACTTCTTTTCCTGACTTCAGTTCCGGTTTAGGAGGCTGATTATACATATGAGCCGTAATCTTCATACCGGCATCACTGACAGGATAAAAAGGCAGAACTGTAACGTCAAAATAAATCAAATCCGGTTTATAGCGGTTGATTGCATCCAATGTACGATTATAAAAATCTGTCACATATTCTTGAGTAGGAGGACAAGCACCGTTGCCCCATCCCCACTGACTATGGATTGCACCATCAGCCCATGTCCTTTCGCTAAGAGGGTGATTCTGAGCATACAGCTTCTGCGGATCCAGTCCTTTCCACCATTTTTCGGTTCCATCCGGATTCAACTTATAGCCATCTTCCTTTGTAAGCCAACCGTCATAGTTAACTCCTGCAAGATGTCCATGCCTGTCATAACGTCTTGAAGGCTCATACCATGTCCAGGCATGATCCGCGTGAAATGAAATACCTAGAGGCAGGCCAGCCTTCTCAGCCGCAGCAGCCCATCCTGCCAAGATATCTTTCTTAGGACCGATATCCATCGAATTCCACTCATGATACTTCGAATCCCAGAGATCAAAATTATCATGATGATTACCTAATACAAAGAAATACTCAGCCCCTACAACATCTTTATAGAAATTGACCAATGCTTCCGGATCCCAGTTCTCAGCCTTGAAAAGCGGAAGGATATCCTTGAAACCAAATTCCGAAGGATGTCCGTAGTTCTTCACATGATGTTCATATCTGGAGTTTCCTTCAAAATAAAGTTCTCGGGCCATCCAGTCACCGGATCCTTCGACACACTGCGGTCCCCAATGCGCCCAAATACCGAACTTTGCATCACGGAACCAATCAGGCACCTCATAACTCTTCAAAGATTCCCACGTGGGCTCAAATGCTCCTGTCGCCATCTTCTCCTGTTCTTCAGATACGGGTACATCATAAGAAGTTTGAGCCGTTAGCATAATAGCAGACGACACGATGATCATCATCAAAGATATAAGCTTTTTCATAATGCGGATTTTTACAAAAATAATTACTTAGACGGATTTTTACAAAAATAATCATCGCCAGAGAATGCGCAAAATAAGAGATACGCAACAACTTGATTGACAAACAATTACAAGAAATGCGTGCCGCCAAAAGGGAGCACGCATATCTTATATAACGCTGATAATCAGCGATTTAGTCACCATGTTACTTCACGCTGAACTTGTAGATGCAGCGGTGAGTGTAAGTCTCGCCTGGGCGGAGGGTTGCTGATGGCCACTCCGGCATGTTAGGTGAGTTTGGATAAAGCTGAGTCTCGATGCAGACAGAAGCTCTCATAGGATACTTGATGCCGTGCTTGCCGGCAACCTCGCCTGTAAGGAAGTTACCTGTGTAGACCTGTACTCCCGGCTGCTCCTCGAGGAGGATGCCTGTAGCTGGAGAGTAAACGCTGAGAGCGAGCTTGGTGATGTCACCTGCTGTGTTGAGCACCCAGTTGTGGTCGTAACCGTTTCCGAGAACGAGCTGGTCATAGTCCTGGTTGATGTCCTGGCCGATAGCCTTTGGAGTACGGAAATCGAACGGAGTACCCTCTACTGGACGCATTTCGCCGGTAGGGATGAGGTTCTCGTTTGCAGGAGTGAATGTATCAGCATTCACATAAAGGATCATGTCTGTTCCCTCTACTGCGTGATTTCCTGAAAGGCTGAAATATGCATGGTTTGTCATGCTGAGCACAGTCGGCTTGTCGGTTGTACCTTCGTATGTGATGTCGATGGCATTGTCGTCAGTGAGCTTGTAGGTAACAATAGCTGTAACTGTGCCAGGGAATCCCATATGACCGTCAGGATCTACCATTGTAAGCTTGAGAGTCTGGGCGTCAACCTGCTCTGCCTCATAAACCTGATACTGCCAGCCCTCTGCACCGCCGTGGAGGCAGTTCTCGCCGTCATTCTTGTTCAGAGAGATTGTCTGGCCGTCGAGCTCGAATGTAGCGCCGCCGATACGGTTTGCATAACGTCCGATTGAAGCACCGAAGTCGCTTGGCTTTGTCATGTAGTCGTTGATGTTGTCGAAACCGAGGATAACGTCAACCAT
>RHMF01001689.1_pt1 | contig 10160 bp, 8 predicted proteins | sample 5365151 | NCBI WGS metagenome assembly RHMF01 (sample SAMN10266501, study PRJNA497801) | feces metagenome | isolation source: feces | host: Bos taurus | place: China: Prairie of Fairy Mountain | collected 2017-08-14 | reverse complement strand
GGTCTGCAGCATATGCTCGGCACAGGCGCGGGTATCGGCGGGATGGTGCTGATTGTCGCCGTCTACGGTAACAACGCCAAGACCCTCGGGCCGGTTCGCCAGGAACCAGTTGAATGCGTTCTTCAGTGCGGCACCCTTGCCCTTGTTCACCTCATGGTGCAGCAGGTGGATCTCAGGATGGGCAGCGGCCAGGTCGGTGAAGTAGTGCAGGTTCTCAGCCTTGGAACCGTCGTTGACCATGATAATATCGGTAAAACCGTATTCCAGCAGACCGTCCACCACACGGATCAGCTTCTCGTCAGGATCCAGGGAGGGCAGAACAACGGAAATTTTCGATAAATCCAGCATAATATCTCCTCTTTTATGGATAAAAGTTGTAATTGTATAATTGCACCCATATACTATAGCACAAACAAACTCCGAAGAAAAGCTTTTTCCGCAAAAAATGGTGAAAAATAAGGGTATTCCCCGAATCTTCCACCAGGGCCCCAGCCTTGACAGAAATGCAGGTGCTGTGGTAAATTTATCGTAGAAAAGTGCAGGAAGGGGACGAAAATATGAATAAAATCAAGCATGATAAGAAATTTTGGCTGGCTCTTGTGATCTTCAGCCTGACGGGTCAGGTGGCTTGGACGGTGGAGAACATGTATTTCAATGTCTTCATCTACAAGATGTTCCATGCCTCTGCTTCCGCCATCTCTGCCATGGTGGCAGCTTCTGCGGTGGCAGCCACGGTGACCACCCTGCTCATCGGCGCGTTGTCCGACAAGCTGGGCAAGCGGAAAATCTTTATCTGCGGCGGCTATATCGCCTGGGGTATCACCATCTGGGCCTTCTCCCTGCTGCGCCTTGATGTACTGAATGTGCTGTTCCCCACGGCCACGCCTCTGACGGCCATTGCCATTTCCCTGACCATCCTGCTGGACTGCGTCATGACCTTCTTCGGCTCCTCCGCCAACGATGCCTGCTTCAATGCCTGGCTCACGGATGTGTCCGACGACAGCAACCGGGGCAAGATCGAAGGCATCAACGCCATGATGCCCCTGGTTTCCATCCTGGTGGTCTTCGGCGGCTTTATGAGCTTCGATCTGAATCTGGAGACCAGCTGGGTGGCCATCTTCCGGATCATCGGCATCGTGGTGGTTGCCATCGGTCTGCTGGGTGTTTTCCTGATTAAGGAACCCAAGGTAGAGACCGGGGCAAATCAGAACTACTTTGCCAATATCTTCTATGGCTTCCGGCCTTCCGTGGTCCGGGAGAACAAGCAGCTGTATCTGACACTGGTACTGCTGGCGCTGTTCAATATCTCCATCCAGATTTTCATGCCCTATCTGATCCTCTACTACACCGAGTATCTGGGAATGGACAACTATGTAATGATCTTCGCTCCGGCCATCCTGCTGGCCGCGGTGTTCACCGGCCTTTACGGCAAGCGGTATGACACCAGAGGATTCAAGGCTGCTATCCTGCCGACGCTCATGCTGCTGATGGTGGGCTATGTGGGACTGTATGTTTTCCGCAGCACCGTGCCGGTGTTTGTATCCACCCTCATCATGATGTGCGGCTTCCTGGGCACCGGCGCTGTCATCGGCGCCAAGGTGCGTACCCACACTCCGGAGAATAAATCCGGCATGTTCCAGGGGCTGCGTATCTGCGGCCAGGTGCTGATCCCCGGTGTTATCGGCCCGGCCATCGGCGCGAAAATTTTGGCAAATGCCGCTACCATCGTCAATGACGACGGCACCACGTCCTTTATTCCCAATGAAAATATCTTCCTGGGGGCGCTGATCGCCATCTTTGCGGTCTGGCTTGTGCTGATCCCCCTCTTCCGCAGAAAGGAGAATTGATATGCTGCAGGAACTTTGGACGCCAGAGGGCGAAATTCTGAAAAACAATCCCGAAATGCAGCCCTGGGCTGTCTATCCCCGGCCCCAGATGAAGCGGGACAATTGGCTGAATCTGAACGGTCAGTGGGATTTCACCGCGGCCAAAACCGACTGGTTGCCCCAGGAATATGATCTTTCCATCCGGGTACCCTTCTGCCCGGAAGCACCCCTTTCCGGCATCCATGGCCATTTTCCGGAGGGAAGCTACTTGTTCTACCGCCGGAATCTGACACTGCCTGAGGGCTTCAGCAAGGGACGGATGATTTTGCATATCGGTGCTGCCGACCAGGTGACGGATGTGTATGTGAACGGTCAGGAAGTCTGCCACCATGAGGGCGGCTACGAAAGCTTCTCCTGCGATATTACGGATGCGCTGAAGGACGAAAACGAGCTGGTGATCCGCTGCCGGGACGATTTACACAACCAGTCCTACCCCTACGGCAAGCAGGTGCTGCCCGAAAAGCGGGGCGGCATGTGGTACACCCCGGTGAGCGGCATCTGGCAAACTGTGTGGCTGGAATCCGTGCCGGAAAGCTATGTACAAAAGCTGAATATCGAAAACCGCGGATATTCTGTCACCATTTCTGTGGAACCCAAGCTGGGTGGCGCAGTTCATGTAAAGGAGCTGGGAAGCTTCCCCCTGGTGGACGGCAGCGTGACCATCACACCGGAAAATCCCAATCTCTGGAGTCCGGAAAATCCCTGGATCTACGAGTTCACCCTGGAAGCAGGGGAGGACAGAATCGAATCCTACTTTGTCATCCGCTCTCTGGAAGTGAAGAAAATCGGGGAATACCCCCGGCTGTGCCTCAACGGCAAGCCCTATTTCTTCCACGGCCTGCTGGATCAGGGCTACTGGCCTGAGGGCCTGCTTACCGCCCCCGCACCGGAGAGCTTTGCGCGGGATATTCTGGCTATGAAGAAGCTGGGCTTCAACACCCTGCGCAAGCACATCAAGGTGGAGCCGGAGGAATTCTACTACCAGTGCGACAAGCTGGGCATGATCGTCTGGCAGGATATGGTGAACAATTCCGACTATAATTTCCTGCGGGATACGGCGCTGCCCACGGCGGGAATCCAGACCCTGAACGACAAAAATCTTCATAAAGATCCCCTGCACCGGGCCTGCTTCCTCCTGAACGCCGCCAAGACGGTGCTGCAGCTGAAGAATCACCCCTCCATCTGCTACTGGACCATTTTCAACGAAGCCTGGGGTCAGTTCGACAGCGATGAGGTCTATGAAACATTTAAGGGGTGGGATGACACCCGGTTCATTGACAGCACCTCCGGCTGGTTCCGCCGGGAAAAGAGCGATGTGGACAGCCGCCATGTGTATTTCCGGAAGGTCAAGCTTGCCGGCGACGGCGTCAAGCCCCTGGTGCTCTCCGAGTTCGGCGGCAAGACCTACAAGGCAGAGGGCCATATTTTCAATCCCGAAAAGAGCTACGGTTACGGCGGCTGTGCAGATATTGCGAATCTGAACCGGGCAGTGGCGGCGCTGTATCTGGAGGAAGTGGTTCCCTGTGTGAAAAACGGCCTTTGCGCCGCCATCTACACCCAGGTTTCCGACGTGGAGGACGAGATCAATGGTTTGCTTACTTACGACCGCCGGGTGGAAAAACTGCAGCCGGATGTGATGCTGCCGGTGGCGGAGGCGCTGATGCAGGCTATGGAGGCGTAATATGCGTTATAAATGGTATAAAATGAAGCTGTATCTGTTCCCGGCGCTGTGCTTTGGGCTGAACCTGCTCACCGCGCTGTTCTGGGTGGCACTGCGGGTCAACTATGCGGGCATCTCCAAATTCCTGGGGGCGGATACCAATCCCACGTTTCTGATCATGAATCTGCCCCTGATGGTGGCGGCTGCCGCCTGGATCAGCTGTGCGGTGTCGCTCTGGGGTCTTACCGGCTGGGACAGAAGAAGATGGCCTGCCATCGTGTCCTTTGTGCTGGGACTGATTTTTGCCATTGCGGCGGTGGTCGTGGTGCTGTTCGGCGCCAAGGATTACCTGCGGTTTATCCTGCCCCATTTTCTCAGGAGTCTTGCGGTGGCGCTGGGCATCCTGGGCTTTGCCCTGGTGCTGTATTTTCCCATTCGCCGGGACTGGGTCAAGGGGCTGCTGGTGGCGGCAGTGATTCTGGCCTGCGTGGTGCTGGGCTATCAGCTGCGGCCCTGCGAATTTACCTACGGTGCGGTGGTCTATGCGGTGGAGGATGATTATCAGATCGTCTTCTCCACCTCTGACAGCGCCATCGCCTGGGTGGAGATCAATGGGGAATGCTATTATGATCTCTATGCCGGTTCCATGCGTTCTGCAGACCGGGTGCATAAGATCGAAGTGCCCCAGAAGGTGCTGGATCAGGCGAAAAGCTATTCCGTTCACGCAAAGCAGATGATATACCGCGGCCCATTTGGCGGCTATACCGGCCCGGAAATCTCCGAAAGCTACAGCTTCCGTCCGGTGGATACCTCCGATGGCCTTGATTACTTCGCCATGAGCGATGTGCATGAGGCAGTGGATGCCGCAGTTCAGGCCAGCCAGGTGAAATTCGATTTCATCGTGCTGCTGGGCGATCTGGTGTCCATGGTGGAAACGGAGAAGGATGCCCAGCTGGCCAATGAGCTGGCCCACAAAGTTACCAAGGGCCAGGTGCCGGTGATCTATGCCCGGGGCAACCACGAGATCAAGGGCGAGTATTCCGAAGTGCTGTACAAATATGTGGGCGCCAGGGGTGAGGATTACTACTATACAGTCACCCTGGGCGGCGATGTGTTCTGCGTTGTTCTGGACATGGGCGAAGACCATGAGGACGACTGGTGGGAATACTACGGCACCGCGCAGTTTGACCTTTACCGGGCAGAGCAGACGGAAATGCTGAAGAAAATCCTGAAAACCGGCGATTATGAAGACTATCGCTACCGTCTGGCGCTGTGCCATATCCCCGTTGTGTACGTGGACGGTAAATTCGAGGGCTTTAAGCAGGCATGGACGGCGCTGCTTAACGAAATGGAGATCGACATGTGCCTTTCCGGCCACAAGCATAAGCTGTGGCCCCTGGTACCCGACCTGGCGGAAGCCAATACGCCCCTGCCCGGCGCAGAGGACTGCTACCTGACCGATCATGAATTCCCCAATTTCCTGGTGGGACGCCGGAGCCTGACCCAGGCAGGAGGCACCCAGGATAACGGCTATGACCAGTACACGGGCATGTACATCCAGGTGGATTTCCGGGCCGGAACCCAGACCGCCTGCTATATGAATTCTCAGTGCGAAATTCTGGACGGAAACTTCCCCTATACCGTGGAATACTTCCGGAATATCCAGCTGAAGCTGCGGGAGCGGGAATAAAAACTGTTGCGTTCCTGCGCTGTGTGCGGTAAAATAAGGAAAACATGGAAGGAGGCTCACCCTATGGAAAACATTCCCCCCAGAGAGATTCTGGAATATATCGCGGATCTCTTCAAGGGCTTCGCAGATCCCACCCGGGTGCATATTCTTTCCCTCTTGTTGGTGGAAGGTGAGATGTGTGTCAATGACATCGCGGAAAAGGTGGCCTTGAGCCAGAGCGCTATTTCCCACCAGCTGCGGGTACTGAAGCAGATGGATCTGATCAAATTCCGCCGGGAGGGCAAGAATGTCTGGTACTCCCTGGCCGATGACCATGTGCGGACGATCCTGCAGATGGGTCTGGAGCATGTGATGTGTGACTGAATGAAAAAATCCCGATCCGTCAGGATCGGGATTTTTTAGTGGCGGTATCAGCCGAGAATGACAATTACAACGAAGGAAGGCTCGGATTCCATAGAGCCGCCGCCCATTTCAAAATAAAGCTCCACGCCCATGCCGTCGGGGGAACTGGCCAGGAAATGATGATAAGGCTGGCCGTAACGGTCTTCACCGGAGGACTGGTCTGCCACATCGGTGAAACCTGCTTCAATCAGGGCATCGCAGTAGGCGGCAAAGTCCTCGGCGGTCAGCTGTGCGATTTCGGCAGAGTCGCGGCTTGCGATCATGTACATGCCGCCCCCATCCTTTACACTGTAATCGGTGAAGGGAACGGGTGGTACGGGCATCTCATATTCTTCGCCTGCCCAGTGGGGGTCGAAGGCAGCCACAGGTTCGGTGGCCGGAGGAACAGTGGTTTCGGGGACAGTGGTTTCAGGGATGGTGGTTTCCGGAACGGTGGTCTCCGGTGCGGCGGTAGTTTCGGGAGCGCCGGTGGTTTCGGGGGCGGTTTCACCGCCGCAGGCAGCCAGGGTCAGCACCAGGGTGAGCACCAGAATCAGGGAAACGAACTTTTTCATGGAAATCTCTCCTTTTTTAGGTAATATCAAAACTTTAGCACATGCAAAAGAAAAAAGCAAGCCCGGAGGCTTGCTTTTTCGTAGTTACTGGGGACCTGCCACCACGTCCTTATCCAGGGGGCAGTCGTAGCCATCGGCGGCGGTAACGGCGAATTCCTCCTTGGCCTGAGCCAGCAGATCGGGCTTTTCCATCAGGTCGGCGCAGGTACCGGCCAGAACCTTGGAAGCCAGCAGCATGCCCTTGTGGGCGATGCTGGATTTGCCGCAGGCCACATTCTGCCAGGAATGGCCGGGAGAGCCGGAGGGCCAGGTAACGGCGTTGAACTGGGCAGTGGGGGTCAGCCAGCTGACATCGCCCACGTCGGTGGAGCCGGGGGAGAAGGCATTGGAGGGGTAATAGGGAATCACAAAGTCATTCAGGGGCGCATGGCCGCCCGCGGTCTTTTCCTGGATGAATTTCTTCAGCGCCGGGATGCTGTCGGTCATGGTGCCGGGCAGCGGGCCTTCCACGAAGGTGGCCTTCAGCTGCTTGGCAAATACGATCTCGTCTTCCGTATAGCAGGGCAGGGGAGCGATGCTTAAATTCTCGTGAATCAGCTGCTCCAGCACCTGATTGGAAAGGGTATCGGAGGTGCCGTCGATCTGCCGCCAGGAAACCTGCGTGTCTGTCATCAGGGCAGCGCCTCTGGCGATGTTGTTCACCCGGTTCAGCAGGACTTTTGCGTGCCGGACGGTATCGCTTCTGACCATATAGACCAGCTTTGCGATGGGCTGCACCACGTTGGGGGAGATGCCGCCGGCATCGGAGAAGGAATAGTGGACGGATTCCTTGGGCTTCATATGCTCCCGGAGAAAGTTGACACCCACGTTCATCAGTTCCGCGGCATCCAGGGCGGAGCGGCCGTTGAATGGATCACCTGCGGCATGGGCAGCGATGCCGGTGAAGGTGTACTCCACCTGAATACAGGCGGCGTTGGAACCCACCATGATCTCGTTGGTGTCACCGGGGTGCCAGGTCAGGGCGGCGTCCAGATCCCGGAACTCGCCGTCCCGGGCCATGAAGGCTTTACCGGCGCAACCTTCCTCGCCGGGGCAGCCGTAGAAAACCACGGTGCCGCTGAGTTCACCGGATGCAATGGCCTCTTTGACGGCGATGGCAGCGCCGAGAGCGCCTGCTCCCAGCAGATGGTGACCGCAGCCCTGACCGCAGCCGCCGGGAACCAGCTCCTGCTTCTCGGCAATACCGGGAACCTGGGAAAGACCGGAGAGGGCGTCATATTCGCCGAGGATGCCGATTTTGGGACTGCCGCTGCCGAAGGTGCCCTTGAAGGCGGTGGGGATGCCGCATACATTTTCCTCCACGGTGAATCCCTGCTCTGTCAGAACCTGGACATAGGCGGCGGTGGACTTGTATTCCAGCAGGGAAAGCTCTGCATATTCCCAGATCCTGTCGCTCAGGCCGGTCAACAGGGGAGCCTTTGCCTCAATGATGTCATACAGTTTCTTCTTGTCCATAAAATCACAACCTTTTATATAAATTATCAGGGGTAAAAATTTGCAGAAACAGCCGCCAAAACAGCGCGATGGATGTTATGGCGGCTGATTAGTTACAGAACCTTCTTCAGGAAATCCTGCAGACGGGGATGCTTGGGGTTATGGAACACTTCTGCGGGAGAGCCCTGCTCCAGGATGTTGCCGTCGGCAATGAACAGCACACGGTCGGAAACTTCTTCGGCGAAGCGCATCTCGTGGGTGACGATGACGCAGGTCATGCCGGTCTTCACCAGCTCCTTGATAACGTCCAGAACTTCACCGACCATTTCGGGGTCCAGTGCGGAGGTGGGCTCGTCGAAGAGCATCACTTCCGGCTCCATGGCCATGGCGCGGACGATGGCAAGACGCTGCTTCTGACCGCCGGACAGGTTGCCGGGCATCTCATCGAACTTGTCCAGAAGACCCACGCGGGTCAGCAGATCCTTAGCCAGCTGGTTGGCATCCGCTTCGGACATGCCCTTCAGCAGTTTGGGAGCCAGGGTGATGTTCTCCGCCACGGTCAGGTGGGGGAACACGTTGAACTGCTGGAACACCATGCCCATCTTCTGGCGGTGGGCATCGATGTTCACGTTCTTGCCGGTGATGTCCTCGCCGTTAAAGAAGATCTGGCCCTTTTCAGGCTTTTCCAGCAGATTCAGGCAGCGCAGGAAGGTGGACTTGCCGCCGCCGGAGGGGCCGATGATGGAGACCACTTCGCCCTTATGAATGGTTTCGTTGACGCCGGTGAGCACGTGCAGATCACCGAAGCTCTTATGCAGATCAACAGTTTTGATAATTTCCATAGTCAGTACCTCTTAGTTGGCTTTCTTCAGCTTCTTGTGCTTCTTGTAGCTGTTGGGGGAGGCCATCTTCTTCTCAAACCGCTCCACCACCTTGCTCAGGGGGAAGGTGACGCACAGATAGATGATGGCGATGATGGTCAGGGGCTCCAGAGTCAGATAAGTAGCGCCCTTAACGATCTGGTAGGAGGTCATGATGTCGCCCAGGAAGAAGGTGGAGGCCAGGGAGGTCTCCTTCAGCATCATGATGAACTCGTTGCCCAGAGCGGGCAGAATGTTGCGCACAGCCTGGGGCAGGATGATCTTCATCATGGTCTGCTTCTCGCTGAGACCCAGGCTCCGGGCGGCTTCAGCCTGTCCCTTGTCCACGGCCTGGATGCCGGAGCGGATGACCTCGGACACATAGGCGGCGGAGTTGACGCACAGTGCAATGGACACCCACATGAAGGGGGAGAGCTTCAGGAAGGTCAGCACATTGGGCAGCACGAAATAGAAGATATACAGCTGCAGCAGAATGGGGGTGCCACGAATGACCTCAATGTAGATGGAGATCAGAAACCGGACAATCCGGTACTTGGACATCTTTGCCATGGCAACCAGCGCGCCCAGGACGGTGCCCAGGGCAACGGAGATGGCGGTGAGGATCAGGGTTGTTTTCAGACCCTGGAGCAGAAATACCTGCCAGTATTCCTGCCAGAGCTTGATCATATTGGGGATGAACAGGCTGAAATCCATAATATATTTCCTTTCAAAATTACGTTTCGGAAGACGATTTTCTGGTCGTCTTTTAAATGCAGAATCTGTTTCTGCCCTTAAAAGGGGATCAGATAAACCGGGTAAGGACCGGCAACCGATTGGCTGCCGGTCCTTTGATTACTATGAAATTAGTCGGTGATGGCGTTGCCTTCGTCGTCGTAGCTCAGGTCGATACCTGCGGTGGACTTAGCATCGGCGTACCAGGTCTCCCAGTACTGCTCGGACTTGGCCAGGATGTTGTTGACAGCCTCGGTCAGAGCGTCAGCACCCTTCTGCAGCAGGATGACATTGCCGGTGTACTTCTCATCAACGAAGAAGTTGAAGCCGGACTTGGCGATTTCGGGGTTGGCGGCGATGATGGCCTCACCGTTGCCGTCGGCAACAGCGATGCAGTCGAAGTCACCGTTCTTCAGCTGCAGAACAGCGGTGCCCAGATCGGTGAACAGAACCAGCTCGGAATCGGGCAGCTGCTCCTCGGTCAGGGACTGCTGCAGGGAAGCATTCTGGGCGCCGATCTTGGCACCGGCCAGCTCCTCGGCAGTGTCGAACTTGTCGGCGTTCTCAGCCAGGGTGATCAGAATCTGCTCATCCTCGTTGTCGCCGGCGTGGTAGTAGTTGGACAGGTTGTAGTTCTGCTCACGGGTTTCGGTCCAGCTGAAGCCGGAGATGGACATATCCACGGTGCCGGCGTAGACGGCGGTCTGGCAGGCGTCGAAGCTCATGGGCATGATTACCAGCTCCAGGCCCAGCTCTTCAGCGATGAACTTAGCCAGGGAAACGTCGAAGCCGACGTACATGTCCTGACCCTCCTTGGTGGGGTCAACGAACTCCATGGGAGCGAAGTCGGGGGACAGGGCAACGGTCAGCTTGCCTTCTGCA
>RHMF01002321.1_pt1 | contig 10162 bp, 15 predicted proteins | sample 5365151 | NCBI WGS metagenome assembly RHMF01 (sample SAMN10266501, study PRJNA497801) | feces metagenome | isolation source: feces | host: Bos taurus | place: China: Prairie of Fairy Mountain | collected 2017-08-14 | reverse complement strand
CCTTTTAGCTTCCTGCTGAGGTTTGACGGGTCAATGCCTACGCTCCTTGCAAATGCAGTTGTATTCCCTGACAACGAGCTGATTAGCTCATTGATGCGGTTGATGATTGCTTTGGTGTCAGTAATGTCCATAATATTAAAATTTATTAAATTACTAATTTTTACCTGTAAGTAATTTGTGTATTACAAAACTTTACCATACCTTTGCAAGCAGAAAACAAAGCATAAGGTAGGCTGGGGCGCGAAATTATGCGTCCTGCACTTGTGGCAAAGGCAAAGATACATAGTTTTACCGACCCTGCCAACCTTTTACACATTTTTTAATAACTATTAAGCAATAAATGAAGGTAAAAAAAGAGGACATAGTGAGAATCAAGGCGGGTGCTACCAAGCATTTCATCGTGGATGACGGCAAAGCCTGCAATACCGCCAGAGTATTGGTTCAGTATGTCAAGCGTACCTGTATGCCCGATGACATCTGCGGTTACAAGACCGACATCGACTGGGACCAGCACATCGTTTCGATAACCGCACTGAAAAAGGAGGACTGATTATGGAACAGGCTCTATCACCCACGAAAGCCAATGGTGGCAAACAGTTGAAGCATTACTTTGACGGAATCCTCTCGCTGTACCAAAGCGGCAACGAGTTCCCCGTCAACCTTGATGATGTATGGCCGTTGGTGTATGGCAGGAAGTCAGATGCGGTTGAGGTCTTGCAGAAAGACTTCATCCAAGATGTTGATTATCAAGTTTTACGGCAAAATCCGCAAAACCCCAACGGTGGCCGCCCCGTGAACCAATACCACCTTTCAGTGGAATGTCTGGAGTTCTTCATCGCACGCAAGGTGCGTGAAGTGTTCAACGTCTATCGTTCCGTGTTCAAGAAAGTAACCACCGGAGAGGTCGCGGTGTTGCCGAAAGACTATGTTTCCGCTTTGCGGCAACTCGCAGACCAGGTAGAGCGCAACCAGCGGCTCATGCTCGAGAACAAAGAGCAGGAGAAGCAACTCAACCAGGCCAACACGCAGATTACCGAAATGGCGGGCGTCATAGAGACCATGCAGCCCAAGGCCAACTACTACGACACGATACTGAACAACAAAAGTACCGTGCTCATCACGCAGATAGCGCAGGACTACGGCATGAGCGCCAAGCGCATGAACAAAATCCTGGCGGAAATGGGCATACAGCGCAAGGTGAACGGCCAATGGATTCTGTACAGCAGATACCTCGGCCTCGGCCTCGTGCAGAGCAAGCCCATCACCATAGAGCGCCACTGCGGCCTTGACGTAAAGTACTCGACCGAATGGACGCAGAAAGGGCGTCTGTTCCTCTACAACGAACTCAAAGAGGCCGGCATCCTGCCGTTAATCGAAAAATAACAGAGACCAGCTATGAGAACCACCACACACATCCTCATCGCCCTTGCGGCCATCATTGCCGCCGCCCAGTTGTTCAGCGGAAGCTACATCGGCTTCGCCGCATTCGCCCTGATTGCGGACGCCCTTTACAGAACAAGAAAGGAGGAAAAGGCATGACACCCGAACAAGCACAGTTACAGCGCCTTGAACGCAAGATGAACCAAGTGCTCGACCTGCTCGGCTCATTCATGAGGACAGGTGGCAAAGCGGACGCGGGTCACGCGGAACTGCTCACAGTGACCGAAGCGGCGGCACTCATCAAGCGGTCGCCCTTCACGGTCAGGATGATGATAAAGAACAACGAACTGCCCGCCACCAAAGACGGCAAGCGCTGGCTTATCAGCGCGGCCGATGTGGAGGCGTGGCTGCTCGGCAAAGGACTCGCCGTGTAACACAACGGCGACCTGCATACCGGGGCGCATGACGCCCTGACGTGGCAAACGCTGCGGGGCCACGGGATAATAAACCCGCTAATCCTGTAATCGCACGGCAAGAGGCGACAGGCGCTTACCCCCGATATAGGGGACGCGAGAGAACGAACCGAGCAAGCAGAAGCACGCGGTGACCGAAGGGGTGGTGAGAGCCCCCGGAGATGAGCGGCGGAGAGCATAGGGGGAAAGTGACAGCATTTAGTATTTAGTACTACTACATATATGAATAATGCGCGCGGCGGCGTCTGCCGTCATTCCGACGGCAATGTGTTTTTGTCTTCATAGGATTTAAGTTGATTTTATTGGGGGCGCCGCCGCGTCGCGTTATTTACCGTCTAACGGCACACGCAGGTTCGACTCCTGGATGACGGACAAGTTAATAAGATGTTTGACAGATAGTAATGTTTGTAACAAAGCCATCGCGCCGCTGTGAAGCGGCCGCATGGAGTAATATCTCTAATTCTATTGATTTTTGCTATTGACAAGCCATCGCGCCGCTGTGAAGCGGCCGCATGGCACACACTCATGGTTATTAGTTAATACACCCCTTTCCGCCCTCGTTGTGAAACGCAGGCGGTTTTTCACTGAATACTACGACACAACATATAACACGCAGGCAAGAAACGGCGCACGCCGCCTTGCCGAAGGGCCAGAAGAGTAATTCCAATGCTTTATGTTAATTAGTTCGTTTTTGTGTTAAATTTAATGGTTAATAATGTCCCGCGCCGTCCGTGAGGATAGCGCGGTTTTTCTTGAACAATTTTCAGTAACAACATAAATTCCAAATAATTATGTCAGATTTAAAGAAATTCAACGCCGTTATACGGCAACAGAACACGCAGGCTTATCTACAGGATGTGCTCGGCGCAAAGAAGGATGATTTCGTGGCCAACCTGACGGCCCTCGTGGCCAATGACAGGAACCTCGCGCAATGCGAGCCGGCCACGCTGATGTACGCGGCCATGACCGCCACCGCCCTTGACCTGCCCCTTGACAAAAACCTCGGGCAGGCGTATGTAATCCCCTTCAAGAACAACAAGGCGGGCATCACCGAGGCGCAGTTCCAGATGGGATGGAAAGGCCTGGTGACACTCGCCCAGCGAAGCGGCGTGCTGCTGAAAATCAACGCCGACGTCGTGTATGAGGGGGAACTGAGAGCCGTTGACAAGCTCACCGGTGACATCGACCTGAGCGGAGAACGCACCAGCGACAAGATTATCGGTTACTTCGCGTTCATAGAGCTTAAGAACGGCTTCCGCAAGACGCTGTACATGAGCCGCGAGGACGCCGAGAAGCACGGCAAGCGGTACAGCCAGACCTTCCGCAGCGCCACCAAGTACATCCACGACAGCAGCAAGTGGGTGACCGACTTTGACGCAATGAGTCTCAAAACTGTTGTCAAGCAGCTACTCAACAAGTGGTGCCCCAAGGACACCAAGATGAACATCGCCATGAAAGCCGACCAGGGCGTACAGCGCAGCTACGGCGAGTACACCTATGTTGACAACGACAAGAGCGGCGCAGGCGGGCGCCTCGCCGAGCTTGCCGAAGAAGCCGTGCTCGGTACGGTTGTCGATGAGGAAACGGGCGAGGTCACCGTGCAGGAAGCAGAGGAAGTCCCCGCGCAGCCTGCGGGCACCGACGGCGGCTCCCCAAGCGCAAGCGGAAAGAAGCAGGACGGCTCATTAGATTTCAAAGATGAGGAGAGCGCTAAAGACTGACGAATACAGCCAGCAACGCACCCTGGATTGGTACAGAGAACGTCTCGGCCATTGGACAGGCAGCGCCATAGCCGACCTCATGGGGAAAGGCCGTGGCGGGGAGATGTTCGGCGACACGGCGAAGACATACATCTTCGACGTGCTCCACGGGCGTGAACTGTCTCAGGCGATGGTGGAGGACGACGATATGTTCGACACCTACCTGTACCAGACCAACATCACCAACAAAGCGATGGAATGGGGCACCATGAACGAGGAAGACGCACGCGGCCTGTACGAGAAGGTGACCGGCCAAAAGGTGCTTCTGACAGGCAGCGTGGAGCACAGGGTCATAGAGTTCTACGCGGCGAGCCCTGACGGGGTGATACCGTCGGAGGACAAGGTCATCGAAATCAAGTGTCCCGCCCCGAAAACTTACACGAAGTACCGTTACACCATCCATGACGGGCCGAGCCTGAAAGAGGTGATGCCGAGGTATTACTGGCAGGTAATGGCCGAAATGGACTGCACGGAGGCGTCATCGTGCGACTTCGTGGTGTATAATCCTTTTATGGAAAAACCGCTTCATATCGCGCACATAGAGCGTGACGACGAGGCTATAGAAACAATCCACCAACGTATCGCCGATGCGGAGGAATTTATCAACCAATTAAAAAACGAGAAGAAATGAAATTCACAGGACGAGTCACGACAGTATTCGAGAAACAGAGCGGCGTGAGCGCCAAAGGCACCAGTTACACCAAACAGGAATTCATTGTGACAGGGCTTCAGGACCAGTACCCTGACCAGGTGTTGGTGACAGCCATCGGCGACGATACGGTTGCACTGCTCAACAACCTGGTGAAAGACGCCATCTACGATTTCGAGATTGATATGCGTGTGTCGCAGGGCACAAGCGGACGGATGTTCCAGAACGCGAAGCTGTACAAGGTGCGCCAGATGGAGTATGCGCCCAACCCCGCGGCGGCCCCCGCACAGGGCCACGACGGTTTCCTGCCTTACTGACATGAAGCAGGTAAGCAACGAGACATACGCAACGCTGATGCGGGTGCTCCCGTCGGCCGCCGAGCTTATCAGGCTCGACGGGAGCCCTCACGCAGCCAATGTGCGGCGTCAGCTTATCAGAATTTCGAAATACTTGGAACGAAATGGCACAGACAGCAACCTTTGACATGGATATAGCCCGCGAAGTTGGCGTGAACGCGGCCATTCTTTTTCGTCACATCAAGTACTGGTGTGAAAAGAATGAGAAGGCGCACAAGGATGCCGCTTTTCACGACGGCCGGTATTGGATGTTTTCATCTGCCGGGGAGTTTGTCAAACAATTCCCGTTCTTCACCGTGAGGCAGGTTGAATATACCATAGCAAAATTGAAAGCAAAAGGTCTTATCGACAAGGCAACGTTTGGTATGGCAAACAACAAATGCGGTTTCGCCGTAAATGAGCATCGACCACCACAAAATTGTGGAACCGCACCACAAAATTGTGGAACCGCACCACAAAATTGTGGAACCGCACCTATTTATAGTAAGAATAGGAAAAGAATAGGAAAAGAATATATAGAGAGAGGGAACGCGCGCGAAGACGACAGAAATTCAGAACATGAAAATTTCCGCCGTGAGGTTGCTGACTCAACAATCAAACGGAACCAGTTTATCTCCTCTCTCCGTATTGACGAGGAACGGTTCAACCGCTACGCCGATGAAATCATGGGTGAATGGGAGGCGACCGATGCGGAGGACTGGTCTTGGAGACATTTGTATAACCACATGAGAGTTAAAATCCAAAACGATGGAAAAGATAAGCGAACTTATTCCGAAGTGCTGCAAGAGCGGCAGCGCCGCAACGCAGTTGACATCATATCAATCCTCACAGGCCAGGATGGTGGTTGAGAGATTCGGCGCGGCGCAGAACTTTCTGGAGAAATTCAACCCTGACATGCAGCGGGAGTGTTGCATCAATATCTCGAAAAGTTTCAACGGCTCGGCGCCCACCATAGCCGCCGTGCGCAATGCCTACGGCTCAAACGTGAGCATCGGCTGGGTGGCCATCCAGTTGAACGACCTGAACAATTTCGCCAGGATGTCGTCTCCTGACAAAACGATGGACGGTGACCAAATACGGCGGTGCGCCAAGGTCATCGAAAGCGAGTACGGCGAACTGAAAGTGACGGAATTGATGGTTTTCTTCCATAAGTTCAAGGCTGGCGGCTTCGGGAAATTCTACGGTGCTGTGGACCCGATGGGAATCACCAACGCCCTGCACGACATGTTCATGCCCTACCGCAAGGCGCAGCATGAGCGTTTCCGCGCAGAGTGCGATGCCGCCGAGAGAGAGCGTCATGCGGAAGGCGCGGTGAGTTACGAGCAATACAAAAAGATGAATGGAGTGGAAGATGCCGATTAAGCGATACGAACTGACAAAAGAGTCAGACGCCTGTGAGCCGATGGACCCCGTGCGCATCATGTGTGAGATGGCCGACATCATCACGGTGCTTCGGGAGAAAGCGGGCGCCGTTGACGAGCGGCTGGAGAAAGACATCCGCGACATCATCGACCAATCGGAAGAATGGGTGTGCCGGAAACTATGACGGAGAACAAAAAAACACGAGAAAGAATGGACAACTACAATTATCCGGCGGGCGCCGACACATCAGACGCTCCGTGGAACCAGGAGAACGAGGTGACCCTGCCGTTCACCGTGGAATACGCATTAGAGAAGCGCGTTATCGCCGGCGTGAAGTATTTCGACAAAGACGGTGACGGCGGTTACAGGCTGTGTGACGGCCTCAGCGACGAGGAAATGGAGGAAGTGGCCGGGTGCGGGTGCATGGCTCCGCTCGACCTGATAGACGGCCTTGTGAAGTTGGTCGGTGACCTGCTTCACGATTTTGGCAGGTATGCCACCGATAGTCAGATAAGGCGTGCCGCCTCCCTTACGAAAGAGGCCGATGGATGGGATGCCACCTCGGTCTGCGTGTATGACATAACGCAAATATTAGATTCTAACTACAAACACGACAGAGAATGATGAAGATTGAAGAGAGGAACACGGCTGCGGCCATACGCCGCGCGGCGACCGAGGTGACGAAGCACCTGAGCGAGATTGACTGGGAGCAGAGACGCTATGAGATAGCGAAAGAAATGCTGCCCGAATATATGCGTGAGTCATTCATTGCCCGCAACTACGGTACCATGTCATTGGAGTTGAGCGAGGTTGTGTCGCATACTCTTGCGGCAACGGACGAACTTATCAAGCAACTGAAAGAGAAAGAGCAATGAGGATAAAAGTAATCACACTATTTAGCGGGTACGATAGCCAATGCCTTGCATTGGACCGTCTGAAACAGCATCACCCCGATTTTGACTACGAATTGATAGCGTGGAGCGAAATTGACAAGTATGCTATCCAAGCGCACAATCTTATCTACCCGCAATGGGCCGACCGCAACCTGGGTGATGTTTCCAAGATAGATTGGTCGCAATACCCAGAGTTTAAAGACTGCGACTTGCTGACGTATTCCTTCCCTTGCACCAATATCAGCAGCGCCGGTCGGCAGGCGGGAATGGGAAAAGGCAGCGGCACGGCATCATCACTGGTGTGGGAGTGCGAGAAAGCGATAAAAGCCTTGCACCCAAAGTACCTGCTCATGGAAAACGTAAAAGCCTTGACGCAAAAGAAATTCATGCCGAGTTTCCATGCGTGGCAAGACCTTGTGGAGAGTTACGGCTACCGTAACTTCTGGAAAGTCCTCAATGCCACCGACTATAGGGTGCCGCAAAACCGCGAACGCGTTTTTATGGTAAGCATCCGTGAAGACATCGGGAGAGGATATGATTTCCCTGAACCATTTCCTTTGACTCTGACCCTTGATGATGCCCTTGAGGACGAAGTGGACGAGAAATACTATCTCACCAACGACCGCATCGACGGCCTCATCAAGTCCACAATCGAGGAGATGCGCAAGAAGAACGGCTACAAGTTCAAAGTAAAAAAAAAGACGATATAGCAAATAGCCTGACCAGCCGATGTGGGGGGGGCAGAAAGACCGACAATTTTATTCAGGATAAATTCCTCACAGGACGGAATAGTAGTAAACTCCAGAGGCATAGCACCGACCCACACCGCAGGACACGGCAACACTCCGAAGATTTATGAGACAAGTTCCAAAGGCCATAAGGTTTTATAGAGGGGGGGGGGGTGGAAGATTCTGTTGCCTCAACTGGCGAGGCCAGTGGCGAATGCCATCACCACAAGGGCAAACCAGATGGGAGCGACCAACATCATCAGTTCAACACACTACCCGATAAACGGAGTACTTGAGATATATGAAATACATAATGCAACGGTTCGGTGACAGGGGGGGGGGGCGACGATGACCACGATAATTGAGATATATGAACAAGATACAGCAAATAGGAAACTTTTGGAAATGCAAGCGCAAGAACCCCAATCCGGGTAGGATATATAACCCCGCCGGCATAGCCCCTGGGCTATGCACCATGAGGGGGGGTTGACACAACCATTTATATTATTGGCTTATGAAATCACAACGATACATCGGAACTTGGAATAGCGGCCAAAGCCGTGATTGGGTGAGGCCTATAATGCTGGGAGTGGCGAAGACGATAAGAGCGGCTGCCCCCCCCCATAACGACATCGAGTTTTGAACACAATAATTTTATAATGACAATGGAACAAGTCAACAACTACAGCGAAATTGAACTGAAGCCCGACAGCGTGGTCGAACCGCTCGGCGACTGCCGCTTCAACATCGACGGCAGGGAAATAGAATTTAGAATACGCAAACTGACTCCCAAAGAATGTTTCCGCCTGATGGACTGCGCCGAGAAGACGATAGACCTTATTCAGTCTAAGGACGAGCACGGCAACCAAATAATCAGCAACTCGCAACAATACAAGATGGCGGGTAATAGTATCGTGGTTGCATGTCTCTACCACATTTTTGAGCAGATATGGTATCCTAAAGAGCCGGAGCATACCGCACCACGGCAACTAACACTTTTCTGACTGAAAGGAGGCGAATAACCCGACAAGGAACCGAGCTGGCGGTTAATCCAGCGTGTATGAATCTGGGGGAGCGGAGAGCCGCAGAAGAACCCCGCCGACGTGGTCGGCGCAAGAACCCGATGAGGAGTCATTCGGCATAGACTGGGGACTTGCATATCCATATTTGTTCGACGGGGCGGGCCGAGCGCCCCGATACGGCGGGTTTCCGGCGGCAGCATAAGGCTGCACTGCTGTGCGTCGGCGGAGTTTATGGTGCGGCCATATTTTGGTTTGGAAATATGCAGGAGGGTTCGACTCCCTGCCCGCTACAAGGATTAACATTAACATTAAAATTATGAAAATTACGAGAGAATGGGCGATGCCTTCAAAGCACACTTTCACCATAAAACCGATAAGAGCCTTACTCAATCGGTATGTCGGGAACGGGGCAAACTGGATAGACCCGTTTGCAGGCGAGAACAGCCCTGCGGAGATAACCAATGACCTCAACCCATCCAAACCGACCAAGTACCATCTGCATGCGCTTGACTTCGCAAAGATGCTTGAGGGCGATAACTATAACGGAGTCTTGTTTGACCCGCCTTATTCCATCCAGCAGGTGAAGCAGTGCTATGAGGGAATCGGCTGTGAGGACTTCATGAGGCAGGACGCCTCCCACTTCCCTTATGACATTAAGCGTGCGATTGCGCCGAAAATAACTGGGGGGGGTATGCAATTTCTTTCGGCTGGAACAGTGTGGGCTTCGGTAAAAAACTCGGTTTCGATATTGTGGAAATCCTTCTTGTATCGCATGGCCGGATGCACAACGATACCATAGTAACCGTAGAGAGGAAAGCGCAGACTCTATTTTAAATTAACTAACTATCAACTAAACGATTATTACAATGGACGGGAAAGAGCCGCGCGACGGGCGATGCGGCTGATAATACTGGAAATGAGCAGCGGTTCAACTCCGCACCTGTCCGCAAGGATTATGACCTACGTATATGGTTTACGGTTACATTAGAGTAAGCAGTGACAAGCAGACGGTTGAGAACCAACGCTTCGAGATTAACAAGTTCTGTGAGAAGCAGAACTTAGTCATTAACGATTGGATAGAGGAAACTATCAGCGGCACAAAAAACTACTCCAAGAGGCGACTTGGGGGGCTATTGCGAAAAGTCCACAAAGATGACATCATCATCTGTAGTGAGTTGTCACGTCTGGGCAGAAACCTCTTCATGATTATGGAGATACTGAATATCTGCATGACAAAGGAGTGCCGCGTCTGGACTATCAAGGACAATTACCGTTTGGGGGATGACATTCAGAGCAAAGTCCTTGCCTTTGCCTTCGGGCTGTCCGCCGAGATAGAGCGCAACCTTATCAGCCAACGGACAAAAGAGGCTTTGGCGAGGAAGAAGGCGGAAGGTGCAAAACTTGGGCATCCCAAAGGTTTTCGGTGTAGGCTAAACCCCAAATGTGCCAACAAACATGAATGGATTATCAAAGAACTTATGAAAGGCACGGAGAAAACTGTTATAGCCAAGAAACTCAAGGTTTCAATGGCCACCTTTT
>RHMF01001687.1_pt1 | contig 10162 bp, 8 predicted proteins | sample 5365151 | NCBI WGS metagenome assembly RHMF01 (sample SAMN10266501, study PRJNA497801) | feces metagenome | isolation source: feces | host: Bos taurus | place: China: Prairie of Fairy Mountain | collected 2017-08-14 | reverse complement strand
GTGCTGCAGGGTAGTTCGAGCGCTTACGCTCGCCCGTAGTCACGTCGAAGCGACCTGGAGCGTGCCATACCGAGGGGTTCTCCTCAGCAGGAGCGTAGCCCTTGCCCTTGCGTGTCTTGATATGCAGCAGCTTAGGGCCGTTGATATCCTTGAGTGCACGTAGCGTGCGGATAAGCTCCACGATGTTGTGTCCGTCGATGACACCGAAGTATCTGAAGTTGAAACTCTCGAAGAGGTTGCTATTCTGCATCAGGCCCTGCTTGATGGCATTTCCCGTCTTGCGTACAAGGCGGTGCAGCGGAGGTATCACTCCTAGGCCCTTCCACAGCGTGGTCTTGAGACCGTTATACCACTTCGAGGTAGAGATTCGTACGAGGTAGCGGTCGAGAGCTCCCGTAGGCTTATCAATCGACATCTCGTTGTCGTTGAGCACTACAAGAAGGTCTGTTGCGGGCGAGGCACCAGCATTGTTTAGGCCCTCGAATGCAAGGCCTCCCGTCATAGCACCATCGCCGATTACTGCCACAACGTGCTCCTTGCCACCCGACATCTCCACAGCCTTAGCCATACCGAAGGCTGCCGAGATGCTCACTGACGAGTGTCCCGCACCAAAGGCATCGTACTCGCTCTCCTCCATACGCGGAAAACCACTTATGCCTCCCTGCTTACGGTTGTTTAGAAAGGCCTCGCGACGACCTGTGATGATTTTATGAGCATATGCCTGATGGCCCACATCCCATACGATGCGATCCTGGGGCGTGTCGTAGACATAGTGTAGCGCTACGGTGAGCTCCACAGCACCAAGGCTCGAGCCGAGGTGTCCAGGGTTTGAGGCGCAGCACTCCAAGATGTAGCTTCGTAGCTCCTCGCAATAGAGCACCAGCTCATCCTCCGAGAGCCTCTTAAGGTCGGCAGGCGAGTTCACAGAGGTAAGCAATCGATACTCTCTTCTCTCCATTGTAACGTCTTTTAATGTTTTAACCTTCTACTTCACTCTGAGCTTCTTGCCGAGCTTGAGGATTGTGGTCTCGGTGATGCCGTTGAGCTGGCATATCTTCTTGACCGTAGTCTTATACTTGATTGCCAAGGCACCGAGTGTGTCGCCCGATACGATGGTGTGGTATGTTGCTTGCGATCCAGATGCTGTTGGCGTGCCACTTGTAACACCCACCTTAAGCTTGCGTCCGAGCTTGAGGATGTCGGTCTTCTGCATATTGTTCAACTCGCAGAGTCGCTTTACTGTAGTGCCATACTTCTGGGCAATATGACCAAGTGTATCGCCACTTGTGATTGTGTGATACTTGTAGTTTACGGCTGCTGCAGCTGCAGCTGTTGTTGTAGTCGATGTAGTTTGTGTTTGGCTTGCTGCTGGCTGACTATTGCTCGTGGACTCAATCTCTGGCTCAGGACTTGGCGCTGGAGCTCCCGATTCGTCGAGGTAGCGACCCTTGGTGTTCGACTTTGTCGGAGGGTCGATAATCTGCACCTTGCCACCACCACGTGGAAGACCTGCGTAGGCACTCTTAGATGTGCTATAGCGCGAATATGGAATCTCGACGCTGCGATCCACAGGACGGCCACTATCGGTCGTAGAGTGCTTCAAAAGCCAAGTGTAGATCTCGTCGATGTAGAATACGCGTGCATATACCGAGTGGTTGGCACCTGGCTGCTCGTCGTAGCGCAGACGTGGCAGCGAGGCATCTCCCTCCAACATACCATCTCTCACACGACGTGACTCGCTAACAGCCACCGCAGCATCGGCCGTACCGTGCATAATCCATAGTGGCACCTCGTTGAGCTTATGGAGTGCATCACCCTTCTTTATCGAGCCACCACACATCGCCACAGCCGCTGCTGTGCGATCGGGATATGTGGCTGCAAAGTCGAGAGTACCATAACCGCCGAGGCTCATACCCATAACATAGAGGCGTGTGAGGTCGACGTCGTAGCGCTGGCTAACCCACTCCACAACATTCATCACACGCTCAGGACGCCACCAGTCGTTATAGTTAACCTGCGGAGCGATGACAAGAGCATCAATCTGACGACCACGCCACACAGCATCAATGGTGCCATACTCGCGCACCTTGTTGAGGTTTGTGCCGCTGAGGCTACGTCCGTGAAGGAATACAACGACGGGCATAGGCTTGGCAACCTCTACGCTATCGGCAGCCGTAAGACGCTCTGTGCGATTGTCGCTATAGTTGCTGGGCACGTAGAGCCAGAAGTCGTAGCCGTTTTTCACTGAGTCACGCATAGCGTAGACCTGTGCCGATGCGATGTGGGGTACGATGGCAAGTGCCAAAAGTAGAATTAACCTCTTCATATCTCTTAACTTAAATGTTGTTTAAAGTATTCTGAATTTGCAAATCTCGCGACCGCGGCTACCCACAACAAAGCAGTTGTCGATGACCACAGGCGATGACTCGAAGTTGTTGACCATCTGCTTCTTGAATATTATGCGACCACTCTTACCCTCGATAAGGTAGGCATTACCCGTAACGTCGCCAGTGAAGATATACATCTGGTTGTCAGGGGTGTAGAAGGCTACGGGCGATGACCAAGCATAGTGCTGAAGGCGTGTGCGGTAGACAATCTCGCCTGTTGCGCGGCTGATGGCCACAAATGTACCCACGTCCGAAGAGCCCATACCACAGAGGTTTGTGAAGATGAGGCCTTCGCAGTCGCCGTGACCAAGCAGTGGGGTAGAGAACATACCGCCCTCGATGCTCTTTCCGCTACCACCCAGTTTGCGACAAGCAATCTTCTTCTGCCAGATAACCTCGCCAGTGAGGGCGTTGAGCTTTGTGAAGTGGCAGTATCCAGGGCTTGCCTGCTTATCTACGGCCGAGCCAGCGTAGAGTACCACCTGGCCATCCTCCTCGGCGATGATTACCGTAGCGTCGGTGTCGTCGGTATTGCTAAAACACCATACTGGCTTCATCGTGTTGATGTTGGTACAGAGTATGTTACCACGATTGTCGCTTGTGTATAGATAGTTTTTGTATACTGCTGGCGACGACTCCATACCTGGCGCAAGACCCGCCTTGCGATAGCGCAGCTGCGAGTGCATAGTAACGCTATTTTCCGTAGTCGAGAGTTTGTAGATAGTGCCATTCTCGCCTGGACGAAGCAAGAAGTCGTCAACGAAAATTGCCGAAGCATCGTAAGCACCCCAACGTCTCCAAGCCTTGCTGTCGCGGCCAAAGTAGTCGAGGCGTTTGTGGTCGAAGATGTTGTAGACCACCGCGCCGATAGCACCCTCCGAAGGTATACCCTGACCGACATAGAGGTTGCCGTTGAGGCGAGGGTCGAGCGATACTGAGCCCTTGATAGGGTTCTTGCCCGTGAATGGTTGGCGTGAGGCGTTGCCCGTCTCGTAGTCGATGAAGTAGACATTGCCACAGAGCGAACCCACGATAATCTCGCGGCTTGAGAAGTGCTCGGTGAGGGCCTTAGAACGGCCTCGCTGCAAGTCCATCAGCGAGTCGCTCCACTCGACAAATACTGGCTGACCGGTCCATCCTGAACCACCACCCCAGACACCATAGTCGGTCTGGCGACCATCGTAGTCGGTGCGGAAGGTCCATACAACCTCAATCTTCGATGGCACGCTGTCGAGGTGTCCTGCATATGGCATATCGCGACGTGGCGAGCCTCGGAAGGTGAAGATGCCTGGGACATCAGCATAGAGGTCGCGATGGCTGCGAAGGTGAGCATCGGTGAGAGTGTCGAGAAGGTCGATTTTATACTCGATACCCTTAGCCGATGAGTATGTCGTGTCGGGCAGGTCGCACTGTGCTGAGGAGGTCTGGATGCCCATTGCAATGAGCGCAAGGCTCATTATGAGTCTGAAATCTGTCTTTAGCATTACGCGTTAATATTTATATTAATTCTGCGAAGGTAGTAATTTTATTTCTAAGTTGAGCATTTTTGCGCCCAATATCACTATTTTTCGGGTAAACAAGCTCTCAAATGGCGCTAAATGGAGCAGCTGGGCGATTATCGTGAAATTAGATGGCCAAAAAATTATGATTTTAATCGAAAAATTATTACCTTCGCATTCGATATAGATGTTTAACACTCCGAAAACAATAATATGGCAACAGCAAAATACAAGAGAATACTTCTCAAGCTCAGTGGTGAGTCATTGCAGGGCAAGCAGAATTATGGTCACGATGTCGACGTTCTTCGCGACTATGCAGAGCAGATTAAGCGTATCGCAGAGATGGGCGTTGAGATTGGTATCGTGATTGGCGGAGGTAACATCTTCCGTGGTATTCAGGGTGCTGGTCGAGGCTTCGACCGCGTTAAGGGCGATCAGATGGGTATGCTCGCAACAATCATCAACTCGCTCGCCTTGCAGTCAGCTTTGGAGTCGGTGGGCGTTAAGTGCAAAGTTCTTACATCAATCCGTATGGAGCCTATCGGTGAGTACTACTCAAAGGCTAAGGCGTTGGAGTATCTCGAGGCTGGATATGTCGTAATCATCGGTGGTGGCACCTCTAACCCTTACTTCTCGACCGACACAGCTTCGGCATTGCGTGGCATCGAGATCGAGGCCGAGGTAATGTTCAAGGGTACTCGTGTTGATGGTATCTACACTGCTGACCCTGAGAAGGATCCTTCAGCGACTAAGTTCGACACTATCACCTTCGACGAGGTGCTTGCACGCCGACTCAAGGTTATGGATCAGACAGCCTTCACGCTCTGTCGCGAGAACCACCTCTCGTTGATTGTATTCGATATGGATACTGTCGGTAATTTGGAGAAGGTTGTTGCTGGCGAGAACATTGGCACGGTAGTTACAGAGTAACGTGAGTGAGATTGGAATTGATGAGAATAGTAAAATTTTAATTTGATTTAGATTATGGCAATTGAGAGTAAATACAAGAAGCGCGGCTCGAATCTTTCGCTTATCGTTATGCTTGCTGTGCTTATCGCATTGGTGGTTGTTATCATCAAGTGGCCTTTTGGTTCTGAGGCTGAGGCTGTTGAGACCGAGGAGGTTGCAACTGAGGAGGTTGCAGTAGAGCCTGAGGCTGAGCCTGAGGCACAGAGCGAGGAGGACGATGTTGAGGCTACTACTCTTGTCAATGTTGGCGACGTAGCTCCCGACTTTACCGTTACAATGCTCGATGGCCGTGTTATCAAGCTTTCGGAGCTTCGTGGTAATGTTGTTATGGTATGCTTCTGGGCTACGTGGTGTCCACCTTGCCGTCAGGAGCTTGCTCACCTTCAGGAGGGTGTCATCGACCAGTTTGCTGGCGAGAGCTTCGTAGTCTTGCCTATCTCGCGTGGCGAGGAGCGTGGCGTTGTCGAGAAGTTTATCACCGATAACGGCTACAAGTTTGGCGTGGGCCTCGATAGCGATCGTGCAATATATGACCTCTATGCTTCAAACTACATCCCTCGCACGTTCATTGTTAACAAGGAGGGTAAGGTTGTATACCGCAATGCTGGTTATGACGAGGTTATAGCCCAGGAGGTTAACAACGCTATCAGCCAGGCACTTAAGTAATTGAACGAAATTTAAATAATCACAATATGGATACTAAGACTATTTTGAACGAGGCAGCTGACCGTATGCAGCGTGCTGTTGATCACCTTGCTGAGGAGTTGCTTAACCTCCGCGCAGGTAAGGCTTCTGTAAACATCCTTAATGGTGTATTTGTTGAATATTACGGCTCACAGACTCCAGTATCGGGCGTTGCCAGCGTCACTGTACCAGATGCTAAGACTGTGCTTATTCAGCCTTGGGATAAGAATATGATTCGCCCTATTGAGAAGGCTATCATCGACTCGAACATTGGCCTTACTCCATCAAACAACGGTGAGCACATCCGCCTCACTATGCCTCCACTCACTGAGGAGCGTCGTAAGGAGATCGTGAAGAAGGTTAAGGGCGAGGGCGAGACTGCTCGTATCAGCTTGCGTAACGCACGTCGTGATGCTGTTGAGGCATTCAAGAAGGCTCAGAAAGATGGTATGTCTGAGGATGAGCAGAAGGATGGCGAGGCACAGGCACAGAAGCTCCTCGAGAAGTACACTAAGCTTATCGACGTAGAGCTCGAGAAGAAGGAGAAAGAGGTAATGACTGTCTAAGGTTATCTTTCGAGTGCTACCTAGCACTTGTTATATAACTTTTACATTCATCCAAAATAATTAGGGGTTGTCCACAGTGGACAACCCCTAATTTGTTGTGGTGCAGAGTGTTGACTATCCGCAGTGGAAGTAGCGGTGAACAAGCTCAAGCATCTTGTCGCGGTCGCTGCCGATATCCTCGCGCAACGTGCGGTCATTGAACGAACGCAACGACTTGATGATACCATCGATCATCGCTGGACTAAATACACCGCAGCTCTCGAAGATAGCTCTCTGACGCTCAAGACAATCTGCCGAAGCGGCACAGCTGTCAGGAAGCTGAGCAAGTACGCTCAACTTATCCTCGTTCTCCTTTAGGTGGATGTTGACGTTGACGTATGTGCGCTCTGCAATCTCGAGGGCATTCTCCAATTCGAAACCATAGCGACAAGCAACAGCCAAGCCCGCGATAAGCTCGTATACATCGGCCGAGCCATCAGGCGAACGCATCTCGACGGTCTGCTTCTGCGATGTGTCGTACTTGCTCTCGCCCTCCAGAGGGTTGGCAATGCGGCTCATATCGCTCTTTGCAGCCCAGCCCAGAGGTACTCGCACCAATACCGAGCGGTTGCGGTCACCCCAGCAGATGTTGGTTGGTGCCTCCTGGTGAGGTACTAGGCGGAAGTACGAGGTAGGGTTGGTATTGCCAAAGGCTGTGATTGATGGTGCAAGCTCCATCATACCTGCGATAGCCTTGCGTGCTGTTGCCGAGAGCACACCGCCATCGAGCATCATATTCTTACCATCCTTCATTATGCGCATATGCACGTGGAGACCTGAGCCAGCCTTGCCAGCAGTGATCTTTGGTGCAAACGTAACGTCGAAACCATAGCGGTATGCGAGGTTGCGGATGATCCACTTGGCAATGACGAGCTGGTCGGCAGCGTCGGCAGCAGCAACGGGCAAGAACTCAATCTCATTCTGCTCGTAGATAAGGCCGTCGATCGAGAAGTTACCAACCTCCGAGTGACCATACTTAATCTGTCCACCCGCCTGTGCGATGTAGGCCATACACTCGGTGCGGAACTCGTTGAACTTGGCATAAGGTGCTGACTCGTGGTAGCCCTTCTGGTCAGTTGCAGGGAAGAGACCGCAATCTTCAGCTATGACGTAGTACTCCAACTCGCCCATAGCCTCAAACTGCATACCTGTAACCTCCTCAAATGCTGCGCAGGCCTTGAGCAGTGTGTAGCGAGGTGCTGAAGCGAGAGGCTCGCCATCTTTATTGAAGAACGAGCAGAGCATTGTGATTGTTGGAATCTCGGCAAATGGGTCGAGGAATGCTGAACTGAAGCGTGGCACGACATAGAGGTCGCTACTTCCCACCTCGATAAATGGGAAGAGGCTTGAGCCGTCGACACGCTCACCGCAGCTGAGTATGGCATCGAGGTAGGCGGCATTGTTGATGACAAAGTTCAGTGTCTTTAGTCGGCCGTCGCCTGCAGGATACATAAAGTTGACCATACGGATTCCGTTCTCGGTGATGTAGCGAACGATATCGGCCTTTGTAAACTCCTTTGCTGGCTTACCCAAGAAGGCAACCACCTTGTTGGGGTTAAGTTCTAACTCTTGTTTCATACTCGTTATTGTTTAACTGTAAATTACTAGTTTTCAGTCTGTTGTCTCTGCTGTCTCTGTTGAAGGCTATCCTCCTGCCTTCTTTGAACGGTAGCCACTCTTTGCAAGTAGCTCCACCACGCGGTCGCGGTGATCACCCTGGATGATTATCTCGCCATCCTTCGTAGTGCCACCTACGCCACAGCTCTTCTTGAGCTCCTTGCCCAGCGCTGCGAGGTCGTCGTCGCTACCCACGAAGCCACGAACCACCGTTGCCACACGACCTCCCTTGAGGCGGTCGAGCCACACCTTTAGGTTCTGCTTCTCGGGGGCAAGGGTTGTAGCCTCGGCCTCCTTGTCGGTCTCATATTGAAAATCGGGGTTTGTGGAGAAGACCACTCCCAGACGCTCTTTCCAGTCGTTAGCCATAGATTATAGATATAAATATATATAAAGTTGGTTAAAAAAGTATATCTATGTACAAAGATATAAAAAATTTTTGTAACTTTACATCATATGAAACCCAATAATCGAAATAGGCGACGTCGCGACCTCACGTCGTATAACCCCGATAGGTTGCCCGAAATCCTCCCACCCGAGGATGATCGCCATCTTGTGCACGTCTATGTCGAAGGTTACGAGGATGTGGCCTTCTGGCGTGGAATATTTGACCACTTCCGTAACCCATATCTTCGCTTCGAAATCTCGGTGCCCAATCGCGATGATCTGCCTAAGGGCAAGAAGGTGTTGATGTCGATGATTGATAAGGCTGATGCTGAGGATGTTATCCTCTGCGTAGACTCCGACTTCGACTACCTCTTCGATGGCGCTACGGAGCAGTCGCGCGAGCTGCTGCGTGCCGATAATATGTTTCATACCTATGTCTATGCAACGGAGAACTTTCTGTGTTATGCTCCGTCGCTTCGCAACGTCTGCGTTAAGGCCACGAAGAACGATACGCGAATATTCGATTTTGAACGCTTCTTCGCTGCCTACTCAAGCACTATCTACCCACTGTTTTTGTGGTATGTCTACTCGGCACAGCTCTCGCACGAGAGTGTCTTTACGCTTGCCGAGTTTAAGGCTGCCGTGCGCCTAGGATATGTTGATATCCGCAATAATGGCGAGAATACCCTTGCCTGGTTGGAGCGTAATGTGGAGCGTCGTCGTGCTGCACTCGAGAGCGAAAACCCTCAGATGGTCGACGATGTAAATGCCTTTGCCGAAAAGCTACAAAAGCTTGGTGCTGAGCGCGATAACTGCTATATGTTTATGCACGGTCACACGCTTATGGACAATGTTGTGCTGGTGGTGCTGTCGGCCGTATGCGAGAAACTACGTCAGCTCTCTATCGCTAAAATCAATCAGTCGAAGGTCGAGGGTGTGGCACTCAAGAACGAGCTCAATAACTATACCAACACCCTGCGCTCGATACGCGACGTGTTGCTCGACAACGAGAACTACACTTCGAGTCCTCTGTATAAGCGTCTGCGTGACGATATTCAGGCATATCTCGATAAGATGATTGCCCGCATTAAGCAGCGCCAAGAGCCTCCAGTGATGCTCCGATGCAACTTCGAGCCGTAGAGTCTTTATTTAACCACAAATATAATATTTATAATTAAGTATTATACTCTCTTTTGAGCCTCTAAAAAGGCTCGATTTCACCTAATTTTGCACACTTTATTAATATTTTTCGCTAAAATCATTTGGAATATAAATTTATTTGTGTATATTTGTGTGCTGATATAAAGAGTAAATAAAACAAAATAACCATAAAACATTTAAATTTATGTCGAACCATTGTCCAGCAACCTGCCACTCCTATACGGTTGAGCCTGAAGCCGGTTTTACCCATATTACCCTGAAAGAGGGTGAGAAGCTCATTGTTGACAGAGGTGATTACAATAGCTTGATTTTCTTGCTCGAAGGTAACGTCGAGATTACTTCTGAGGAGCGTCGTGACTATGTTGTGCGCGAGAACCACTTTGTGTTCTGCTTCCGTGCCTACCACTACGAGATCACAGCATTGTCGGATTGCGACATCATCAAGGCGCACTTCATCACTGCGGGTGCTACCTGCGATATGATTCCTTTCAATAGCATCGTGGGCAAGATCAAGAAGATCAACTACAAATTTACTCAGGTAGCATTCAACGATGCCCTCGACCTGTTCTTGCGTACAATGAGACTTTACTTGGTTAACAAGATGAAGTGTAACCACTTGCATCGTGCCAAGATTCAGGAGATGTTCATCATCTTCAAGTTCTTCTTTACGCCTCAGATTCAGTTGCGTACGTTCTACAACTTGTTCGATCGCAACCAGTCGTTCGCATCGCTTGTGCGCAACAATGCACCTCGCGTGAAGACTGTCGAGGAGCTTGCCGACATCTGCGGATTCAGCATTCAGCACTTCAACAATATGTTCAAGCAGGAGTTCAACGACACTCCATATAGCTGG
>RHMF01001686.1_pt1 | contig 10162 bp, 9 predicted proteins | sample 5365151 | NCBI WGS metagenome assembly RHMF01 (sample SAMN10266501, study PRJNA497801) | feces metagenome | isolation source: feces | host: Bos taurus | place: China: Prairie of Fairy Mountain | collected 2017-08-14 | reverse complement strand
ATGTCCACCATCAAGCCCCTGGACGAGGAGCTGGTGCTGAAGGCAGCCAAGGAGTGCGGCAAGATCATCACCTGCGAGGAGCATTCCGTCATCGGCGGCCTGGGTGAGGCTGTTTGCAGCTTCCTTTCCGAGAACTATCCCACCCCCGTCAAGCGCATCGGCGTTAACGATCAGTTCGGCTTCTCCGGCCCTGCCGCAGAAGTGCTGAAGGCCTTCGGCCTCTGTGCTGACCACATCGTGGAAGTGACCAAGGAATTCCTGGGCAAGTAAATAAAAGGATGCAGCCCTCTGTTCGAAAGAACAGAGGGCTGCTTTTGCATTTTGTTATTCCTGGGGCTGCTTACCGCCGCAGGTGGTGCCGTCATTGGTCAGGTTGTCGATGTATTCTTCCAGGGTGATGTTGCCCAGGTCGTGGATCTCTTTGGCCAGCTCCAGGCCCACATATCGGTAGTGCCAGGGCTCGTAGATGATGCCGGTGATCTCGGTGGAACCTTCGGGGTAGCGGATGATAAAGCCGTACTTCCAGCTGTTCTCCATGAGCCATTTCTGGGTGGGGCGCTTGGCCTGATCGTGGTTCAGCTTGGTGTAGCCGCTGTCCACAATGTCCAGAGCCAGACCCAGGTGATGCTCGCTGGTGCCGGGGACTGCCACGATCTGCACGGAGCGGCGGTAGGCCTCGTCATAGCTGTAGCCGTCATCCAGATAGGAGTTGATCATCCGCTGGAGGTTGGCCTTCTGCTTTTCGATGGTGCGATAGCTGGATACGATGGTGGGGCTGAAGCCCGCGGCCCGGCAGTCGGCAAGCATCTGCTCCAGGGCTTCCTGGCAGACGGGATCGATCTGATGGCCGTAGTCGATCTCCACCAGGTTGGGTTCAAAATCCTCAGGCAGGGGATTCCAGGGGTTCACCATGATGAAATTTACGCCGGTGGAGGTGAAGAAGTGCATCTGCCCGTCGATTTCCAGACGGCCCACGGTGACGCTGCCGTCTTCCCGGAGGTAGTAGCGCTTGCCGTCCTCTTCCAGCCAGCCGGAGTAGGGGGCACCGTTCTCACCGTAGTAGTACGTTTTGCCGTTCAGCTCCACCCAGCCCCGCTGGGCCAGACCGTTTTCGCCGAAATAGTATTCTTCGCCGTCGATCTCCACGGTGCCGGTGGCAAGGGTGCCGTCTTCTTCGTACAGATAGTAGACGCAGCCATCCTTTTCCAGCCATCCGGTGACCATGTGGCCGTCGGTTTCGTCAAGATAATGCACATCCTCGCCCAGGTACAGCCAGCCGGTCTGAATGCAGCCAAACCGGTTTAGAAAATACTTGCCCTCCGCCAGTTCCAGCCAGCCGGAGGGGATGCGGCCGTCTTTGGCAATGTAGCAGGTGAGGAAATCATCCAGGGGGAAGAAACCCTCCTGGGGGATGCCGTTTTCATCCAGCAGCCAGCGGCAGTCATTTTCCTCCAGCAGACCGGTGACCAGCTTGCCATCGTTGCCGAAGCAGCGGTTTTCGCCCTCCACCTTTGCCCAGCCGGTAGCCATGACGCCGGTTTCTTCAAAGTAGAAGCGGCTGCTGTCTTCCTCCAGCCATCCGGTGTGCATTGCGCCGTCTTCCCGGAAAAAGTAGGTGTTATTGTCCACGATCAGCCAGCCGGTGCGGGGGTTGCCCGCCTCATCCAGCAGATAACGGCTGCCGTTTTCCTCTACCCAACCGCTGCGGTCAATGGGCAGCATGTCCAGGATCGGTTCGCGGAAATAGTAAGCAGTACCGGCCAGCAGCGCCAGTACCAGCAGAACAATCAGAAATTTCTTCACAATCAGGCCTCCTTCGGCATATAATCTATTTTAATCATAGCATAAACACACCCAAATGGCAAGGTGAAAAGAAAACGGGCTTCCACCTGGAAGCCCGTTGACAGCTCAAATAATTTGCAGAATCCAGCTGAAAATGATCAGCAGGCAGGAAAGTCCGTTCACGATCACATGGGTCAGGATCGGCGCCCAGATGGAGTCCGCCTTTTGGTAAGACCAGCAGGCGATCATATGCAGAGGCAGCTGGGTGAAGTACAGCGTCCATTCCGTGGCCGGATCCCAGAAAGTGGCGGCGTTGCACAGCCGGGGGAAGGCCAGCCATACTGCCATGGCCAGATATGCCAAAACCGGCCGGGTGTAGCAGATGGGCGCGAAGACGGCACCGTAGAACAGACAGCTGATGGTGACGGGGGTGAGGAAGGTCATGCAGAGGGTGCCCAGAAGGGGACGGAAGGCAACCACATCGCAGGGCAGCATAAACTGATCCACCTCTGTCAGGGGCAGAGTGCCGTAGGCCACCAGAGTGGTCAGCCCCCGGGAGAAGCCAAACAGGGAGAAAAGTACCATGGAGAGCAGCACGATCAGACCGGTGCTCAAGGAAACCGTTTTCATCAGCCGGTGCAGATCATAGCGTACATCCCCGAAGGTGTCTTTCAGATATTCCCGGAAGATAAACTGCGCCACAAGAAAATTAAAGGCGTGGTAGGCGATTTCCACGGCTGCGGTTACCTTGTGGATGTTATTCCGTCCGCCCTGAAGCAGCAGAAGCAGCAGAAAGGGGATGGAATAGTAACCCACCACCTGGTAGATCAGCGCGGCGATGGAATTGTTCGTTTCCGGCCGCTCGGTCAAAGTGGGAAAATGCGTTCGCATGGACGATCACTCCTCTCAATCATATTCTAGCATAGGGCAGAGCCCATGGCAAGAATCAGTATTTTTGAAGGAATCGTAAATTTTGAACCACTAGCGGATTTTCCTGCCTTCGGCGGGTTGCGATTTTCGGCGGGAGTGCTATAATAGGGGTACTTATTTTCTAACAATCGAGGCGTATATCATCCCCATGAAAAAAATGCTCTTTATCATGAATCCCTATTCAGGTACCCGGAAGGCCAACCGGTATCTTTCGGATATTATCAGTCTGTTCAACCGGGCGGATTATGAGGTAAATATCCGTATGACCGCCGGCACCGGCGACGCGGCAAAATTTGCCGAAAGTCACAGCCTGGGTATGGATCTGGTGGTCTGCTGCGGCGGCGACGGCACCCTGAACGAGACCGTCACCGGCATGCTCCGGGCCGGTTCCACGGCGCCCATCGGCTATATTCCCGCCGGTTCCACCAATGACTTTGCTTCCAGCCTGAAGCTCTCCACCAATATCATGCAGGCTGTGCAGGATATTCTGGAAGGTGAGCCGGTGCCCTACGATGTGGGCCGGTTCGGCGACCGGTATTTTTCCTATGTGGCCTCCTTCGGCGCCTTTACCAAATCCAGCTATGCCACCCCCCAGAATATCAAGAACGCTCTGGGCCACACCGCCTATGTGCTGGAGGGAATCTCGGAGCTGAGCCAGATCCGGCCCTTCCATGTCCGGATGGAGATGGAGGACGGATGGGTGGAGGACGACTTTATCTTCGGCTGTATCAGCAATTCCACCTCCATCGGCGGTATCCTGACCCTGGATCCCAAAATCGTGGACATGGCGGACGGTCTGCTGGAGGTGTTCCTGGTTCGGGCACCCCGGAGCTTCACGGAGATCTCCGAGTGCATCCAGGCTCTCCAGAGCCAGCGCTACAACGACTGCGCCATGATCACCTTCGGCCCCACCCGGAAGGTTCGGGTCTTTGCCGAAAATGATATGCCCTGGACACTGGACGGGGAAAAATTCGATGGCCAGCAGGAAATTTCAGTGGAAAATCTCCGCCATGCCATCCATCTGATGCAAAGGGTGAATCAAGATGCATAATTCCACACTGTGCTATATCCTCCGGGGAGACGATGTGCTGATGCTCCACCGGGTAAAGAAGAAAAACGACGTAAATCAGGATAAATGGATCGGCATTGGCGGCAAATTTGAAGCCGATGAGACCCCGGACGAGTGCCTGCTGCGGGAAGCCATGGAGGAAACCGGGCTTAAGCTCACATCCTGGCGCTGCCGGGGCGTGGTGACCTTCCTGACGGACGGCCCCTGGGATGGGGAATATATGTATCTGTTTACCGCCGACGGCTTTGAGGGAGAACTGAAGGAATGTGACGAAGGCGACCTGCAGTGGGTTCCCCGGGAATTTCTGGATTCCCTGCCCAAGTGGGAGGGCGACCGGATTTTCCTGGATCTTCTGTGGCAGGATGCCCCCTTCTTCCTCCTGAAGCTGCGCTACCAGGGCGATAAGCTGATGGAAGCAGTGCTGAACGGAGAAAAAATCCGATAAAAGGAGAGAAAACCATGGCAAAGGTACTGGAAGTTTGCGTGGACAGTCTGACTTCTGCCCGGGAAGCCATCCGGGGCGGCGCTGACCGGCTGGAGCTTTGCTCAGCCCTGGCCATTGGCGGACTGACCCCCTATGAAGCGCTGCTGCGGCAGATCAAAGCGGAATCGGAGATTCCGGTGCGGTGCCTGATGCGCCCCAGAGCCGGAGATTTTCTCTACACCCCGGAAGAACTGGAAATGCTGCGGCTGCAGATTCTGCAGTTGAAAAAGGCCGGTGCCGATGGATTCGTTATCGGCTGCCTGACCCCCGAGGGCGACCTTGACAAGGGGGCGATGCTGCCGCTCATCGAGGCCTGCAGCGGTAATATCACCCTGCACCGGTGCATTGATGTATCCCGTGATCCGCTGAAAACCTATATGGATGCGGGAAGTCTGGGCATCGATACGGTGCTGACCTCCGGCGGCGCATCCAGTGCGCTGACCGGCAAAGAAGTGATCGGAAAACTCATAAAGCTTCGGGAGGAAACGAATGGCCCGGAGGTGCTCATCGGCGCGGGTGTCAAAGCTTCTGTGATCCGGCAGTTCCGGGAAGAGTTTCCCGAAGCCCGGGCCTTCCACATGAGCGGTAAGGCCGAAATCGAGAGCGGCATGATTTTCCGCCGGGAAGGCATTCCCATGGGCGCGCCCGGCTATGACGAATGGCATATTCAGGTGACCTCCGCAGAAGCTGTGAAGGCTGCCCGGATCGCGATGGATGCATAACTTGCGGCGGACTTAAGGAAGCTTAAGTCCGCCGTTTTTAAAATATAAAGGAATCTTAATGTTTGCGAAAAGACTTCCTAAGAAATGATGTGCTACAATATCGGCAGTCTGAAAGGGGAGAACTGCTATGAAAAAGAAAAAATCCGGACTGCTGATTCTGCTGGTGCTGCTGATCGCCGCACTGTTTATCTGGAAATCAGACATGGTTTTTGACTGGGAAAATGCTACCCCGGCACAGAAAACCGTCAAGGCCTATGCGGATGAAATGGGCATCCGCTACAGCCAATACCCGAAGTCGCTGATCGAGCTTCTGGACCGAAACCCGGAAACGGAGAAATTCGTTCTGAACTACCCCTTCCGGGAGAAAGAAGACTATGATCTGTCCGGCACGGATCGCAGCACCGTACCGCTGTTTTTGCAGTGGGATGCCCGCTGGGGCTATGAAACATACGGCAGCGACATGATGGCCATCACCGGCTGCGGCCCGACCTGCCTTGCTATGGCGGGTTATTACATCACCGGCGATGCTGAAACCTTCGATCCTGCGGCAGTGGCTGCCTTTTCCGAGAAAAACGGCTACTATGCCTCCGGCTACGGTTCTTCCTGGACGCTGATCAGCGAGGGCGGTGTGAAGCTGGGACTGGAGGTCATTGAGATTCCCTTGGTGGAAAAAAGAATGAAGGATAATCTGGAGGTGGGCAATCCCATCATCTGCGCCATGGGCCCCGGCGATTTTACCACTGCCGGTCATTATATTGTCCTGGTGGGCCTGCAGGACGGAAAGTTCATCGTCAATGATCCCAATTCCCCGGAAAAATCGGATCAGCTGTGGAGCTATGAACAGATCAGCAGCCAGATCCGCAATCTCTGGGTAATCCGATAAACAAAAAGGTGGACGCGGCAGCGTCCACCTTTTTTATGTAGCAATTCAGCCGAAGGCATCCAGTGCCAGCTTGAATGCGCCGTAGGCGCCGGCATCGTTGCCCAGGGAAGCCAGGGCGAACTTTACCTTGGAAGCCGCATGGAACACATACTTCTGGAAGTAGGGCTCCACACCGGTCAGCAGCATTTCGCCGGCCTTGCTGACACCGCCGCCCAGAACCACTGCCTCGGGGTTGATCACGGAGCAGAGGGTGCCCAGGAACTCGCCCAGGTACTCGTAGTACTCGTCCAGAACTTCCAGAGCCAGCTTGTCACCGGCCTTGGCATCATCAAAAATGTCCTTGCAGGTCACATCCAGCATGCCGTGGAGATTAGCCAGACGGACAATGCCGGTGGCGGAGCAGTACTGCTCCACGCAACCCCGCTTGCCGCAGCCGCAGACAGCGGTCTCATCCCGCTTCAGAACCATGTGGCCGATCTCCGCACCGGAACCGTGGGTGCCATGGAGGAGCTTGCCGTCGATGACAATGCCGCCGCCAACGCCGGTACCCAGCGTGGCGAAGACCATGTTGTCGCAGCCCTTGCCGCCGCCCTTCCAGTATTCGCCCAGAGCCGCCACATTGGCGTCATTGCCGGCCACAACGGGGAAGCCGGTGAGTTTGGTCAGCTCTTCGGCGATGTTGAACACGCCCCAGCCCAGGTTGACACACTTGTTCACGATGCCCTTGCCGTCCACGGGGCCGGGAACGCCGATGCCCATGCCCAGGATGGCGGTTTCGTTGATCTGATGTGCCTCAATAAAGTCCCGGATGGAAGCGGCGATGTCAGGCAGGATCCGGGCACCGTTGCCCTCGGTTACAGTGGGGATCTCCCACTTCTGCAGCATCTCGCCGGTCTCATCAAAGTATGCGATCTTGACGGTGGTGCCGCCAAGGTCAATGCCAAAGCCGTATTTCATGGGTATAGTTCCTCCTTGAAACGTTTTCATGGTTTTATTATACATCGAAATGTAAAAAAGAAAAGAGGAAAATAAAAAAATGCGGGAGAAATTCGCGTTCTCCCGCATGTTATGTATCAGGCGTTGCGCTCCCGGTCGTGGCAGGTGAAGAGGATCACCTGTCTGTCCCTGGCTTCCTCACGGAGGATCTCCATGGCGGACTTCAGACGCTTGTCGTCAAAGCGAACCAGAGCGTCGTCCAGCACCAGGGGACCCTTGGGCAGCAGCTCCTCGGCAACTGCCAGACGCAGAGCCAGGTACAGCTGATCCACAGTTCCGTCGCTGCGCCACAGTGCCTCGTGGAGAGTGTCCTCCTGCTGGGCGCCTGCCCGGAGGGACAGATCATCGCCGATGGTCAGCCGGTCGTAGCGGCCTTCCGTCATGGTGCTCATCAGCTCGCCGGCCCGCTTGGAGATTCGGGGTGCGAAGCGGCGCTGCAGCTCGGCGGTGGCCTGGGCCAGGGTGTCCTGGGCGATGGTCAGAGCGCTGAAAGTCTCTTCCAGACCCTGAATCCGGGCGTTAATCCGCTCCAGCTCCTTCTCCAGCTCACCCTTGCTGCCGATGGCTTCCATGCTGCCCCGGCACTGACCCTGCTGGTTTTCCAGACGGGTACGCTCCGCGGCGCATTCTTCCAGCAGACGGCCGGTGTAGGCCTCGGAGTACTCCAGACGGTCGTGGAATTCGGGGGCCTTGGCCTTTCGGGCCATGGTCTTCAGATCATCGTAGTATTCCTTAGCCCGCAGGACGGCCTTCAGTGCCTCGTCCCGGGCTTCCAGAGTGGCCAGCTTGCCCTCCCAGTCGCTGCGGGACAGATCCAGACCTTCCTCCTGGGTATTTCTGCGAATGACCTGCTTGGCTTCTTCCAGCTTGCCTTCAATTTCGGCCCGCTCATCCCGGATGGCCTGGGTTTCCAGGCTGTGCTGGTGCAGACCGGTTTCATATTCTTCCGCCAGATTCCGCCAGTCGGTGGTATCCGGGCTTTCGTAGAGGGTTTCCAGTGCGAAGCATTCCTGATTGCGCTTCATCCTCCGGATCAGGCCGATTACCACACTGCCCAGGCCGATAAAGACGACCACCAGTCCGGGCACCAGCTCGAAGAGCATGGTGATCAGGCCGGCGATACCCAGCAGGAAACCGAGAATGGCCCAGTAGTTGGGGGCGGTTCTCAGTTTATTGTAGCGCAGACCATCCTGCCAGGCCTTATCCCGGGCTTCGCCGGCATCCAGACCGGCAAACTGGGGAGGCAGATCCTCCGGCGCCTTCTCCTGGGGCAGTGCCTGCAGCCGGGTCTGGAGTTCCAGCAGGGAGTCCTGCAGCTGATGGATCTCGTCCAGACGCTCTTCCACGGTCTGCTTGTCTGGCAGACTGTCGCAGAAGGTATCCAGTTCCTCATAACGGGCCCGGGCTGCCTTCAGCTCTTCCGCAGCCTGGCTTACCTTCCGGGCATCTTCCAGGCTGGCGGCGTAGGCCAGGGCATCTTTGTGATTTTCCAGCGCCATGCGCCAGTCTTCGTTGCTGTCCAGCTGGCGCAGAATATCGTCGTTGCGCTCTTCCAGCGCCTTGTATTCCCGGCGGCGGGCTTCCAGCTGCTCCCGCTTTTCCTCTGCCTGGGGCAGAAGACCGGTGCGGTTGTGGCGGATGCGGTTTTTCATGGTCTTCAGCTCACCGGCCAGGCGGTCGGCGTCGCTGTTTTCATCGCCGGTGGTCACCAGGCTGTTCAGGCGGCGGCGCAGAGCCTCGTCATCGGTGACATTCAGATCGCTGAAGCGGATAAAGCCGGTTCGCAGGAACACGCTGCGCTCCACGCCCAGCAGCATCTCGCCGCAGTTCTGGGCGTTCAGCTCAAGCACTTCCAGGCCGCTCTTGGTTTCGTAGGCCAGAAATTCGCCCATGGGGATCCTGCCCTTGGTTTTGCGTTCAATGGTGATGTCACGGCCGTTCCAGTTCAGGTCGATGCGGCCGGACATGGGGGTGCCGGACCAGGGAGCATAGCGCTCCTTGTCCGCCAGGACAGTCTTGGTGGACTTGGCACGGGTATCCAGCCCAAAGAGCATGGCGCATAAGAATGCACACCAGGTGCTCTTGCCCCACTCGTTGCCGGCGGAGATCACATTAAGACCGGGCTGCAGCGTCAGGGTCTCATGCTCCAGCTTGCCAAAGGTGGCAGTCATGGAATAGATCTTCACAGTGCTACCTCCTTGCCTTCCAGAATTTTCTTGGAAATTTCCGCAGCCATGCGGATCTTCTGGGCTTCAGCTTCCTCGGCCAGCTCCATCTTTTCCCGGAGCAGACGGAAATAGGTGCCTTCCAGGGTGTCCTCGCCGGAGCGCTCCCAAAGGTCAGCCTTTTCCTCCCGCTGGTCGATGAACTCCAGATTGGGCATGCCCTGATAATCTTCCTTCAGCCGCCACAGAGGTTCGCCGCCGCTACCGGTGAGGGTGACCCGGTAGAAATCCTCGTTGTCTACAGCGGGCAGCACATCCTCCAGGGACTGCTTGTCGGTATCCACTTCCAGTTCATAGAACCGGGGGGTATCCAGGGGAACAAACCGGATCTCAGCCCGCTCCTCCAGCTCCACAATGTAAACACCCTTGTCCCGGGTCTCGTCGAAGCCACGGCCCATGGGGGTGCCGGGCCAGCCACAGAGAGTGCCGGGGGTTCGGAAGGAACCGGACTTGTGGATATGGCCCAGAGCCAGATAGTGCAGGCCGGAATCCCGAACCTGCGCAGCGGTCACGGGGCAGTAGGGGGACTTCATCCGCATGGGATCGGAATGGAGTACGCAGAGCTGATACTGCTCCAGACCATCAGCCCGGAATTCCTCCAGCAGGGGAGGGCACTCGGCGGTGCGGTAGCCGGCGCCATAGACCCGGCAGTTCAGCTGGGGCAATGCCACGCTGGAAAGGCCTGCGGTGAAAATATAGACATTCTCCGGCCAGATTTCCTCCAGCCAGGGGCTGCCGGTGGTGAGATAATCGTGATTGCCCGGTGCGATCAGCACGGGTACACCGCATTCCTTCAGGGCATCCTTGACGATACCGGCGCTCTTGCGGCAGGTAGCGCTTTCAAAAATATCGCCGCTGATCAGTACCAGATCGCAGTTCTCCCGGCGGACGATCTCGGCAATCTTACCGGGGAGCTTCCGCTGCTGACGCATCAGGTAGTCCTGCTGCTCAGGCCGGAACTGTGCAAAGGGGGAGTCCATGTGCCAGTCGGCTGTGTGTAAAATTTTCAGTCCCATTCGTCCACTCTTTCCGCCCGAAGGCATTTTCCTGTGGCGCTGTCAATGGTAAACA
>RHMF01001685.1_pt1 | contig 10166 bp, 22 predicted proteins | sample 5365151 | NCBI WGS metagenome assembly RHMF01 (sample SAMN10266501, study PRJNA497801) | feces metagenome | isolation source: feces | host: Bos taurus | place: China: Prairie of Fairy Mountain | collected 2017-08-14 | reverse complement strand
AAGAATCGACAAGGTACTCCATGACGTAAGGCTGACTGTTCCGATTGAACAGCGGGCTCATCTGCAAAACACGGCCATGGATTACGAGATGCGCTTGACGCCCAAGTTGACGCCCGGAAGCACGAACGTGATTATGCAGAAAGAAGAGTTCCGTGAACTTGTAGATTGCGCCAGGGCGCAATGCAAGGAATGTGCGAAAGACGGAACGGAATGCGAAACGTGCAAGCTTTATAAACTGCTTACTGTGATTCTTCCCCTGGAGGATTATAGTGACAGTTTCCTGTGTCCGTATGTCCTGAAAGAATGGGGGAACTAAAGTGACACCATTCAATAACAATACAGTACCAAGCGGATGCCCGTGCCAGGGCTGTGACGACAGAGATGCTGTGTGCCACGGGAAATGTGAGCGATATAAGGAATGGAGATCAAAAGTAGATGCTCACAATGCAAAGAAGCGCACTGTAAATGCGTCTATGGACACGATGAGCGACGACGCAAAACGTCATATATGGAAAAAGCAACGGTTTCCATACAACAGGAAGCGTTATCGGGAAAGCGATTGCGACCGATAAAATATACAGGCGATGGACTTGATCCAGAAGCGCGAACCTCTTGAGCGCGCCACCCTCGTAACAATGCCGACAGTTCTACCGTTTCTTCTCGTCGCGATGTTTGGTAAGGGTGGATATGCCAGCCGGTTGAGGATAGCCGGTAGCCGTCAACGCGGCTATTAAAATCCTCAATAATATTACAAAAAGAAGAGAGGTGAACACGAATTGAAGTTAACGGTACTTGGATTAATCACTGTAGAAGACGATAGCGAATGCAATCTTGCTGCGTACAGCGTATTGCTGATTGATATGATGTGCCGGATCGAACAGCATCAGGGCAAACTTCGCTGCGATGCAGGATAAAATGCAGGAGACGAATTCTGACGGAGAGGAGAACGACGAATGATCTGGTTTTTCCTGGGCGGCATGGTTGCCGGAAGCGTTGGAACATTCATGCTGGCCGGATGGTGGGCCAGGAAAAGAGGGCTTGATGGACACGGAGTACATGAGAAGGAAAACGGTACTGGTGATTAAAAAGGACCGGCAATATCTCAGCCGCGTAGAAATGCTGACAAGACGCGTGATATGGAGTCCACACCTGGCAGATGCCTGGAGTACGAGAGAGATTGGAAAAGCACGTTTTTTGTCTGAAAAGTTTGATGCACAAATTATGATGTTTAATCCGATTATTTGGGAGGTAAGAACACTATGACTGAAGCGTATTACAACAGGCGGAAGGGTGTCCGCAGAAGCGATTTATGGAGAATTAAACGGAGCCCGGCACATTTCAAATATGCCGTTGAGCATCCCGTTGAACAGACGCCTGCGATGGCATTTGGCAGCGCTGTACATATGGCTGTGCTGGAGCCGAAGCGGTTCGCAAAAGAATACGTGGTTGCTGACTTCGATGCCCGGACCAAGGAAGGAAAAGCGCTGAAACAGCAGTACCTGGACGAAGGCAAAATTCTGCTGACGAAGGAACAGGGTGATCAAATTTCTGCGATTGTTGCAGCAATCAAGAAGCATCCGTATGCTAAGCGTCTTTTGCAAGGGAAGCATGAGCAGGCACATTTTTGGACTGATCCGGAAACCGGTGAGAAGTGCAAATGCAAAACGGATTGCGAGACGGAGATCAACGGTATCCATTACGTTGTTGATTTGAAGACCTGCGCCAGCGCTGAAATGGATGAGTTCGTGCGGGATGCGATCAAATTTGGGTACTTCTTCCAGGCGGCAATGTACACGGATGGCATCAAATGTGAAACCGGAAAAGACTCCACGTTCGTGTTTGTTGCAGTGGAAAAGGATCCGCCGCATGCGGTAAACGTACTGGTTTGCAATGAAGACGTTATCTGCATTGGCATGAACGGAGATAAGAACGGAAAGGTTCCTGGGTACAGATCGCTTATCGGTCTGTATCACGAGTGCCGGACAAAGAATCAGTGGCCTGGATATGAGGGCTTTGATGGATCCATCAACAATATTGACCTGCCGAACTGGCTTAAAGATGAATGAGGAGGATAACACATGAGCGATGTTGCTATGATTCAGCAGGAACAGCAACTGTCAACATTAGCTGTTCCGCATAATACGGCAGTGAATGTATGGCAGGATAAGGACGCATTTGACCAGGCTGCCCGGGTCGCGAACATGCTCAGCAAGAGCAGGATTATTCCGGAAGCTTATCAGAACAAACCGGAAGATTGTTTTATCGCTGTTGAACTGGCTGCGCGGATGAATACCAGTCCGGTGTTCATTATGCAGAACCTTTACGTTGTAAAGGGAAAGCCCAGCTGGGCAGGACAGGCGTGCATGGCGATGATTACGTCCTGCGGAAAATTCCGGAGCGTACGGCATGTGTACACCGGAACAAAAGGGACCGACAGTCGCGGGTGTTATGTGGAAGCTGTACGCATTTCCGACGGAGAGATTGTCCAGGGGACAGAAGTGACAATGGCGATGGCAAAGGGCGAAGGCTGGCTAAACAATAGCAAGTGGCGGAACATGCCTGAGCAGATGCTCGGATATCGGGCAGCAAGCTTTTTCGCCAGAATGTACTGCCCGGAAGCGATGATGGGATTGCAGACCGCAGAAGAGATCTATGATGCGGAACCCGTGCATGCAAAGGGAGCAGATACGCTAAAGACAGCGATCCTGGAAGAGGAAGAACCCGCGAAGAAGCCGGTGCAGAAAAAAGGTGCAAAGAAGCAGGCGTACAAGTGCGAAGAATGCGGTGGCGAGATTGTCGGAGTGGATAAATTTCCGGCAGAAAAGATCGTCGAAGCCAGCATGCAGAAGTTTGGGAAATGTCTGTGCGTAGAATGCGGAAAGAAAGCGAAGGCTGCGGCAGAAAATGCCGTTAAAGCAGATGACGTTACCGCTTCGGTAAACGCTGGCTCCGACAATGATCTTGCGGCGCAGCTCATGGCCGCTGCGGAGGAGTAAGCGATGATTGAAGTCAAGGTAGAAGGCTACTGCCAGAACTGCACGCGTTTTGAGGCAGATGTACGTCAATACACGTATTACACCAACGAAGATGAATGGAACTGCACTGAAATTAAATGTGCTCATCGGAAACAGTGCAAGAATATTGCGAAATATCTCACCGAACAGGTGAACAAAAAGAAAGGGTGATTCATATTAACCGCTTAACTATTATCGGAAATCTCACGAGAGATCCAGAAACAAGGACGACACAGGACGGTAAGACCGTATGCGGATTTACCGTCGCTGTAAACCGCAGACAGAAGGACCCGCAAGGAAACAATATTGCCGACTTCTTCCGAATCAGCGCCTGGGGCAAACTGGGCGAGAACTGCCAGAAGTATCTGACCAAAGGGAAGAAGGTTGCCGTCATTGGGCAAGTCTCCGTTCATGCGTATCTGAACAAGGACAACCAGGCGGCGGCGACGCTGGAAGTGTTTGCGGAGGATGTGGAGTTCCTGAGCCCGGTTGGTGATAACGGACATGTACAGGCTGTAGAGAATCAGACACAGGATATTCAGCCGAACATGACTCCTGTGGCGATCCCGGATTCTGAAATGCCGTTCTAATTTGGTGATAATGCGGTGGCGGAATGGGTAGACGCAATATGGAGTAAGCGAACGCCCGATAACCCGGATGGACGCATCTGGCAGGGCTTTGTAGCGAAACATATGCCACATGGGTATGTGAGGTTCAAATCCTCACCCGCATTACACATACATGGCGCGATGCATCGTGCCACCCTCGGCCCGGAAGTCCTGGCCATATGCCGGATTAAGCGGCCCAGTGAGACCGCATCCGGCATTATTAAAAAGGGGAGTATTGCGAAGAAAATGATGAATAATGAAAAGCATGAAACGCTTGAAATGGCATTGAAGGAACTAATGCGGCACGTACGTATCATCGCAGACATGGAAAAGGAAATTGACGAAAAATGGGGTGTTCGACTTGTGACCGGATTTATTCCGTCACATATTGATAAAGCAAAGGGCGATATCAATGTGCGCCGGGGCATTGAGGCGGTTGCTGAAGCACTTGGTGAAGAGGTCAAGTTTTCGAGTTATTCACGGTATACGAAGGAACTTCGGCACCGTGGCATCCAGTTTACGCAGTACGCTGATGACAGGACAAAGACGTTTGTAAAAGCCGGATGTGAACCGCCAAAGGTTCAGATTGTTGAGGATTAAAAGGCAACTTTGAATAAGGAGCGAAGTTGGAATGAGTGCTACTGTCTATAAATGGATAATCGTCTACGAAGGAGGATACACAGAGGAAAAAAGAGGAACATGTCCTGCTGATTTCGCCGATGATATTGTAGATGTTCCAATTGCAATTATAAGGGAAGGTTGTGAGGGTTGGTGAAATTGGAATGAAAGAATACATCGTGCAAGCTATAGCACAAGAAACGATTGATTCATTTGACGCTCACAATGCTCCAGAACTAGTACGGTGCAAGGATTGCAAATGGAGAGGAACTAATGCTTGTTTCTGTAAAGCAAGGGATGATGTGCAAGACGGTTGGTTCTGTTCAGAAGGGGTACGGAAGTCTGACTAAAAGGCAACAATTACTTTGAAAAAGGAGCATTAATTATGCAGAAAAACATGGTAATCGTAAAACACCTGGCTGATAATGGGAAATTCCTATTCTATGTACCAAAGGCAATCAGTTTGGAGGCTGGTGATCAGGTTGTATGTGACACCAGTCGTGGTGCAAACCAACTCGGTGTGTGCTGCTGTGATTCATTCATGGCTAAGCCGGAAGTCGTATGTCCGCTGTTTGGAACGCAACCCAAAGTAATGAAGTACGTGACTGGAAAGGTTGAGTTTGAAAAGTTTGAACTCGCCCGGGACGAAGAAGAATATGATGAATCCCTGGAAGAGGAGGATGAACCGTTGTGGTAACAAAAACGGATAACCGTTCCAATGGAGGCCGCTTTGAACAGGAACTGAGCCACATACTATCCGAAGCGGGATTCTGGGTACACGTGATGCAACAGAATCGATCCGGACAGCCTGCGGACATCATCGCTGTCAAAGGGAAGTTCCATACGCTGATCGACTGCAAGGTAATCAGCGATAACAAAGGGTTCTCGTTTGAACGTATCGAGGATAATCAGCGCAGCGCAATGAAGATGTTTCAGAAAAAGTGCGGAGATCTGTGCTATTTCGCGTTGAAGCTTCCGGACGGAACTATGTGGATGGTAGCTATGGAACGGCTGCAGACATTGGAGAACAGAGGCAGGCGCAGACTTACGGATAATGATATTCGGACACAGACATGGAGCCTGGAGGACTGGCTGAAGAGCAGTCATACATGGGAGCTTGATATATGAATACGAAGATTGCGAACAGAATATACATAGAAGATCCGTCTCCGGAAGTGCATCAGTGGGCTATAGACCACCTGAGGTTTCCGAATCCTGAATATGAAAAGAAGCAGCGCATGGGATTCTGGACCGGGCGGACACCGAAGGAACTGCGGATGTATGAATGGAACGGGAACACGCTGATTTTGCCGTTTGGCGTGATCCGTGAGATTATGCCGCTGCTGAAGGGAACACGGGTAGACTGCGATTTCAGGCAGAACAGCATAATTGATTACGGCAGCCGGGATATGGGGCTGTATGACTATCAGCGGGATGCTGTGGCCGGCATGATCGACGCAAAATACGGGATTCTGAAAGCGAAGCCGGGATCCGGGAAAACGCAGATGGCCATCGCGCTGATCATATTCTTCCGGAGACGTGCGTTGTGGCTTTGTCACACGGCAGACCTGCTGAACCAGAGCAAAGAGCGCGCGCTTCGGTATATGCCGGAGGACCTGATAGGGACAATTACAGAAGGGAAAGTCAACGTTGGCGTCGGCGTCACGTTTGCGACCGTGCAGACGATGGCGAATCTGGAACTGCAGCAGTATCGGGATTACTGGGATGTGGTGATTGTAGATGAATGTCATCGCGTGAGCGCATCCGCATCGTCGTTCACCAGGTATGAAAAGGTGCTGAATCATTTATCCGCACGGCATAAGATCGGACTGAGCGCAACGCCGGAAAGATCGGACGGGCTGATTAAGGCGACGTTTGCGCTGTTGGGAAATATCGCTTATGAGATATCGGACTCCGCTGTGGCTGACCGGACGATGGACGTGGAAATTCAAACCGTCGATACTGATTTTGAGATGGACGAAAGATGCCTGAACGTGGACGGCACCATCAATTATGTGAAACTGATTGAGGCGCTGTCTACCGACGAAATGCGAAACCGGCAGATTGCAGACTGCGTAATGGACAATGAAGGTCACAGCTGTTTGATTCTGAGTGACCGTCTGAATCAGTTGGAGTCCATTCGGGAGATGCTTCCGGACATAATGCGTGAGAAAAGCGCGTTTGTGAACGGCAAGATGCAGAGCAAAAAGGCAAAGGCAGAACGTGAACAGGCGCTGGAAGACATGCGGACCGGGAAGAAAAAGTACTTGTTTGCGACATACAGTCTTGCAAAGGAAGGGCTGGATGTTCCGTGTCTGGATCGTTTGTTCCTGGCGTCTCCGTGTAAATTCAGTGCAATTGTGACGCAGTCTGTTGGCCGCGTGCAGCGGACATCCGAAGGTAAAGAGACACCTGTCGTGTATGATTTCCTGGACCGGAACGTCGGATTCTGTATGGGGGCTTATCGAAAACGGTGTACAGCATACCGGAAACTCGGCGCGGAGATTAAGGGAAGGTGGTAAGTATGGCAAATTATGTGATTCCGCCTACAGGAAAAGATATTATATTTATTAAGTGTGCCAAATGTAAAACGCTTTATTCTCCGGAAGCGCCGTCAACACCAATGTCGTCAGAGATGTATCACAAAAACATGCGGAATGTGGTGTATTATGCTGGCGGTATAAGTGATCTTGAGCCTTGCCCTTATTGCGGATATACGTGTAATGGATGGAACAACACGATTTCGTACACGAAGTATAAAATCATCGCATTTTTGAGAGGAGTGTTTCTGTCCAAATGAAACTGATTGCTTTTACGCACGTCTTGCCCATCGAGACGGATTCAAAAGAAGATTATCCGGAAAAGATTTATATCAATCCGGAACACGTCGTTTTTGTCAAAGAAGATCCGGATCGCCCAGGGCACACGTTGATTCGGTCACTTACCGGCGCGTGGACAGTAAGCGAAAGCTTGGACAAAGTTTTATTTACACTGAGGTTTAAATAAGTTTATGAATAATCTGAAACTGGCAGTTCAAACGATTAAAGACACGATCTCTGCCCAGGATGTCGGGAAAATGCTTGGTCTGGAGATCCGTCACGGTCGTTGCAAATGTCCCCTGCATGGCGGTGTGGACTACAATTGTGTTTTGTACCCTGGCAACCGTGGATTTTACTGTCATGTTTGTAAAATCGGCGGTGACGTTATTAAGTTTGCACAGGAATACCACGGAACGTCATTTCGCGACACTGTAGCGTGGTTTTCTGACGCGTTTAACCTCGGGTTGGACATTGACTCGCCTGTAAACCCAGACGCGCTAAAACAGGCTTTAAAAGTTCAAAGAGAGCGTGAGGCAAAAGAAGCGTTTAAAAAGTGGGAAGAGGAAATGAGGTTTAAAAATGCGCTGACATCGTATGAAGTGGTCCGGATCCTGGAAACACAGCGAGATGAGAATGTTCCGAAGACACCGGACGAATCCTGGACAGCACCGTTTTGTCAGGCAGTAGAATTGCTTCCAATGGCAAAACAGATGGCTGAAGATGCATGGTTTGACTGTACAAAGGAGGTGAAAACATGAGTGGTGGAAGTCTAAATTATTTTTACAGCTATCTTGAAAGCCATGTCGGAGACTTTGGAGACAAAGAGCTCGACGAACTTGTGAAAGACCTTGCCGAATTATTTCACGCTAGGGAATGGTATTTATCTTCGGACACCAGCAGAGGCAATTGGGTAGAGGCAAGGGACGCTTTCAAAGCGAAATGGTTTACCGGGGACTGCAGGAAAGAACGCATCGAAGCATACCTGGAACAGATCAGAAGCGAAGTGCTTGACTCGTTCGGTATCTCAAACAGATATTGTAAAAACTGTAAGCATTGGACACAAGACAACCGCGAAAACTATGAAATGTATGGGAATTGCGAGCTGGAAAAAGGCTGTTTGTGGCACAGAAATGAATCGTGCGAGAAGTTTGATCAAAGGAATGAGAACTAAAGTATGTTTGCCAGCACAAGCAGTGCGATTGGAGATGATGGCAATGAGCAAAACAAACTGTCCAAACTGCGGAGCCGCAAAAAGACTGACGGATATTAAATGTCCGTTTTGTGGTACAGCATACTTGGATATGACAGCCATTGATCTGTATAATCACGAACCAATGTGGCTGAAGTTTGTAGGTCCGGACAGGGGTGTATATATGATTAAGGCATATCCAACGGTTGCAAACTTTGAGATTCATCCACAGGATATGTATTGCATAAGGGATGTATCTGGGCGGCTGCATAGAACAATTAGTACTGGCAACGATATTTTGATCAATATCGAATTCGCCGGTGTGGATTAAACTTGGAGGAGATATATGAAACGAGGATACTTTGGAATTGGTGTGTTCCACGGGAAAAATGAGCAAAACATAGGAACACTATGGAGAAGTGCCAATATTATGGGCGCTGATTTCATTTTTACTATCGGTAAGCGGTATACAAGGCAATGCAGTGATACAATGAAAACGCCACGGCATATTCCTCTTTTCAACTTTGAAAGTTGGGACGATTTTGTGAATCATATTCCGTATGATTGCCCGGTCGTTGCAGTTGAACTGGATGAAGACAGCACACCGATAAAGCGTTATGTTCATCCAGAACGTTGTGTTTATCTGCTTGGCGCTGAAGATTCCGGAATTCCGAAAAATATTCTAAACAAGTGTCGTGACATTATTCAGCTCCCAGGTGATTTCTGTATGAATGTTTCTGTTGCCGGAAGCATTGTTATGTTTGACAGGCTCAACAAACAGTGATTCGGAAAAGGGGAGTATTACGAAGATGATTGACAGGGAGAAGGTTATCAAAGGGTTGGAAGAGTGCAATCAATACGGCAGCAATTGTAAAGTGTGTCCGTATTATGACCCAGAAGATGATGGTGGATGTCATTCGGAAGAATTGATGTTAGATGCCCTTGCCCTGCTAAAAGAGCAGGACGAAGAAGTGCGAAACGCATATGAACGAGGGATGGAAACAGGCAGAAAGATTAAATGGTGAACTATTCGGAATTTCCGAACAATTCGATGTGGAAGGTCGGTGAAGTGGGAATGCGATTGATAGATGCTGATGCATTAAAACGTGCGATTGCAACAATAATGCCATCACGGGTTGAGGTTAATTTGGTTGTTGATGATCAGCCGGATGCCATTGTCCGGTGCCGGGATTGCAAAAAAGCGACACATTTTGAGACCGAATACGGGAACGAGATTTATATGTGTGATAGCGCATCAACTGCTCATTATTCAGATTGGTTCTGCGCTGATGGTGAGCAAAAGTAGTTCGACAAAGGAGCGTATTGTGAAATGACAGAACGAACACCGATCGAAGGTTTAGAATGGATTTTAGCAGGAGATAAGTTCGGGTTTGGCGAGAACTGGACAGTTGATTCAGAACCTCAATGTGAAGAAGAGCAGGCGGGGTATTATATTCAGAGATCGATTGACGCACTGAAAAAACAAGAATTAGATATTATGGTGCTAAAGACAGCATACAAAGAACTCGCTGAAAAAGGCGAAATCATTGTTCGGTGTAAGGAGTGCAAGTGGTGGGACAAGGAGGATGATTCAAATTATGGGTATTGTCATGCCTGTAAACATGGATATTATTCAGACCACTGGGAAATAAGGATATACAGAACTTATAAAGGTGATTGGTTCTGCGCTGATGGGGAACGAAAAGACTGATTCGACAAAGGAGCGTATTACGAAGTAAATGACGCTTTAAGGGAGGATAGGCATGAACGAAGATGCAAAAGTGAAAACGTTGGAATATGTTTCAAAAACAGGGTACAAAGGCGTTCTGTATAACTGGCATTATGATGATTGGACAGGCGAATGGAATTATTCAATGAGCATAAAGGACAAGGACGGATATGAGGTTCTTCATGCTTA
>RHMF01003707.1_pt1 | contig 10171 bp, 7 predicted proteins | sample 5365151 | NCBI WGS metagenome assembly RHMF01 (sample SAMN10266501, study PRJNA497801) | feces metagenome | isolation source: feces | host: Bos taurus | place: China: Prairie of Fairy Mountain | collected 2017-08-14 | reverse complement strand
CGAAAGCCTTTCTGATAGACATAGACTCCGTCGGGCTCTCCGGCATATACGAGGTTGCCGTAGACCATCAGCGAGGTCGTAGAGCAGGTCGTGAGCTGGTGGACGGAGCTGTCCCCCCCAATCCTATATATGCCGTTGGAGGTGGCGGCGAGCAATCCGTCGGGGCTTGTGCACATGGCCCAGCAGATGGTGTTGACAATCTGCCTGCACTGGCGCGATTCGACGCAGTGGATGCCGTTGGTGTCGCCCACATATATCTTGCCGTCGAAGGCAGCGATTGACCGTATCTCGCCCATGATGCCGTCTTTCTGGAGGAGGTAGGTGTAAACCGATGGCAGCTCGATAGCGAAGACGCCATGCTCCGTGGCACCCCACAGCACACCGTGGCCATCATAGGCCACAGAGGCCACCTTGTCGGAGCAGAGACCATTGTCCTGGGTGATGGTATAGAGCTTACGGCCATGGTCGTCGGTAATCACCAGTCCGTTGTTCTTCCTGACCTGTACCTGAAGGCCGCCGTCGAGTTTCACGGTTTGGGTAATGTCGTCGAGTAAGACATGGGCATAGCCTTTCTTTAAGGCAGAAATGGATACGGCGGTACGTTCCAGCCGTGTCTGGAAGTTGGCTTTCGTGTGTCGTTTCAGGATTACTTTATCGTCGCGCACTTCATAGATATTGTTGTCGCTGGCGAAGAAATGCAGGGAGCCGTGATCCTCATAGATTTCCATCACGAAACCCTTGATCTCGTCCTGTTCAGCTACCATCTGCATGAACAGCTGGCCGTTGGCCTTCTTATGCAGGTGTGCCATGAAACGGTAGCCGCCAATCCAAATGGAGTTGCTGGCATCGCGATAGAGCACCGTGACTCGGTTGGAGTCAGGCGTGTGGATCATGTGCCACTGGGCACGGTCATAGTAGAGCAGGCCGCCGAAGTTGGCGACGAAGACCGTACCGTCGTCGCCTATCTCGATGTCAAAGTTGCGGTTATAGCCGCCATATTCAGCCGCCGCGAAGTTCTTGATGAGCGGCAGTCCCTGGGCCATGACGCCCAGCGATACGGACTGGATCATCAACACGGCGAGGAAGAGCCAGATACGAAGCCGACGAACGCCTGTCGCCCTATGTTTTATGATCGCCTTTATCATCATTTCCTCTTGACAACCAGCATCGTAATATCATCGCTTTGGCGGGCGCCGCCCACGAAATCGGCGATACCCGTCTTGACGGTCTTGACGATCTCCCGACTGCCCATGTCGCGGGCATTCTGGAGTATCTGTCCAAACCTTTCCGGACCTAGTTCCTCATGGGAAGCGTTCATGGCCTCGGTCACACCGTCGGTGTACATCACCAGCGTATCGCCAGGCTCCATCTGCAGCGTGCCATCCTTGTACTGTAGCCCGTTGAAGGAACCCAGCATCGGGTTTTTCGAGCCGCGCACCATCGTTGAGTCGGCACCATGCAACAGGTAAGGCGGATTATGACCCGCGTTGCAGTAGTTAACCAAGCCTGTCCTGATGTCATAGATGGCGTAGAACACGGTGACGAACATGCAATCGACGGAGTTGGCGGCCAACTGGCGATTGGCATCGGTCATACACTCCGCCGCACTGAGACAATGCATACCTTTTGAACGGATCATCGTGCGGCTCATGGTCATAAACAGGGCTGCGGGTATGCCTTTTCCACAGACGTCGGCTATCACGAAGGCGATGTGGTCGTCGTCGACGCGGAAGAAGTCGTAGAAGTCGCCGCCCACGTCCTTGGCTGGCTCCATGGAGGCATAGATGTCGAGCTGGTCGCTGACGTCGGGGAAAGGGGGAAACTCTCTTGGGAGGATATACTGCTGGATCTCGCTGGCGACGGACAGGTCTTTCTTCAGCGACTCCAGCTGGGTATGCTCTTCCTGCGACTCGTGGACATAATGGATCTGACTGATGGCCTTCTCGACGGTCACGCCCAGGTCTTCCATATCGATCGGCTTGGTGACAAAGTCGAAGGCGCCATTGTTCATGGCCTGGCGGATGTTCTGCATATCGCCGTAGGCACTCACCATGATGACCTGCAAAGCGGGGTTGTGCATTTCCTTCACCTTCGACAGCAGCTTCAAGCCATCCATCACGGGCATGTTGATGTCGCTGAGAATAATCTCTATATCGGGGTTTCTGTTCAGGACGTCCAGTGCCTCCACGCCGTTGCGGGCATAAAAGAACTCATACTCGCCGGCACGGATCTTGCGCCTGAAGTACTGTCGCATCAGTGATTCGATAGACTCCTCGTCATCGACGCTCAAAATCTTTATCGTATCCATTATCTCAAATTCTTATTGTCTTTACTTATGGTAAGAACGTTTTCCCCATTGGTATAATCGTACTCCACCTTGTCCATTCTCTTCATGACCATAAAGATGCCGAGTCCCCCGATGCGGCGCTGCTCCCAGGGCTGCGTGATGTCGGGGGGAGCTTTCTCCAGCGGGTTGAAGGCCACACCGCCGTCGCGGAAACGGAACGTGACCAGCTCCCCACTACGCTCAATCTCCACGTCGAGGTAGTCGCTTCCCGAATAATCCACGATGTTGACTACCAGTTCCTCAGCCATCAGACGGACATCACCCAGCACGTCGCCAAGCGATGCCACCTCCTCGGTCTGGAGGATGGCACGGATGATCGAAGCGGCCTTACCCTGAATGGGCTGGAAATGCAGACGAGTCATTTGTCCTTTTTGTCATGTAGACGATTCAGTCGTTGTTCGGCCTGATCGGCAATCCAGACCTGATGGCTGATCTCTATCTCTTCCACCTTCTTGTCGCGATACGTCTTGCAGATATCGTCGTACTGGTCTGTCAGCTTCTTCAGCTGATCCGTGGCCTCATCGGCCTCCTTCTTCGGCAGCTCACTCGTCTTGTCGGCCAATATCTGCGTGTACTTGGCCTTGACCTTCTCGATCTCCGTCATACACTGGTCGTAAAGTGTCTTGACGGATTCCTTCAGGACGTCGTAGCGGTTGTTGTCCACCTCGGGCATCTTACAGACGATATGCCTCTCGGCTTCATACTCCACGGTGTTGGCCATGAAGAAATGATCCTCGTCCTTGGGTTTGATCACCTCCTGCTTGAACTCGGGATGCGCCTCTTCGATGCCTTTCTGGATGAACGGCAGCATCTCCATCTCGTGGGGTACGATCTCGAACGTGAACTCGTCGGCCTGCATACTGTCGGCCACCTCTTCAATATGGTACAAATTACCCTCAATGTCGGTAATCGTCATCGACAGGAGCGCTGCGGGCTCAGCCTTGACGCAGAGATTCATGTAACGGTAGTTCAGCATGCTTGAATAGCCTGTGAGCTTGGCGTCCATCTCGCCTAAAAGTATCTGTATGGATTTTCTCATAATCTTTTTTTACCTTTTTAATTTTTTCCCTTTTTACTTTGACTGAGGCGCATCGTTCTCCTTCAGCTTGGCATTGAGCTGGGCTGATGAGGGCGAACTGGGCGTGGATATGCCATCGCTGATGTTCGGACTCTTGAACGACGAGTTGGCTTTCACGTGGTCGGCCTCGAGAGTCGGAGCCTTGACATCGGACTTGAACTCGGTCTTGCCATTGACGGTGTTGTCGCCATAGAACGCTGCCTTAGAGCCCTTGATGGCAATGTTGTCGCCGTCGAGCTGTACGAGAGCCTTGCCGCCGTCCTGCTGGAGCTCGGCGGTCTCCTTGGCGTAGATACCGGCCTTCTCGGCAGAGATCTGCAGTTCCTTGGTGAGGTTCTTGTCGTCGGTGCGTCCCACGAACATCTTCTCTGCCAGGAGCACCATGTTGCCGCCTTCGGCCATACCCTTGTCACTACCCGACTCCTTGTCGATATCCACCGACTTCACGAAGACGTCCTTCGCATTGAGCATCACCTGGCCCGAAGCCTTGGCGTCTTTGTCAATGGAATTCAACAGCGTCTTCTCAGCAGTAACAGTCAGCGTACCCGTGGCATTACCGTCTTTGTCGAACGAGCCATGAGCCATATTCTGTGCAGAGACGTACCAGGAGCCTGTCGTGTTGCCGTCTTTGTCGTAGGAGAGCATGCTGACGTTCTCCGTACGCACGCTGAAGCTGCCTTCCGGGGTCTGGTCCTTCACCTCGTACTTGCCATCATTGATGGAATAGTCGACGGCAGATATCGATACATCCTTCGAATTGATCTGTACGCTGCCATCGGTGGTATAGTCGCCATCGGGTTTGCCTTCCTCCTTCAGCTGGGGATTCACCGTGCTGATCTCCACATCGTGGGTGGCGATGCGCACACAACTGTTATCGATCAGCGAACCGTCCTTCTTAAAGCTGGTGATGTTCAGGCGGCCCGTCTGCACGTTGATCGAGCTGGCCGCATTCTCACGGATGTTATTGTCGCCGTCCTTCGAGGCGAACGACATCTGCTCGGCTGTCACCGTGAGGTGAGCTCCGGTCTCCACCTTCTGGAAGTTCTCGGTGGCATTCTCCACCAGCGACTTCTCATCCTCAAGGGCTTTCTGCCTGCGGTTGACCTCTGCGAGTTTCGTCATCGTGGCAATGGCATTCTCCAGGGATTCATAGGCCTGGGGCAGCAGGTCCTTGAACTCCTGCGTCATGGCGTCGAGAGCGGTCACGGTGACACGCATGATATTCTCGTCGGTGGTCAGGAGGTCCTGACTCTGCAGCAGCAGTTCCATGGCTGCGACGACGGTGGTGACGTTCATCATGGCGCTGAGAGCCTCGTTGTTCAGGCTCATCGCCTGTTGCTGCACCTCGCTCAGACGGTTCTCGATGGCTTGCTTGCGGCTCTCCACCGACTGCGATGCATCGATCTCCACTTCTTCGTCGGCATGGATCCTGATGCCCGTGGCACCCGTGGTCGTTGCCGAGCGCGAGAAATAGCCGTCGTCGCCGGCTTGGTTACTCTGGAGCGTGATGTGCTTGGCCTGGGTGATGACTGCCGACTGCGGGTGTACCACCTCCTCGATACCGTCGGGACCGGGATCGACAGCCGTCTGTGAGATGAGGGAGGCGCGTGTCTCCACACTTCCGTTCTCACCGACGCCCTCCAGACCTAACTTCTGTCCGCGGATGACAATCGAGCCGCTGTCGCCAAAGAGCATGCCACTGGCGTCCACGTTGCCGATCACGATCTCAGGGGCTGAGATCACGATGCGCTCGTTGTCGCGGATATACTTGCCACGGGCCACCTCGTTCAGTATGTCCACCTTGAGTTGTTGTATCTCTGCTTTCTGCTTACGTATCTCGGAAAGGTCTTTCGAAACACTCGACTGAAGATCTTGCAGAGCCGAGAGCCAGTTAGAAAAAAAAGTTTCTGCCATAATATTATCCTTTCATTATTCTACATTTGTACCAATACTACCCAACTTACGTATCATATACTCACAAGAGATATCTGAGAACGCCTCGTTTTCACTTGTCATGATTTCACCTTTCTTATTAAAGGTCATGGTCGTCTCAGCATCGTCAGAGAGGAGAATCTTTCCTTCGGTACCAACCTTCCAACGCTTGAAATTGATTGTTGACTTGGCGGGGTCTATGTACTTGTCCTTAGCCCACTCGAGTGGCTGGAGGCCGATCTCATTCTTCAACGGCTTCGACGGCTTGCTCACAGAGGCGTTGATCAAGTTATTCCAGTTATCCTTGTCCTGTAGGTCGTCCGTGCTGCCTGTCACGCTGATCTTCAGGAAGTCGTTGTTCACTTTCTTGGTAACATCGCTATCTGAAAGGAACTGGCTGACGGCTTTCCTCATGTGATGTTTCTTGAGATTAGCCCAGTCGTTGTTGGTCAACGGGTTCATATCTTGAGTGACTGTGATCTCTTTTGAGAATTCCATGCCTTTGAGCGTGCTTTTGAACGATTTGGCAAAGAGCGACGAGATATCCGACTCGGCGTTGAAACCCTTCTTAGCCATAAACAAATCGTGGATGGCAGTACCCAGGTTGTTCGCCGTGGCCTTGATCTTATTCTGATTTATAATCATTTCTGCCCGAGCCTTCAAACTATTCTGGTATTTGCTGAATGTCAAATCAAAAGACTTTTTGTAAGCATTCATGTCCTCTTCGTATTTGGATGCTCCATCGGAGCCTTTATACTTACTATCATCAGCCTTCGGCTTATTCTTCTGGACATCGTCGATCTCCTTTTTATAATCATCTGCCAACTTGTCTTCATCAGGTATCTCATTCAATTTGACCTGATCCCACTTAAACTGCAGTTCACTTGCCTGTTCTTTGTTCGTAGCACTTAAGATCGTGTCGAAGTCGATGGCAGCGCTCTTGGCGTTGATGCCATTTTCGCCAGATATATCTTTCAAAGCCTGAATACCTGTACACACTTTCGCAACGGCGCTTTGAATGGCATCCACCCTGCTTTTGGCAGTTGACGATATCTTGTCGATCGTGTAATACAGATCGAGGGCAACACGTTCACCATCATTTTCCTTTCTGGCTGAACGTGGGATTTCGGCAGATCCCTTGCCCGCCTCAATCTGTACAAAGGTGTGCGACTGGATCTTCGTCGTGCCGTCGATGGGACGCAGGAAGACATCTGCCACCGTACGCAGCAGCTGGACATCGATGACCTTGTCCCACGTGCGACTACCGGCAGCTCGTAATCCATCCATGACGGTGTTAGCAAAGGTGTAGCCGAGGCCGGTTAAGAAAGTGAAATTATTCTCTTGATAGAATTTATCCTCGGGGAAGAAACGGTCCTTCAAAGCCTTGCCCGACTCGATGGTCACCTTGTCGCTCGCCTCGATGCTGACGTTCTTACCCTGAATCTTGATGTCGCCATTGGGGGCTGCGAGGGAGATGCCGGTTAAGGCATTAACGGTCACAGTGCCTACCGCCGACTGTATCATGACGGAGCGTGAGTCACTTGAGAGACCGATCTTGTAGAGTCCGTATCTGTCGCTGAGCGTCATGCCGCCGACAAGTCCCAGGCAGGCGGCATTATCCGTAATGGCATTCGGGAACTTGGCCGTGGGAATGAAACTCTTGATGAGCTGAAAGCCGGGAGAAGCGCCATAAAAGAAGTTCGCGCCGTCGAGACCGTCGTTGAAGGTGATGTTATGACCGTTTTTCGATGTGATGGAACGGTCGGGCAAATTACCCCAGTCGTCGTTGTTGTGCGGTGAGAGCAGGAAGCCGGAGACGTAGGGCCGCTCAATGTTGCCTTCCTCGACTCGAAACTCACCATCACCTCGTCGCCCACCTCGGGCTTGAACTTCACGCCTGCACCATTGGTTGCGAAGGGCAGAGCCACGCGGATCCACGGTGAACCCAGGTCATCTTTGGGCTGCCAGGCAAACCTGACGCGCACACGGCCAATCTTCTCGGGATCGAAATTCTGGGTCACGAACGCCAGCTGCGGCTGCGACTCGCGGATGATGACATCGGGCAGGGCCGGCGGAATAGCGGCATCGCCATAAAGCTTGACGGCTACCACCTGCTGATGCTCCTCGAATTTCGGAGTCAGCATGTCGTCCTGACTCATGAGCTTGGCTTTCTGCGTTTCACAACTGCCATTCACACCTATTATTATATAGTAGACACCGTCGACCTTGATCTTGTCGCCGATATACAGGTCCTTGGTGCTTTCGCCAAACTCCAGATAGACGGCATTCTCGCTCACCTTCTTTTCGGCCTCGCGTACCAACGCAAAGAATTTGGCATTCATGTTGACAGTATCTCCGCAGAAGTCATTCTTCGGTGTTTGATCGCTATTCGTACCAAACTGCCTCACGGAAGAAATTCCACCCTGGTCGCTTATCAACGCCCATGGATTGATGTTCTTGTCCATGTTTACGGCGTTCAGGTTTGCTACGGCGACATTAGCGTGAAGCGCTTTGAATCCCCATGCCGCAGCTAAGTTACCCACGATCTTTGAGAACGAGGTAGCCTCAAGTGCCATACAGACAGAACCGACGATGTTCCTGCTGAGGTAATCCATCTGCGTATCCATATCCGTATACTCCTTCTTGACGTCGTCCAGATAGTCATCGTAGGTCAGAGGATTGCTGTAAGGCTTATCTGCCGGACTGCTTTGGCTTTTCAGATAGTTATAGGCGTAGTCGGATGTTTCCACTCCCTCGCGGAGTATATCCTCGTAATGACGCTCTATGGCCTCTACGGCATAGTCGGGATCATCATCCTTGGCGACGTCGTTGACCTCCATGCCTAAGTGCAGCTTGCCTTTCTCGTGAAACAGGAACTCTCCGCATCGGTTGGACGTACGCTTCAGGAAGTCGTAGAAACTCTCGTTGTACTGCACAAGAAACGGTTGGATGAACTCACCGGAGCTGTAGTTGAGGACCTGCAGGTCACAACTGGTGTCAATCGCGTCGCCGTTGAACTTGAAAGTCTCCGCTTCATCGGAAAAAATATCCACGCCAAGTTTCTTGCCCGTCCACGCCTTCGAGTATTTGTCGAGGGTCATCAGCTTGTCCTGGCTGTAGATGGTCAATTCCAACTTCACGCTGCTCGCATTCGATACTGTCCGGAACGAAGGCTTTACCTTGAAGACGAAATAGTTTTCCGCCACCGGATTGTCGTTGATCGTCAGCTTCACATCCTTCATGTAGAAATCATCGACCAGCGTGCCGTATTTCACACCATCGCCGGAGACATTCATCGTTACCAGGATCTCTGCCGGGCGGTAGATGCCTTTGTCGTACGACAGTTTCTCCAGACTGTAGAAGTAGCCGTCCAATTCCAGTTCTTCCTGGAATTTAAAGTCGTTGTCGGCTATCGTTAAAATGTACTTCTCATTATCCATAGGTCATTAATTATTGATTATACTTGTTTGGGGTTTAGTCTTCCGTTTGTCCTAATTTCATCTGGTACATCACCACATCGTTTGTGGCAGCGAAATAATCGAGTTGCTCCTGATTCAGGTTGTTGATCCTTTCCTGCACTTCAGCATCCGTGCCGTCAGTCTGTTGCTTCTTGGACTCATCTTCAATAAAACTGATGAAATTGGTGATGCCCACCATATCCAAGGTGTCATAAATCTTTGCGGCACAGTTCACAAACTCGATCTTTGGTGAATGGCCTATCTTCTGAAAGGCGTAAGTGATCACCCGGATTCCACTACTGGAGATATACACCAGATTTGTGGCGTCGTAGACAATCTTCGTGATCTCCTGTCCCTGATAATTCTTCAGTTCTTCCTGCAACAAAGGGGCATTCTCCGTCATCAGTTCATAACCTAGATTGACATAAAGAATAGTTCCTTCTAGTTTAATACGAAAATCATTTTCCATACATCATCTATTTTTTTGATAGTTCTATGTGCAAAGATACAATATTATTTTAAAATACATCAAATTATTGATTAAAAAATTAATTTTGACTTCGCAATTTTTTTGCAAAGATAAGACGTTTTTCAGGCTCATTCCAAACTTTTTGCCGTATTTCGGTTGAGGTTGTTGCGACTGGCACATGAAAATGCGACAAACCTCAGGAGAGAGCCTGAAACCTGTCGCATCCTATTTCTGGCGAGGCTTTTTGTGTATCCCGCATGGTCGGAAGTCACTTTTTCCTATAAATTGCATCGTGATTGGAGATTTTTGTCTATATTTGCAGACGATATTAAATACGAAGCGAAAATGAAAAAGACCGTAATCCTTACCACACTGCTGTTCCTAACGCTCATAGCTGGCGCTCAGGACTTCCAGACCGAAATCAAAGTAATCGATGAGCCCGACTTCGACGGGATGACGCTGGCGAAGGCTCCTGCCGGCAAGAGCCAGACGCTGCAGCTGGCGCGTACCAAGTTCTCGAAGCCGATGGAGAGCTACACCACGCTCGCCCTGCCATCGCTCAAACTGGGCAACATCATCGGGCATCCCACACTGGGATGGGACGATACCGACTTCAAGGTTCCCGAGGGTGTGCCTGCCGTATATGACGGCGATTGGGCGCTGAACGACGTATTTACAGACGGCGACTTCCCCGTGGCCATTTATGGCAGAAAACCCAGCGACAAGAAGCTACCATGGGGAGAGACAGAGCAGGACATCTCGTGCCGAGGCCGGGACCCGCATCTGATTATGCTCCTCGACCCAGAGAGGGAGGTGAAGAAGGTGTACAACACCCGCAATCTCACCATCACGCCGAAGGACAGTCTGTTCCAGCGCGTGGAATGGGC
>RHMF01003516.1_pt1 | contig 10173 bp, 5 predicted proteins | sample 5365151 | NCBI WGS metagenome assembly RHMF01 (sample SAMN10266501, study PRJNA497801) | feces metagenome | isolation source: feces | host: Bos taurus | place: China: Prairie of Fairy Mountain | collected 2017-08-14 | reverse complement strand
GTACAACGAGAAGGACCCTATGAGCGAGTGGTGCGCAGCCGTCCGCGAGGAATATCCGGGCTTCAACATCGTCGGAGAGTGCTGGACCTCATCCATCCCTCAGCTTGCCTACTGGCAGGACGACAATCAGAACAAGGACGGATTCGACTCCAACCTCCCTGCAATCATGGACTTCCCGCTCCACGACGCCATCCGTATGGCTCTCCCTGAGGACAATCCGGGCTGGGGACAGGGCATGACACGCGTATATGACATCCTCTCGCACGACTTCGTGTACGAGGATCTCGGCAACATGATGATCTTCGTCGGCAACCACGATGTGGGCCGTATCGGTGATGTGGTCAGAAGAAATCCGGAGCGTCTGAAGATAGCGATGGCCCTGATGGCCACAATGCGCGGCATCCCTCAGGTCTTTGCCGGAGACGAGCTCATGTTCATGTCGGCCAATACCGACGATCCTTGGAGCCACGGCGGCCTCCGCGCTGATTTCCCTGGCGGATGGGACGGAGATGCCCAGGACTTCTTCTCGGAGGAAGGCCGTAAGGCAGCAAAGGTCCATACAGACGGCAAACCGGTAGAAGACGGCCTCATCGCCGGGCTCTATGACTATGCAAGCCGTCTGTTCCAGTGGAGAAAGATCAAGGATGTCATCCACGACGGCAAGACCCTCCATTACATGAGAAGAGACAATACATACGGATTCTTCAGATATGACGACGATGATGTCGTATTCGTCTATGTAAACAACTCGAACGAGCCGAAGAATATACCTTGGAGCTATTATTCGGAGATATCTGAAGGACTTTCCGGCGGAGTGAATGTGGTCACAGGAGAGCCTTGCGAAGTTTCAGACTCAACCGTAGCCGCTCCTCAATCAGTACTTATTGTTGAATACAAACGATGAATATGAAAAGAATACTTTCAGCGATAGCGATCGCCATTATCGCAGTGGCCTGCGCTCCTAAGCAGGGCCCTGTGACTGACGTGCAGACCCTCAAGTCTCCTGACGGAGTCCTGGAAATGACCTTCCAGCTGACCTCTGAGGGGACTCCTCAGTACGCCTTGAACTACGACGGAAAGAAGGTCATCCTCCCGTCTGACCTCGGATACGAGCTCCGCGGAGTGCTCAAGGCCCAGAAGATTGTCTACAATGCTGACGGAACCATCTCCAAGGAAGACCGCCAGCCTGTCCAGTCGTTCTATGACGGCTTCGCAGTAGAAAGCTTCGAGACAGACACATTCGACCAGGTGTGGGAGCCTGTCTGGGGAGAGGAAGCAAAGATCCGCAACAATTACAACGAGCTGCTGGTCAACCTCGTACAGACCTCGACGGACAGAAAGATGTCGATCCGTTTCCGCCTCTATGACGACGGACTCGGCTTCCGCTACGAGTTCCCTTACCAGAAGAACCTCAACTACTTCGTGATCAAGGAGGAGATGACCCAGTTTGCTCTTGCGGGAGACCATACGGCATGGTGGCTTCCTGGCGACTACGATACCCAGGAGTACAATTTCACGGAGTGCCGTCTCTCGGAGATCGCCGGCAAGATGCCGGAGGCGATCTGCGGCAACGACTCCCAGACCCCGTTCTCGGTCAACGGCGTCCAGACCTCCCTCCAGATGCGTACAGACGACGGTCTTTATGTCAATATCCACGAGGCTGCTCTGGTCGACTACCCGTGCATGCACCTCGAGCTCGACCCTAAGACATTCACCTTCACATCGCACCTTACCCCTGATGCACAGGGATGGAAGGGACGTCTCCAGACCCCTTGCACCTCCCCTTGGAGGACCGTCCAGGTCGCACCGAGCGCTACCGCCCAGCTGGCTTCACGCCTTATCCTCAACCTCAACGAGCCATGCGCCTATGAGGATGTGAGCTGGATCAAGCCGGTGAAATATATCGGAGTATGGTGGGAGATGATCTCCGGCAAGGGATCATGGGCATACACAGACGACTTCTCGTCAGTGCAGCTCGGCAAGACAGACTACGCCTCTGCAACCCCTTCTCCGAGACATTCTGCCAACAACGACAAAGTACGCCGCTATATCGACTTCGCGGCGGAGCATGGCTTCGACCAGGTGCTTGTCGAGGGCTGGAACGAAGGCTGGGAAGACTGGGCCAACTGCAACAAGGACTATGTCTTCGACTTCGTGACCCCATATCCTGACTTCGACATCAAGGCACTCAACGAATATGCCCGCTCAAAGGGAGTGAAACTCATGATGCACCACGAGACCTCATCGTCAGTGCGCAACTATGAGCGCCACCTCGACCAGGCTCTCGAACTGATGGACAAATACGGCTACAACTCGATCAAGAGCGGATATGTCGGTGACATCCTGCCTCTCGGCGAGCACCACTACAGCCAGTCGCTGATCAACCACTACCTCTACGCCCTGAAGAAGGCTGCAGAGCACAAGGTCATGGTCAATGCCCACGAGGCAGTGCGTCCGACCGGCCTCTGCCGTACATACCCTAACCTCATCGGCAACGAATCCGCACGCGGTACAGAGTACCAGGCCTTCGGCGGCACCATGCCGCACCATGTGACCATCCTTCCGTTCACCCGTCTGAACGGCGGTCCTATGGACTTTACCCCGGGCATCTTCGTGATGGACCTCGCATCGGTTACAGACGGCCGCAACAACTCTTGGGTCAACGCAACGATAGCCAACCAGCTCGGTCTTTATGTAACGATGTCATCACCTCTCCAGATGGCTGCAGACCTTCCTGAACATTACGAACAGTTCATGGATGCGTTCCAGTTCATCAAGGACGTCGACATCGACTGGCTCCAGTCCAAGTACCTCCTTGCCGAGCCGGGCGAATACATCGTCGTAGCCCGTCAGGGCAAGAAAAACGGCCAGTGGTTCTGCGGCGGCGTGACCGATGACCATAAGCGTACCCTGGAGGTCCCTATGAACTTCCTCGACCCGGGCAAGACATATGAGGCTACCATCTACGCAGACGCGGAAGATGCTGACTACAAGGACAATCCGCAGGCCTACAAGATATGGAAACAGGACGTGACCTCTTCGGACGTCCTCTCCATGACCATGGCCCGCGGCGGCGGATTCGCCATCAGCTTTCAGGAAAAATAACCAATATCAAATATCAAATACTATTATGAACAATTTTACTTACGAATCTCCGGTAATTGAAATTACGGAAATCTATGCAGAGGGCCTGCTCTGCGTGAGCAACGGCTCTATTGAAGAATGGAAAGATGGTGACAGCTTTACATGGGATGAGTAACAAGTTGAACAATTAAAAGAAAATGAAAGTCATGAAAAGAATTCTTTTTTGGTCAGCTGTTACCATGATTGCAGCTGTATCTTGCAACAAATTTGAAAATGACGCTCCTGTACAGGATGCTCAGTCATCATTCATCGCTTCTGTCGAAGGAGCAGACACAAAGACTGTTCTTGACGGAATGAAATCTTATTGGAACGGTACCGAAGGTATCCGTGTATTTGATGGTGTCCTGACAAACGGAAAGGTTTATGAGGCGACTGTAGAGAAGGCTCAGACAGCGAAATTCGTCGAGAAGGATGCAAAAGTAAAGATCTCGGGAGACGACTATTTTGCAGCTTATCCTGAAGGTCCTTCAGGCAGCGTTACATGGGACGGAAACGTAGCCAGCCCTGCAAAGAAATTCTGGCTTCCTGGCGACCAGGCGGCTGTGGCAGGTTCATACGACCCTTCTACCCACATCGCTGTAGCTTATGCTGAGGCTGGTAACGCAAACCTTGAGTATAAGAATGTCTGCGCATTGGTAAAGGTTACTGTTGCCAATGACAATGTAAGCGAAATCTGCTTCTACGGCAACTCTGGAGAGGCTATTACCGGTAACTTCGATGTACTCTACAACGGTGGAGAGCCAGTTGCCAGCTTCGCGACAGGATATACAAAGAATACCTATGCCAAGATCTCAGGAAACATCGAGAAGGGCAATACCTATTACATCTCTATCCTTCCGACTACCTTCAAGGCAGGTTTCTCAATCGAATTCGTTGTGGACGGAGTCAAGTATACAAAGAAGCTCAGCAAGGAATATACAGTCGAGCGCAATGAGATCATCACACTCCCTGTAGCTGAATTCGAGATCGAGACAGTTGAGACCACCAAAGTTTATCTTCTTCCTAACTCATCTTGGGCATCGGAGAAAGGTAGATATGCAGCATGGTGCTGGGGTACAAATGCCGCCGGAACATGGTACGACCTTACAGATGCAGACGGAGACGGTATCTATGAACTCGAATTGCCTGTAACGTTTGAAAGCATCATCTTCTGCTGCATGAAGGCTGGTTCGACAAATGACTGGAGCAACAAGATCTATCAGACCGGCGACCTCGTGGTTCCTGCTGACGATAAGAACTGCTATATCCAGAACGAGAACAAATGGGCTACACTTGATGAGGCCAAGGCTTACGAGCCGGATGTGATTCTTGCACAGGAAGGCTGGATCTATCTCAAGCCTAACTCAAACTGGCTTTCTGACGGTGCAAGATTCGCAATCTACCTCTGCAATGGTTCAAAGGCGGCAGTCTGGTACTCACTCTCTGCTATAACCGGTACTCCATACTACGGTGTCAAGCTTCCGGATGGCTTCAATGCGACAGACTACAAGAACATCATCTTCTGCCGTATGAATCCAAGCAACACTACTAACGCCTGGTCAAGCAAGTGGAACCAGTCAGGCGACCTCGCCAGCACCAACATCACCACCGGCGGCAAGAACTGCTGTGCAATCAATGCCGGCCAGTGGGACTGCGGTACCAATGTAACCTGGTCTACTCTCACCAGACTCAACTAAAATTAGTGATAGCTAATCCCTTGACTCACAGTTTGTTGTCGGGATGTCGTTGCCGCGTTTTTGCGGCAACGACATCCCGACAACTCTGTGATAGCCAGCGAGTTGCTTGTCACCTTCTTGTAGCCCCTCGGCGGGGCTCACACCGAAAAGATGTCCTGAAGATCATCCAGCCACTCGCGCCTCTTCTCATCCCCGCTCTGCTTTACCTTGTTGAGGCTGATCCAGCGGACATCGTGGATGCCGATCTGGTTGAATGTTCCCTTGATCAGTGACCCTTCGACAGAATTGTTGAACATCTCGCGGTACACATCCGCCGGGGTGTTCATCGTCGTTATGACCGTCACCTGACGTAGCGCAGCAAGCCGGGATTTCAGCCGCCCGCCGTCCATATTGTACGCAACTGCGGGGAATATGACCTTGTCCACAAACCCTTTCATCATCGCCGGCATGCTCATCCACCAGATCGGAAAGATCAGCACAAGATGCTCGGCCCATTCCAGCTTCTTCTTATACGTCATCACGATCGGGTCGACCACCCGCAGCGCCTCTTCTCCGACCTTCCCAGCCTGGACAAACGCCATCAGGTCCTTCCCGCGCATGACCGGGTCGAAGCCGTCCTTGTCAAGGTGGATCAGCTTGCATTTGTGGCCTCCCTGCTTGAGGCCTTCCTGTACAGATTCGAGGATTGCATTGCAGTAACTCCCGTCATAGGGGTGATTGAATACGATAAGTGTCTTCATGTCTTGTCCGTTTTACCCTCAGGCATATAGCAAACCTCTTACCAAACAAAAGCATGGCAGCTTTCGGAAGCAGCGGTGATTTATGGAAATAATTTCTAAATTTGTGGTTGGATCCTTCGGGACAGCAATTGAAGACGGGCAGGCTAAAAGTCAGGCCGGAACATTAAAAAGAATGAAGAACAACGATTATATAGAGATTGTAGGGGCGAAGGCCCACAACCTGAAGGGGGCGAGCCTGTCTGTGCCGCGCGGGAAGTTTGTGGTGGTCACAGGCTTGAGTGGCAGCGGAAAATCCTCGCTTGCCTTCGATACGATATATGCCGAGGGACAGAGACGGTACATGGATACCCTCTCCACGTATGCGAAGCATTTCATGGGGATCCTGGAGAAGCCGGAAGTGGAGTCGATAACGGGCCTGAGCCCGATCATCGCGATCGAGCAGAAGACAACGGGCAACAACCCGCGCTCGACCGTCGGTACGATAACCGAGATCTACGACTTCCTGCGTCTGCTCTACGCCAGAGCTTCGACAGCCTATTCTCCGCAGACCGGCAAGGCAATGGTGCGCTATACCGACGAGCAGATCGTATCTCTGATAATGGACAATTATGCCGGACGGAAGTGCTATCTGCTGGCTCCGGTGGTGAAGGGCCGAAAGGGCCACTACAAGGAGCTGCTAGAGCAGATGCGTAAGCGCGGATATACCCAGGTGCGCATCGACGGCGAGCTCCGCGAACTGAGCGAAGTCACGGCTCTGGACCGCTACAAGGCCCATTTCGTCGAGCTGGTGATCGACCGTCTGAAACCGTCTGTCAAGGATGAGAAGAGGATAAAGGATTCGGTCATGTCGGCCCTGAACTTCGGAAAGGGATCGCTTGCGATAATGGACATGGAGACCGAAGAGGTGCACCATTACTCGAAGCACCTCGTCTGCCCGGATACCGGCATTTCGCTGGCCGAGCCAGCTCCGCATTCCTTCTCATTCAACTCGCCGCAGGGATATTGCCCGCACTGCAAGGGCCTTGGAATCATCGTGGATGTGAACATGGAGACCATCATCCCGAACCGGAAACTCTCCATCGCCGACGGAGGCATCGTGCCTCTGGGCAAAATCCGCGAGACGAAGAAATTTGACATAATACGCTCAATAGCAAGAAAATACGCGTTCTCTCTATACGACCCTATCGAGGAACTGCCGGACGAAGTGATCTCGCTGATTGTCTTCGGGTCGGATGAACTTTTCAGGGTAGGAGAGGGCACCTCTTCGGAGATGGTTTCATTCCCGGGCATCGTAGGAGACATCAATGAGAAGATCACATGTCCCGTCTGCGGAGGAACACGTCTGAATCAGGAGACAACCTATTTCAAGATCGACGGCAAGACAATCTCGGAGGTGGCGGCGATGGAGATAAGCCAGCTGCGCGAGTGGCTGTACTCTCTGGACGACATATTCACAAGACGTGAAAGCACTATTGCACGCGATATACTGAAAGAGCTCAAGGACAGGGTCGGATTCCTGCTGGATGTCGGTCTTGATTACCTCTCGCTGGACAGGGCTACAGCCTCGCTTTCGGGCGGAGAGAGCCAGCGCATCAGGCTTGCGACCCAGATCGGCTCGAAGCTGGTCAACGTCCTGTACATCCTTGACGAGCCGTCGATCGGGCTCCACCAGAGGGACAACCGCAAACTGATAGCCTCGCTGAAGAAACTGCGCGACGAGGGCAACTCGGTGATGGTCGTCGAGCACGATGCCGAGACCATGATGTCGGCCGACTGGCTGATCGACGTAGGTCCGGGGGCCGGCAACGAAGGAAGGATCTGCTTCTCGGCTCCGGTCGATATGATCGGGAAAAAAGAGGGGACGGACAGGATGATCCTGGGCGAATCGGTCACTCTCGACTACCTCAGCGGCAAAAAGGCGCTCGAAGTGCCTTCGCAGAGGCGTCGGGGTAACGGGCTGACCCTTGGGGTACGCGGTGCGAAGGGCAACAACCTCAGAAATGTCGATGTGGACATCCCGCTCGGCATGCTCGTCGGAGTCGCGGGAGTCAGCGGCAGCGGCAAGTCATCGCTGATCAACGAGACCCTGATGCCGGTCCTGAAAAACAAATTCTACAATGCCAAGATGCAGCCGCTGCCACATGCGAAGGTGGTCGGCATAGAAAATATCGACAAGCTCATCGAGATCGACCAGAGCCCTATCGGACGCACCCCGAGGAGCAATCCGGCGACGTTCACCGGAGTCTTCAACGACATCCGTAACCTCTTTGAGGCGACTCCGGACGCGAAAGTGAGGGGCTTCAAGGCCGGAAGATTTTCGTTCAATGTGCCCGGCGGCCGCTGCGAGGAATGCAAGGGAGCGGGCATCAAGGTGATCGAGATGAACTTCCTGCCGTCGGTCAATGTGGTCTGCAGCGAGTGCCGCGGCCGCCGCTACAAGAATGACACCCTGGCGGTGCGCTACAAGGGCAAGAACATCAACGATGTGCTGGAGATGCCGATAAGCGAGGCTTATGAGTTTTTCCAGAACATACCGACCATCGCTCCGAAGCTGAAGGCGATGGTGGATGTCGGACTGGGGTATGTGCGGCTGGGGCAGTCCGCCGTGACTCTGTCCGGCGGAGAGAGCCAGCGCATGAAGCTGGCTGCCGAGCTGGCGCGCAAGAGTACGGGCAACACGCTCTATATCCTCGACGAGCCGACCACCGGTCTGCATTTCGAGGATATCAAGGTGCTGATGGATGTACTACAACAGCTTGTGGATCAGGGAAATACCGTGATCATCATCGAGCATAACCTCGACGTACTTAAATCAGTGGACTATATATTTGACATGGGACCAGAAGGCGGTAAGGGCGGCGGTATGATAGTTGCTGCCGGCACGCCAGAGGATCTCGCCGAAAACCCGACATCTGTGACCGGACCGTTTCTTAAAGAAGTTCTGTAATATGGAAGATATCAGGATCTATTGTGAAAATACAAAGGCCTACTGCAAGGTAGCCATGGGTACGACCTTAAAGGAACTTGCTGATATGAAGTGCCCTTCTCTCAAGGATGACAAGAGCGGGCTGGATCTGCCCGTGCTGGCGGCTCTGGTGGACAACAAGCTCAAATCCCTCGACTACAGAATCATCAACCCGCACAATATCCGCTTCGTCGGTTACAGCCACCCGGACGGCCGAAGGACCTATATACGGTCTTTATGTTTCGTATTGCAGAAAGTGGTGAGGGAGATGTGGCCGGACAAGGTGCTGGCCATAGACTATGCGCTGCCGAGCGGTCTTTATTGTGAGATCAGGGAGGCCGAGGCGATGGAGGACGGCCGTCCGCGGATTTATTACGCGACGGACGACGAACTGGCCGAGGCCGAGGCGAGGATGCGGACCATCATCCAGGCCGACATGCCTTTCAGCAAGGTCATGATGAGTCTGGAGGAAGCGTGCACACTTTTCGAGAAGAACAGGCAGACCGAAAAAGTCAACCTGCTCCGCACAATAGGCCGTTTCAACTACAATGTATATTTCCTCGGTGGGGACGCAGATACATTCTACGGCCCGCTGACTCCTTCGACAGGAGTACTCCAGACCTTCAATCTGGCGGGCTTCAACGACGGCTTCTGTCTGCAGTATCCGATGGACGGAGATCCCGGAAAGGTACTTCCGATGAAGCGTCAGTCCAAGCTTGCAACAGCCCTGAAGGACCACTCCGACTGGTGCTCCGTAATGGGTGTACGCGGAGTCGGAAAGCTCAACGAGGCCGTCCTATCCGGCAGGGTAGTGGACCTGATCAACCTCTCGGAAGCCCTGCACGAGCGTCGATATGCAGAGATAGCCGACCAGATATATGCCAGACGCGGCAGCGTCAAGATCGTCTTCATCGCAGGCCCCTCGTCAAGCGGAAAGACCTCGACCTCCAAGAGGCTTTCACTCCAGTGCCGCATCCTCGGGATGAACCCTAAGGTCATCGAACTGGACAACTACTTCGTCGACAGATACCGCACGCCGCTCGACGAGAAAGGCGAGTATGACTTTGAGGCATTGGGCGCCATGGACCTGGACTTCCTCGGACAGCAGCTCAACCAGCTCCTGGAAGGCAAGACGGTCGAAATTCCCCGCTTCGACTTCAAGGAAGGAAGGCGTCGTTTCTGCGGCGACATGATGCAGCTCCACGAAAAGGACATCCTCATCATGGAGGGTATCCATGCCCTGAATCCGGCCATGATACCGGGAGTCGACCCGTCCAAGGTCTTCCGCGTATATGCGTCCGCTCTGACCTCCCTCTCCATCGACGAAAACAACAACATCTCCACCTCCGACAACAGGATGCTCCGTCGCATGATCCGTGACAACCGTACCCGCGGCGTCTTTCCGGAGGACACAATCATGAGGTGGCAGAGCGTCAGACGCGGGGAGAACCGCAACATCTTCCCGTTCCAGGAGAATGCCGACGCCGTCTTCAATTCGGCCCACATCTTCGAGCTGCCCGTCCTGAAATACTACGCCGAGCCGCTCCTGCGCCGGATCTCGCCGTCGTCCCCAGCCTACTCCGAGGCCTCCCGCATGCTGAAGTTCCTCGACTACATCGTCGCCCTCTCGCCGGCTGAGATCGCCGCC
>RHMF01001684.1_pt1 | contig 10174 bp, 9 predicted proteins | sample 5365151 | NCBI WGS metagenome assembly RHMF01 (sample SAMN10266501, study PRJNA497801) | feces metagenome | isolation source: feces | host: Bos taurus | place: China: Prairie of Fairy Mountain | collected 2017-08-14 | reverse complement strand
AGATTATCCAAAAGAAATCAAAGCTTTCTATATGCGTCTTAATGATGACGGCAAAACTGTTGCTGCTGCTGACTTACTCGTTATGGGTATCGGTGAAATCATCGGTGGTAGCCAACGTGAAGAAAGATATGACGTTCTCGTTGAAAGAATTAAAGAGTTAGGTCTTAAAGAAGAAGACTACTGGTGGTACTTAGACCTTAGAAAATATGGTGGTACTCACCATGCTGGTTTCGGTCTTGGCTTTGAAAGACTTATTATGTATATGACAGGTATTTCAAATATCCGTGACGTTCTTCCATTCCCAAGAACAACTGGTACAGCAGATTTCTAATTTTAGGAGTTTATTTATGAATCAATCTTATTTAAATATGTCAAAAGACGAATTACAAGCACAATATAATGCTGTTTTAGCAGAATATAACGATATAAAAGCAAAAGGTCTTAATATTGATATGTCACGTGGTAAACCAGGTAGTGACCAGCTCGATATTTCTAACGATATGCTTAACGTTTTCGATGATGGTAACTTTAAAACAGAAGCTGGTTTCGACGTTAGAAACTACGGCTTACTTCAAGGTATTCCAGAGTGTCAAAAACTTTTTGCAGACCTTTTAGACGTTAAACCAGAAATGGTTATAGTTGGTGGTAACTCAAGCCTTTCACTTATGTACGACTTTGTTGCACAGTGTATGTTTTTAGGTGCAGGCTTTACACCTTGGGCAAAACAGGGTGCTGTTAAATTCCTTTGCCCTTGTCCTGGTTACGACAGACACTTTGCTATTTGTGAGTCATTAGGTATCGAAATGATTAACGTTAAAATGACCGCACAAGGTCCTGACGTTGCACAAATTGAAGAATATGTAAAAGACCCAATGGTTAAAGGTATGTTTGTTGTTCCAAAATACTCAAACCCACAAGGCATTACGTTCTCAGAAGAAACAGTTAAGAGAATTGCAGAGTTAACTCCTGCAGCAAGCGATTTCAGAATTATTTGGGATAACGCTTATATCGTTCACGATTTAACAGAAACAAGTGATAATTTACTTAATATTTTCTCAGTTCTTCCTGAAAGAAATAAAAATATGGTAGTTGAAGTAACTTCAACTTCAAAAATTTCTTTCCCAGGTGCTGGTGTTTCTTGTCTTGCTTCATCAGAAGAAAATATTAAAGAAATTTTAAAACGTCTTACAGCTCAAGCAATTAGTTACGATAAACTCAATATGTTAAGACACGTAAAATACTTTAAAAATCTTGATGGTATCAAAGCACACATGCAAAAACACGCTAAGATTTTAAAACCTAAATTCGACGCTGTTATCGATACTTTAAATGCAGATTTAAGTGGTCTTAATATTGCAGAGTGGAACGAACCAAACGGTGGTTATTTCATTAGTCTTGACGTTACTGGTGGTAGTGCTTCAAGAGTTGGCGTTTTATGTAAAGAAGCTGGCGTAACACTTACAAACGTTGGTGCGACTTACCCTTATGGTAAAGACCCAAGCGACAGCAATATTAGAATTGCACCAACTTTCCCAGATGCTGATACTTTAAAACAAGCTGTTAAAGTTCTTACAGTTTCAGTAAAACTTGCTTGTCTTGAAAATCTTTTAAAATAAGAGGTAGTAACTATGATTCGCATTGGTCACGGTTATGACGTTCACGCTTTTGCAGAAAACAGAAAATGTATAATCGGTGGGGTAGAAATTCCTTGTGAAAAAGGTCTTTTAGGTCACTCCGATGCTGACGTTCTTTTACACGCTATTTCAGATTCATTACTTGGTGCAGCAGCTCTTGGTGATATTGGTAAACATTTTCCTGACACTGACCCAGAATTTAAAGGGGCAGACAGTTTAGTGTTACTTGAGAAAGTAAATGAATTGTTAGAACAAAAGGGTTACAAAGTGGTTAACGTTGATGCAACAGTAATTGCTCAAGTACCAAAACTTGCACCATATATTATAGAGATGCGTGAAAATATTGCAAAAGCCTTAAAAACAGACGTAGATTTTATTAGTGTAAAGGCAACAACTGAAGAAAAGTTAGGTTTTACAGGTAGAAAAGAAGGCATTTCTGCACATTCTGTGTGCCTTATAGAAAAGTAAATATCAAAGTGAGTGTATAGAGGTTATACACTCACTTTTTATTTGTTCCTTGCATATTATATAGTAATGCAACAATATAATATGGAAGGGTTTTTTATGAGCAAAAAAGGAATAAAGGTTGGCTCCGTTACCCTTGCAATGAAAGGTAAAGATTTATTGCAAAAAAACGGGTATAAAGCGTATTTAACCCGCAATCCCAAACCAACAAATGGTGAAGGTTGCGGGTATCTTATATATGTAAATAATCTCGATGACAAATGTTTTAAACTCTTGCAAAAAAACGGAATAAGAATTCTAGGCACAGTAGATTTGGGGGACTCGTTATGATTTATTTTGACAATGCTGCAACGTCTTATCCAAAACCAAGAGAAGTAATTAATGAAATTAATAAAGCGTTTATTTTATATGGTGCAAACCCTGGCAGAAGTGGGCACGATATGTCAATGAACACGGCAATGGCAGTCTATTCTGCAAGAGAAATGCTCAACTCATTTTTCGACGGGTATGGTAGCGAGTACGTAAGTTTTACTTCTAACTGCACTTTGGGGTTAAATATGGCTATAAAAGGAATTTTAAAAAAAGGTGACCACGTTATTATATCTTCTTTAGAACATAATTCTGTTTTAAGACCAGTTGTTAAAATGGCAGAACAAGGTGTAATTTCTTATTCAATTTTTAAAGTTTCAGAGGACGAAGATGAAACTCTTTTTAATATAAAAAAAGAAATTAAATATAACACCAAATTAATAATAACAACTGCTGTTTCTAACGTTTTTGGCGATATTTTACCACTTGAATCTATAGGCAAAATTTCAAAACAAAATAATCTTTTGTTTATGGTTGATGGTGCACAAGGGGCAGGACTTCTGCCAATAAAAATGAAAAAATTAGGAATTAACTGTCTTTGTGTTCCAGGTCACAAGAGTTTATTAGGTCCTATGGGCGTAGGTGTTATTTTGCATGACGGTTCTATAAACGAAACAATTATTGAGGGTGGCACAGGAACCGAAAGTTTTAATTTTAGTCAACCGTTATCTTTTCCAGAACGTCTTGAAAGTGGCACTCTTAACGTACCAGCAATTTGTGGGCTTAAAAAGGGTGTAGAAATGGTTTCTTCTTATGGCGCAAACAATATTTTTAACGAAGAAAGCGAATTAATGGAGTATTTATTTAACGAACTTTCAAGTATGCGAAATTTAATACTTTACAAAAGCGAATATAACAGAAAAACTCAGGCGCCATTAGTTTCTTTTAATATAAAAAATAAGCACAGTGAAGAAGTTTCTGCGTTTCTTAATAGTAATTCTGTAGCCGTTAGGGGAGGCTTTCATTGTTCGCCGTTAGCACACAAAACTTATGGTACAGAAAGTACCGGCGCTGTAAGAATTAGTCCGTCAAGATTTAACACAAAAAAAGATGTAAAATATATAATAAATTTGCTTCAAAAAATTGCAAAAAACAAAAATGTGTGATATAATGAAACAGTATATGTGGTAGTATGTTTATTTGAGTATAAATTTTGTTGAAAGTGGTGCAAAAATGACTGAATTAGTTGAGTTTTTCAAAAGAATTGGTGAGGCTTTATTAAGCTTTAATTTCACGTCAGATTTATTAGACGTTCTCTTCGTAACGTTTGTAATTTATGAAGCTATAAAATTTATAAGAGGTTCTCGTTCATTGCATCTTATAAAGGGCTTAGCGTTTCTCGGTTTGCTTTATTTATTTATTAAACTTACCGGTATGGAAGCGAGTGAATATCTTCTTTCATCACTCTTCCAAAATGCACTTTTAATTCTTGTAATTTTATTCTCACCAGAAATTCGCAATATTCTTGAACGTTTCGGTAGAAGGTCAATTACAAACTTCTCATTCTTTAGTTTTAAAAACGATGGTGCTTATCAAGAAGCAGTTACAGATTTAGTTAACGACTTTTGTAAATCTGCTGGCGAAATGAGCGAAACAAAAACTGGTGCGTTAGTTGTTTTTGAAAGAGAAGCGCCACTTAATGAGGTAATTAAATCAGGTACTGTTCTTGACGCTCGTTCTTCAACTGAACTTTTCAACGGCATTTTCTTTAAAAACTCAGCACTTCACGATGGTGCAGTCGTTGTTAAAGATGCCAAAATCTATGCAGCGGGTTGCATTTTACCGCTTACACAAAATAATGCTATTAGTAGTGATTTAGGTACTCGTCACAGAGCCGCTATTGGTATGAGTGAGCAGAGTGACGCAGTAGTTGTTATAGTTTCTGAAGAAACAGGTTACATTTCAGTTGCAATTAACGGCAAACTCGAGCGTAATGTAAAAACAAGTAATCTTCGTGAAATATTATTAAGTAATCTTATTGATGACAATAATAAAAAAGAAAAACCAAGAAAAAAGTTAAGGGGTGGTAGTAGTGAAAAATAAGAAAAAGTTTTCAGATTTACTTCATAACGATAAATTGATGTTAGCTTTTTCTTTTGTTGCTGCCATCATAATTTGGCTTAGTGTTGTTATTAACGTAAGCCCTGAAATGACTACAACAATTCAAAATGTTAAAGTTACAATCGACAATACCGTTCCTTCACAATTTGGTCTTGAAGTTTTTGGTGACAATGAGTTTTACGTTGACGTTACTGTAAAAGGGAAAAAATATCAGATTTCATCATTGAAACCAGAAGATATTAAAATTCTTGCTCAAACAAATAACGTTGATTCTGCAGGTATGAGAACACTTCTTTTAAAGTCTGACCAGACTTTTGGTAGTGATGATTATACAGTTACTGCAATTTCACATAAGAGTATCGACGTTTACTTCGACGTTCCTAAAACTGTTCAACTAGTTATAGAACCAGATGTTGTTTCTGCTAAAGACGTTAATATTGTTGAAGATGGTTTTAAAACTGGTGAAATTAATCTTTCAGAAACAGCTGTTAACGTTACTGGTCCATCAACAGAAATTAACAGAATTGTAAAAGCAGTAGCAAGATTAAGTCTTGAAAAAGCACTTTCTTCAAATAAATCTGCAGACGTTGACGTTTTACTTCTTGATGAAAACGGAAAGTCAAATTTCAACTACGTTACAACCGATATTGAAAAAGTTGTTCTTACAATTCCTGTTTTAAGAGTAAAAGAAGTTAATACAACTCTTCTTTTCAAAAATGCTCCAGATGAGTATGTTTTAAATCCGTTAAAATATACAATTTCTCCAAGTAAAGATTATTTCAATATTTCAGTTGATGAATACGAAAAGACAACAGAATTTTCTGTTGGTACAATTGATTTTAAATCAATTTCACCTTCAAACTACGTATTCGAATTTTTAAGAACAGATTTACCAGTGTCAGATGAAAGTGATACTGAGAAGTTTGTAGTAAAACTTGATGTAACAGGTCTTTCACAAGAGTATTTTGTTTTCTCAAGCAATAAAATTAAAGTGAATAATCCAGAAAATACCGCTTATAAACTTTCAGGGCTTAACAAGTCAGTAGTTGTAGTAGGTTCTGAAAAAGCATTAGAAAGCATTACTGAAGATGATATTAGTGTTGAAATAGATATTTCAGATATAAACATTTCAGCTGGTCAATCAACTTCTGTTCCTGCAAACGTAACTGTAAAAAGTTCAAATTGCTGGGTTTATGGAACTTATACCGTTGAGGTATCATTATAATTGGAGAATTTTAAATGAAATTTAAAAGAATTTTGTCAATAGCACTTGTTATTACAATGCTTTTGTTGAGTTCAGGTTGCTCTTTAAACTTTTTCTCAACCGACTCACTTCTAAAACCACCAGCACTTACAGGTAAAAGTGGTGAAGTTCAAAAAGCATTTAATAAACTAATGAGTGGTAAAACGTTTCAGTTAAAAACACCATCTAAGGGTGATTTTAAATCTGCATTTGTTCTTTATAATTTAGATGAAGACAGTGAAGAAGAAGCACTTGTGTTTTACACCGATTCTTCAACAGATACTTCTGTAAGAATAGCAGTTTTTGATTTTGTTAAGAACACTTGGATTCTTGTAACAGATATTAAAGGTTCAGGTAGTGGTGTTCACGAAGTTTCTTTTCCTGACCTTAATGGTGACAATTTGCCAGAGATTGTTGTAGCTTGGTCACTCTTTGATAATAAGCTTACAAAGATGCTTACAATCTACTGTGTTAATACTGAAAACAACAGTCAATTTGAAATTGAAACACTCGCAAATGAATATTTTAACTCAAAAGCATATATTGATTTGAATTCAAATGGCGTTAAAGATTTGCTTCTTGTTTACCTTGATGACTCTGGTGAAGTTCAAAACTCTTATTTCAGAGCATTTTCACTTGAACAAGGTAACACAATAGTTAAATTCAGCGAGTTGTTACTTGATTCTTCAATTACTTCGGTGTCAGCAATAAATTACGATTCAATTACGTATGGCGACAGCGAATACACAAGAGTTTTTATTGATTGTCTTAAAAGTGATACGTCAATTTTTACTGAAGTTATTTCTTGGGATTTACAAATGTCTAAAGCTGCACGAATTGTTTCAGATACAGCAAAAGCAACTTTAAGAAACGCAAAACTTTTAACACGAGATATTGATAACGATGGTAATTTTGAAGTTCCTTTTACTACAAAGTTTTTTAGCGAGAAAAAGGATTCTTCAATTGTCGTTTCTGGTATTGTCTATAATTTTACAATGCTTGAATGGATGAATTTAACTGACGACAATAGTAGTGAAACAATAAAAACGTTTTATAACCCTATTCATTCGTACTTGTTTATTTTCCCTTGGGACGATAACGTAACAGTAAAATTCGACAAAATTGAAAACCAAACCAACATTTGCATCTGGAATGCAACAACAAATGAAATTGAAGACATTTTATTTTCAATAAAATTTATTGAAAAAGAAAGTGTCACAAGAGAAACTGAAGAAGTTTTTGACGATGAATTTATTTTAAGCACAACAGATAAAGGTGATTTCATATATGAAATTACTTCTTATGGCGAAAGTTTTGGTATAACCGATGAAATGATTAAATCTTCGTTTATTATAGTTTAGTAGGTGGAAAAATTATGAAAAAAGTTTTAATTGCAGAAGATGAAGCAGCAATAAGAGAGATTATTGCTATAACACTTCAAAGAGCAGGGTACGAAGTTACTGAAGCTTGTGACGGTGAACAAGCATTACTTACATATACAGAACGCCCAAATCAATTCGACGTTGTTCTTCTTGATATTATGATGCCTAATATGGATGGTCTCGAAGTTTGCAAAAGACTCAGAAAAATCAGCAGTACTGTAGGTATTATTATGCTTACTGCAAAAACTCAAGAAATGGACAAGGTCTCAGGTCTTCTTATGGGTGCTGATGACTATATCACAAAACCATTCTCACCATCTGAATTAATGGCTCGTGTTGATAGTGTTTATAGACGTGTTGCTATGAACTCAAATCAAAATACTCAACAAGTACCAACTGACAAAATTTCAATTGCTCCGTTTGAACTTAATTTAAGAAACAGAGCACTTTATAAAAACTCAGAACAAATTGAGTTAACTCAGGTTGAATTCCAAATAATGGAATATTTCTTCTCAAATCCAGGCAAAGCTTTAAGCAGAAATGATATTTTAAAACACGTTTGGGGCGAGTCATATTACGGTGACGAAAAAGTTGTTGACGTTAATATGCGCCGTTTGAGAATGAAAATTGAAGATGAACCATCTTTACCAAAACATCTTGTTACAGTATGGGGAATGGGATATAAGTGGAATTAATTCGTGAAAAATTTGAACGTGTAAAAGCGTTTTTGCAACCAAAAGGTATTACAAAACGTTGGATTACCAGTACACTTTTAGTTACGGCAATTGTTCTATTAATAATTCTTGCTGTTTGTGTATTTGCTGTTGCAGGCTATTACAACGGTTATGCTACTAATACTTTATATAGCTATGCTAACGATAGTGTTATAACTTTCTTTTCACCATACCTAGATGGTACCGATGAAGCCTTTCAAGAAAAATCAATGGAGTTTGTTGAAAACTTTACTGACAAATCAAAGGTTGAGGTTATTGTAGTAAATAAACATGGTGAAGTTAGTGTTTCTTCTTCTGGTTTTAAGGGGCAAGATACGTTAGAAGATATGGAAGACGTTAACGATGCTATGAAATCTAAAACAGGCATTAGTAGTTGGAAAGGTTACAACTCAAATGGTGAACACATTATGAGTGTTGCTATGGTTTTTCCAACTTCTGACGGTAACTTTAAAGGCGCAGTGCGTTTTGTAACTTCGCTTAAAGATATTGACGCTCACATTTATGCCTTTGTAGCTATTGTTTTTCTTATATATATAATTGCGTTAGCCTTTGTTACGTTCTCTGGTGCATTCTTTGTAAGAACCATTGTTGCGCCAGTTCGCAAAATTAACGATGCAACAAAAGCATTTACACAAGGTAACATTGATGCTCGAATAGAGCTCCAAAGTGACGCAAAAGACGAAATTAACGAATTAGCAGACTCAGTTAACAATATGTTAAATGAAGTATCTGCTACCGATAAAATAAAAAACGACTTTATTTCAACTGTTTCGCACGAGTTAAGAACACCGCTTACAGCAATTAAAGGCTGGGGTGAAATGCTTCGCGAATTAGGGCCTGATGATATTGAGCTTACGAAACGTGGTACAGAAATTATCATCAGTGAATCTGAAAGACTTTCTCAATTAGTTGAAGAACTTCTTAACTTCTCAAGAATTCAGAACGGAACACTTTCATTAAGACTTGAAAAAATAGATGTTTTAGCTGAACTTGATGAAACAATATTTGTATTTAAAGAACGTTCAAAACGTGATGGTATTGAACTTACTTACTCTGCACCAGATTTACCAGCACCTATGATGGCAGACCCTAATAGAATTAAGCAAGTTTTTGTTAATATACTCGATAATGCTTTTAAATACACCGAACAAGGTGGCCTTGTAAACGTTGAAGCATTTATTGATGGTGACAAATTAATTATTCAGGTGTTAGATACTGGTTGTGGTATTGCACAAGAAGATTTGCCAAACGTTAAAATGAAATTTTATAAAGCAAATATTCAAGTGCGTGGTTCCGGCATAGGTCTTGCTGTTGTCGATGAACTTATTAAAATGCATAACGGTTCACTCGATATTCAAAGTAAATTAGGTATCGGTACAACAGTTACAATTATTTTACCAATTGAAGAAGTTAAAATTGATGAAAACGTCAATTTAATGAATGATTTAGGAGACGATTTGTTAGATGTCTGAAAATAAAGAAAAGAAAGTTTCAATAGGCGGGCAGGCACTTATTGAAGGCATTATGATGCAAGGTCCTAAGGGTGCCGCAATGTCTGTACGTTTACCAAGTGGTGAAATTGAAACAGAAATGTTAGAAGTAAAAAAATTAAAAGATAAATTTAAACCAGCAGGCTGGCCACTTATTCGTGGAATTGTAAATATGGTTGAGTCTTTAACTTTTGGTTTTAAATGTATTGAAAAATCTGCTGAAAAAGCAGGGCTTGATGACGAGAATATTCCAGAAGAAGAAATGTCAAAACTCGACAAATGGCTTTCTGCTCATTTTGGTCCAAAAATGATTGCAGTAATTTCAGGTATTGCAATGGTTTTAGGTTTTGGTCTTTCATTTCTCTTGTTTGTTTATTTACCTACGTTTTTAGTAGACGTTGTTGATAAATATCTCTTTAAAGAAGCACTTTCTAACCTTCATCCACTTTTTGAAGGCATTTTAAGAATGATAATTTTTGTTCTCTATTTCTATTTTGTTTCTTTAATGCCAGATATAAAACGTGTGTTTATGTATCATGGTGCAGAACATAAAAGTATTTTCTGCTATGAAGCAGGGCTCGAATTAACTGTTGAAAACGTAAAAAAACAATCTCGTTTTCATCCACGTTGTGGTACAAGCTTTATTTTTGTTGTTCTCATAATAAGCATATTTATTTCATCAGTGCTTGTTGTGCTTTTCCCAACTATTGATGATATAAGACCTTTGTGGATTGCTATAAAGTTACTTATAGTTCCAATAACAGTAGCGTTAAGTTATGAATTTATTAAATACGCT
>RHMF01004589.1_pt1 | contig 10177 bp, 9 predicted proteins | sample 5365151 | NCBI WGS metagenome assembly RHMF01 (sample SAMN10266501, study PRJNA497801) | feces metagenome | isolation source: feces | host: Bos taurus | place: China: Prairie of Fairy Mountain | collected 2017-08-14 | reverse complement strand
GCCTCGGAGACATTCTTGACACAGGGTAGTGCCAACTCATTCTCCAATAGCCAGAGTAAGTCGTTGAATAAAAACTTGACATTGAATGCCGATATGCGTTTTGAATGGAACCCCGACTCAATGACCAATATCGTGTTCCGTCCCGGTGTGTCGCACTCTAACTCAGCAAACTCTTCGGAGAATCTCTCGGCTACCTTCAATCGGGATCCTTATGCTACGCTCAATGACTTGGATAATGAAGCGTATGACGATCCTCTGGATGATGCTTGGGTGGATACACTCTATGATAGCCGTATCAATTACAACAGTCGCCAGTCGGCAGGCGGAAGTGAGAACACCTCGGTGAATGGTAATATCCAGTTTAACCGTCGCTTCGGTAATAGAGGCCGTAACCTTACTTTGCGCGTAGCAGGAGGTTACAATATGAGCGAGAGCTATTCAAATTCCACCTCTTTTACTCGTTTCTATCAGCGTAATGATAGCACATCGACCATTAACCGTTACAACACTACGCCGTCGAAGAGCTATAACTACAATGCGCGTGCTATGTGGAGCGAGCCGCTATGGGATGCTACTTTCTTGCAGTTGAGCTATCAGTTTGACTATCGCTACAACGACAGCAAACGCTCAACTTTTGACTTGCCCGATAATTTGGAAGATTGGCAACTTCCCGATTGGGTTCTTCCCGATGACTATGAGCGCTATTTGAGTGAGGAACTTAGCCGTTTTGCCACTTATGAGAACTTCGACCACGATATTACAGCTCAGCTTCGTCTCATCCGCGAGAAATATAATATGAATGTGGGCTTCTCATTGCTCCCTCAGCGCAGCAAGATGAATTATCAGTATATGGGGCACGATATCGATACAGTACGTACTGTCTTCAACTTTACCCCCACGATGAACTTCCGTTACCGCTGGAGTAAGCAGCGTAGCCTACGCATCAATTACCGTGGCCGCAGCAGCCAACCTTCGATGACAGACCTGCTCCCCATTACCGACGACAGCAACCCTCTGAATATCACGATGGGTAATCCTGGATTGAAACCTACCTTCAACAACAATCTTAACGTGCGCTTCCAGGACTTCAATGTGGAGCGTCTGCAGAATATCTCTGCCAATGTCGGGATGGGAAGCACGCTCAACAGCATTGTCAACAAGATTACCTATAATGAGGAGACGGGTGGACGCATCTCTCAGCCCACTAACCTTGATGGCTGGTGGAGCAATTGGAATGCCAATGCCGGCATAGCCTATAACACGGCACTGCCCAACCAGAACTACAAGGTGAGTTCTTCGACCAATGCCCGATATAGCTATCAGGAGGGATATGTGCGTACGGCCTCAGCTTCGGGCGACTTCCCCCTTGCTGCTACTCGCTCAGTGAACCTTTCTGAGCGCCTGACCGGAACGTATCAGAATGACTGGTTCGAAGTCACCCTGCATGGCTCGCTCAACTACAGCCGTGCCCGCAATAACTTGCAGCCTACGGCCAATCGTGACACTTATATCTTCTCATATGGTCCTTCTACCAACATCAACTTGCCTTGGTGGAATATTAGGCTCTCTTCAGATATAGGCATGAACAGCCGTCGAGGTTTCAGTGATCCGGAGTTCAATACCAACGAGCTTATCTGGAATGCCCAAATCTCGAAGAGCTTCTTGGCGCAGAATGCGGCTACCGTGAGCGTGCAGTTCTACGATATCCTTGGTCAACAGAGCAATGTGAGCCGTGTCATCAATGCCACCATGCGCAGTGATACGCAGTACAATACCATAAACAGCTATTTCATGGTTCATTTCATCTATCGTCTCAACCTCTTTGGAGACCGAGAGTCGCGTGGTCAGATGCGTGGTCAGATGCGTGGTGGTGGTGACTTCGGTGGCGGTCGTGGCGATATGCCAATGCGTGGCGCTGAAAGGCCTATGGGCGGCGGTTTTGGTGGTCCTGGCGGTGGCTTTGGTGGTCCTGGCGGCGGTTTTGGCCCCATGTAAGGAAAAAAAACGTAACTTTTTAGGATTTTTTTTTCAAAAATGCTTGCAATGGTTTGATTTTTATTATATTTGCATCCGTAATCAATTAAACTCTAAAGAAAATGAAAGAACTCGTTGAAAAAATTCAGGAAAAGTATGCTGCTTTCGCTACTGATGCAGCTCTCCAAGTAGAAAAGGGCAACAAGGCTGCTGGTACACGTGCTCGTAAGGCTTCTCTCGAAATTGAGAAGATGATGAAGGAGTTCCGTAAGGCTTCTCTTGAGGCTGCGAAGTAATTCACACTCAGCATCAGAAAAAGGCCACTGATACCGAACGGTGTCAGTGGTTTTTTGTTTATAGTGTTTGGAAAACCTGTTAGGATTGTGTTGCTGATGAGTTTAGGATTGCCCTTTTTAGTAAATATATGTTATATTTTATCCTCATTAGGCCGTAAAATAAGATAGAATGGTTAACTTTGACACGATATTAGCCTCCGAATGATATGTTTCCCCTGTTGACGACATCCAATACGCTGTTTGCCCTTGTACTCGAGGTGCTGTTTGTCATCATTTGGGTAGGCACCATTTTTGTGGTTATCACGGAGAACCGCAATCCTGTGAAGACGTTGGCTTGGGTGATGGTGCTGGTGTTCCTGCCCGTCATCGGTTTCGTGTTGTATGTGTTCTTCGGCATGGATATGCGGCAAGAGAAGATTATCGGCAAGCGCAGTCTGTCGAAGCTGCTGAAGGAGGCATTGCTCAACTATAAGGACTATGCCGTGCCCGAACCTCCTCCTCCCTATGAGAAGTTGGTTCGCATGATGCGGCATGCCAACCAGTCGTATCTCCTGCCGGCCAATAAGGTGACCACATTTACAGATTTCCCCTCCATGCTGCATGATTTGCTGCGTACTATCGCATCGGCCAAGCAGCATATACATGTGCAGTTCTACATCTTTATGGACGATGCCGTGGGACGCTTGCTGCGCGATGCGCTTATCGACAAGGCGCGGCAGGGTGTCAAGGTGCGTCTGCTCTACGACGATGTGGGTTCTTGGAAGGTCAGAAGCCGTTTCTTCCGTGCCATGAAGGAGGCGGGCATTGAGGTGTATCCGTTCGGTGAGGTGAAGTTTGCCGCGCTGGCCAAGCGTGCCAACTACCGCAATCACCGCAAGGTGGTAGTGATAGACGGCAAGGTGGGCTACATCGGTGGCATGAATGTAGCTGACCGTTACTATAAGGGGGTGGCTTGGGGGCACTGGCGCGATACGCATATCCGTATCGATGGTATGGCTGCCAATGCTCTGCAGACCTCTTTCTTTGTCGACTGGTACTATGCATCGCGTGTATTGGTGAACGATAGCTGTTGCTTCCCCAAGGTATCGCGGCAGGGCGATTCCGACATGCAGATAGTGACCTCCTATCCTATGGGTGAGTGGAAGACCATTATGCAGGGTATGCTGCAGGTGATATGCCAAAGTCGGCGCTACCTCTATATACAGACTCCCTATTTCTTGCCTACCGAGCCTATACTCACAGCCTTGCGCAATGCGGCGTTGGCGGGTGTGGATGTACGTCTCATGGTGCCGCGCCATGGCGACAGCCTCTTGGCCGACCTCGCCTCGCACTCCTACTACAAGGAGGTGATGACTGCCGGTGTCAAGATATATCAGTACGAAGCGGGCTATCTGCACGCCAAGGTGATGTTGGCCGATGACAATTTCGTCACGGTAGGCTCTACGAACTTTGATTTCCGCAGCTTCGAGCACAACTTTGAAATCAATGCTTTCATCTACGACCCCGTAGTGGTGAAGGATATGAAACGCATCTTCATGGACGACTTGAAGCACTCGTCGCGCATTATTGCTGAGAAGTGGCGCAGGCGTCCTCTATGGAATCGCTTCTGGGAGTCGCTCGTGAGGCTGCTCTCGCCGCTGCTGTGATTACTCCTCCTTGGCCTGCTCCTGTTTCTGTTCCAGCTCCTGCTCCAGCTGTCCTTCTTTCTTTACATTCCCGAAGAAGCTGAAGTGTACGCTGCCGTAGACGCGCTCCTGTATGAATTGTGGGTGTGCGGCGAAATTGTGCTCTTTGCCGTGCTCCAGCACGAGCAGTCCGTCGGGTGCGAGCAGTCCGCCACCGAGGATGAGGTCGGGCAGCTCGGCCAGGCGGGTCAGTGCGTAGGGTGGGTCGGCGAAGATGAGGTCGAAGCTGTCGTGGCACCGCTCTATGTAGCGGAATACGTCGGTGCGCAGGGGTAGCCAGTTGCTCTCTTTCAGCTGCTCCTTTACCTTATATATAAAGGCGTGGTGCGAGGGTTCGCGCTCTACGGAGATTACGCGTTCGCATCCGCGCGATACGAGCTCCAAGCTGATGCTGCCTGTGCCGGCAAAGAGGTCGAGTACATTGGTGCACTCCTCGAAGTCGATGAGGTTGGTGAGCACGTTGAAGAGGTTCTCCTTGGCGAAGTCCGTGGTGGGGCGTGCCTTGAAGGAGCGTGGCACCTCGAAGGTGCGCCGTTTGTATTTTCCGCTGATTACTCGCATGCGATGAGGGCTTGAAGGTCGAAGGGTATCTCGCCTATGCGTGCCAACTCCGTAGAGTGGAACTCCTCGGCGGGGTGTATGGTGTGTATATGCTTGATGAATCTCTCCAACTCCTTACCCAGCTCCTTGGCGTTGCGTGCATTGCCTGCGAGGTGCAGGGTGTCGTCGGTTTGCGACAGGCCCAGCATCTGCCAACAGTTGAGCACGAAGTACAGCGTGTCGGTAGTGTTGCGGTTGCTGAAGGTGTTGGTGAAGAGCGGTGTGCCGTTGGCAAAGCATAGCAGGTCGATGCTGCGCTTGCGTAGGTGAGCCAAGCAGTAGCGCTGCCCGTTGGCATAGCTGCGCTCTATGCCATAGTTGATGAGCGCACTCACGGGTGTGCATATCTGTGCCTTGGGGTAGCGCTCCGTGAGCAGTTGGTGCAGCTGGCGCTCTATGCCGAAGAGCACTACGGCTTGCTCCTCTCCCACGAGATTGTGCATCACGACGGTGTTGCCGGGTGTATGTGCGAAGTTCTGTACATACAGCTCCCGTTCGTACGACTCGTCGTAATACTCCTTGGGCACGATGGTGTATGCGGCATCGGCCATGATGATGTTGACCTTGCCGTAGCTGTGCCTCAGCATCTCGGTCTCCTGTATGGCTGCCTTGAGGTTTGCCGTCAATGACTTTGCGGGGTCAATGCCGTACGGCTGGTAGGCATACTGCTCCTCGGCTTGGGGGTTGTGTGCCGCAAAACAAAATCCATCCGTACTCAGACGGATGGATAGTGTGTATTGTTTGGTGTGGTTGAAGTCAATCACAATAGGTGCTTTGTAGCTTTATCTACTGACGATTACTCCCAGTTACCGGCGTTGTTGTTACCAACCTCGGCATCACCTACCTTCAAGCCAGCGTAGCGGCCGAGTTCGTTCTGCAGGTCGATGAGGTTGTTGAGCTCGTCCTTGTTGATACCCTCGAGGTAGGTACGATAGGGGGTCTTGGCCTCGAAGAGGTAGAGCTTGTTGCCCGACTTGCTGCTTGAGTCGCAACCTGTGCGGAGCTCAAACTCGGCGCCGTTACCGAAGGGAACGTAGCGGAGAGAGTCGGCGTTGAAGCCTTTGGGATAGAGTGTGTCGAGAGCGAGTACCCACATGGTGTCGCGGCTGAAGATGTACTCCTCTACTTCGCCCTTCTTGTTCAGTTTCACGAGACCGGCCTTCTCTGCCTCTTGCCATTTTCTCTTGGCCTGTGACGGTTTGGCCTTGCGTGCATCTTCAATCAGCTTCATGGCCTTGCTCTCGGTGAGCCCGTCCTCAAGCTGCTTGTCGGTGAGCTCGCCCACCTTCTTCACGAAGGGGAGGCTGTCGTTCTTCACGAAAGCAATCAGCTCGTCAAAGTTGTCGGTGTACTGACCCATGTTCTGGTCGCGGAATGCCACCTGTGCGGTGCGGATGTCAATCAAGCGAGCGATAATCTGCTTCTCTCTTGCATCGCGTTCCTTACCAAAGTTGATAGTGCCCATAATGCTGCCTACGCAGATGTATGCAAGGCCGCAAACACACAGAAACAAAACAATATTTACTACTTTTTTCATGTTTATATGATTTATTTGATTAATTTCGTGCTGCAAAAGTAAGACAAATAGTTTGAAAATACTATAAATAATCCATTTTTTTCTTCCAATGTAGATGATAAATAGTTTTCTAAGTACCAAAATACGCGAAAATTTCGGTTTCTCCCCCACCGACGAGCAGTCCGAGGCCATCAGTCTCATGGGCGAGTTCCTCATGTCGCGCCACGGCATGGAGCTGTTCCTTCTGCGCGGCTATGCCGGTACGGGTAAAACCACCCTTGTGGGTGCACTGGTCAAGACGCTCACCCAGCTGCGTCAGCCCGTAGTGCTCATGGCTCCCACGGGACGCGCCGCCAAGGTGTTCTCCAACTACTCGGGCTGCCCCGCCTACACCATCCACAAGCGCATCTACCGGCAGAAGTCCATTACCGACGATAGCTCCTTCTCGCTCAATGTGAACCTCTCCTCTTCATCGTCGACGAGGCCTCCATGATAGCCAACGACGGCCTCTCCTCGTCGGTCTTCGGCACAGGGCGCCTGCTCGACGACCTCATCCAGTACGTCTACTCCGGCGAGGGCTGCCGCCTGATACTCATGGGCGACACCGCCCAGCTGCCGCCCGTAGGCGAGGAGGAGAGTCCCGCTCTCTCGACGTCGCTCCTCGCCTCGTATGGCCTGCGTGTCTTTGAAACGACGCTCACCCAGGTCATGCGCCAGCTCTCCGAGTCGGGCATCCTCTACAACGCCACCAAGATACGGCAGCACCTTCACACCCTCCAGAGCACCTCCTTCGGGGGTGTACTGACGCAATCTCCGCTCGCCCTCCCCGTCAGGGTGGGAGCGAGTGGGCTCTCCGTCTCCTTTCCCGACGTGTGTCGCATCACCGGCAACGAGCTCATCGACTCCCTCGAGAGCTCCTATTCGCGCTGGGGAGCCGACGACTGCATGATTATTTGCCGCTCAAACAAGCGTGCCAACATCTACAACCAGGGCATCCGCAACCGCATCCTCTACCGAGAGGAAGAACTCACCTCGGGCGACCGCCTCATGATAGTGAAGAACAACTACCATTGGATAGAGCGCATCGCCCGCGAGGAGCGACAGCCCCAGCCCCTCTCCTTCATCGCCAATGGCGACATTGCCGTGGTGCGCCGTGTGCGCCGCACGCGCGAGCTCTACGGCTTCCGCTTTGCCGATGTGCTCCTCCGCTTCCCCGACTACGACGACTACGAGCTCGAGGCCACCGTCCTGCTCGATACCCTGCACTCCGAGTCGCCCGCCCTCACTCGCGAGGAGAGCAATCGCCTCTTCGAGGCCGTCATGGACGACTATGCCCACATCTCCCAGAAGAAGGAGCGCTATCAGCAGCTGCGCCTCGACCCCCACTTCAACGCCCTGCAGGTCAAGTATGCCTATGCCGTCACCTGCCACAAGGCGCAGGGCGGACAGTGGAGCTGCATCTACCTCGACCAGGGCTACCTTCCGCCCGACCTCACCGCCATCGACTACTACCGCTGGCTCTACACCGCCTTCACCCGTGCCACCGAGCAGATATACCTCGTCAACTGGCCCGAGGAGAAGAAGGAGTAGCGCTCGCGTAGCATCTTTCTCAGATTGCGCAGATTCGTAGGCTTGAAATTTGGAAATCAGCCCATTGTTTTGTATATTTGTACACAGCAAAGTTATTTGCCGATGCGCATCGGTAGCGCGTATGAAGCGCATCGGTAGCGCGAACGATGTGCATCAGCAACGCTGTCGATGCGCATCGGCAGCAAAAATAGACAGGCAGAAAACCGAAAACGAACCTATAAAATAAGGAAGGAAATTGACTATGGCAACACGAAAATTAGTACGTAAAGAGGCGGGCACCATCGCCTACACACTCAGAGAAATCAAGGACTTCAGCGGCGAGGCCAACGCCGACAATCCCGCTGTAGCGGTCAGCGTAGTGGGCGGACGCACGGTGACGGCCGATGAACTGGCCCGCGAGATTGCCGCCTCGTGCACCATCAAGGAGGCCGATGTGGCGGGCGTGCTCAAGGCACTGAGCCTGCGCGTGCAGCGCACCCTGCTCAGCGGCAACCGCGTGGAGTTGGGCGAGATAGGCACACTCTCCGTCACGCTCACCTGCGGCAACAAGCACCGTGCCGACAATGTGAAGGCCCGCGACATCAAGGTGAGCCGCATCGCCTTTGCGCCCTCCAAGGCACTGAGCCATGCCATGCGTGGTGCCACGATGACATACGCTGGCGATGCCCACACCAAAGTGTTCTCCGCTGCTGAGGTGGAAGAGCGCCTCACGACTCACTTTGCCACGCACGACACGCTCTACCGCTCCGAGATGGAGAGCATCTGCGAGTGTACACGCTACCGTGCCGTGCAGTTCCTTGAAGCATTCGTGAAGGAGGGAAAGCTACGCAAGGCAGGCCGCCAGAACGGACGCTACTACATTCCGGTAGAGGGGTGCTTCGGGAAATGAGGAAACTGACGGCGGCAGATGCGTACACATAGATTATCGTACTCATCTGTCGCCGTCAGTATATTGGTTCCGTTTGCTTTATCTGCCAATGGCGACACATGGCAGATGGAAACGGGAAAGTCTTTTGGATGCTAGTATAGCCCCTTATTTATAGATATGTATCAATGGATTGCAGCTGCCTTCGTCTACAACCTTGCCATTTAGTTTGAAGTAGCGGTTTACGACTTTGGGGTATGCGTCCTTCTTCCTTTTTTTAATCTCCGAATTGATGCAGATAACGTCTGTCGTGCCGTCGGGCCACTCAATCGTGAGGGGCTCTTCCTTATAGTACCCTCCGCCATCAAGCTCGCCAAAGTAGAGCGCATAGGTGCCATCTTTGAGTTGCATGCAGATTAAGCCATGCATTATTCCTGGATAATCTCGTGTAGGGGAGAAATGTGAGCAATCGCATGTGGTGTCGGCTGCAAACACTTCATCGTTGAATGTTGCCTTGATACCGTCCAAGTTCTCGGGATCAAGTAGATTTACTCCCTCGGCATTCTGCACGGTCATGTAAATCTCTATTGGCAAGTAATCCACAAGCCAGAAGTTCCCTTCATTTTCCTCTTCGATTACCTTGTTGCATGAGCTGAAGCCCACAGCCAGCACGGTGGCGAGCAGGGCAAATGTCAAGTGTTTTCTGTTCATAGCTGTATGTGTTAATAATTGAAGTTGCGAAGGTCTATCGTATCCCGTGAATACCAGTTGGTCTCCTCGGTGCGCTGATATACGGTGCGCGAGAACATGGCACCGGCATCTATTGAGGAGCTCCAATAAACTCCGTTGAGTGTGATGAGGTATTCGTCGTTGACAAAGATTACTGCCTCCTTATTGTCCATGAATTGGAGCTTTTGCCTCACGCCATCAAAGCTGTATTTATAGAGGCGCATAGACTCATGGCCCATCGAACCACCCCATATAGTCAGCTCATCGCCTTCGAACAAGCGGATGTCCCTGCCGCATCCGTCACAATTTTCGAGAATGTCAACACTATATTCTCCGTTGTCTTTCATTCCCATAATCACGTAGTAGGCATCATCCCATTCCTTGTAGCAGTCATACACGGCTATGCGTTTGTAGCAACGTCCGTTCATCAGTTCTTTGAACTCGGCTTCGGTGTACTTTTTACTTTCAAGCTGGCTTTCCTTGATGTTGGTGCCGGGCACAATGTCGTATCTTACGGCTAAGCCGTCGTCGCTTAGGTCTTTCTCGCATGAGCTGAAGCCCACAGCCAGCGCGGTGGCGAGCAGGGCGTATGTCAAGTGTTTCTTGTTCATAGTAGTGGGTGTTTATAATTAATTTTTCAGAGGGGATATTCAATCAGCCTTTCATAAACCTCTCGTGAGAATGTTGCTCCTTTCTCTTTTGAGTGTTGTGCTTGCCATGGGGCTTCCCATTGCAGGATTATGTACTCCTCGCTCAAATAGAGCAATTTGTTGGGAACACCTTCCCAATGAACCCATCCGAAAGGTCCTCCAGTAAAGGATTGGGATGTCTCGTCGAATTGGAAGTCATATAATTGAAAGGAAGGAAGGAGGTCTATCGACCCATATAGTTGATTAGTAGTCTCTTCGTGATAGGGGTTAAG
>RHMF01002723.1_pt1 | contig 10182 bp, 6 predicted proteins | sample 5365151 | NCBI WGS metagenome assembly RHMF01 (sample SAMN10266501, study PRJNA497801) | feces metagenome | isolation source: feces | host: Bos taurus | place: China: Prairie of Fairy Mountain | collected 2017-08-14 | reverse complement strand
CACGACCCAAATATGCACGCAATGCCACAGCATCTTTTGGAGCATTTTCGTTGATAGGTGTATTGGCATTGGAACGGATAATCAATATAAAGAAAGTGGAGTATCCTATTACCAAGAACAAGAAAGCCAACACCGAAGCATTAAGCACCGCTTTGCCTTTTTTGCGGCTCCACCATAGTCCGAACACTATTGCAGCTATCAGCAATACAAAGAATATAATTGTACCGCTATTGAACGGCATACCTATAGAGTTGACAAAGAATACTTCGAAATTGCCGGCCAACGACACTATTCCCGGTATGATACCGAACAATATAACAGCCAACAACACTACTGATAATACACCCGAAATGATGAACCCTTTGGTAGTTGTTTTGGGATATTTTTTGAAATAATATACATAAACAATAGCCGGAATAGCCAAAAGGTTTAGCAAGTGCACACCTATCGACACTCCTATAAGGAAGGCTATAAGTATCAGCCAACGAAGCGAATGAGGGCTATCGGCCTGCTCTTCCCATTTAAGTATGGCCCAAAATACCACAGCTGTAAAGAACGACGACATGGCATATACCTCGCCTTCAACAGCCGAATACCAAAATGTATCGCTGAAAGTGTAAGCCATAGCACCAACTATACCGCTGGCAAATACAGCCCACATCTTGCTGTCTTTTATGTTATCTTCGGTAATTTTGGCTATCTTTTTGCCAAACAATGTAATAGTCCAAAACAAGAACAAGATAGTGAAACCGCTTGATATACCCGACATTGCGTTAACGGCATACGCTGCCGATTCGGGCGAAGCAAACATAGTAAAGAAGCGTCCCAACAATTGAAATGTGGGTGCTCCCGGAGGGTGACCTACTTGAAGTTTGTCGGCAGTAGCAATATATTCGCCGCAGTCCCACCAGCTGGCTGTGGGTTCGGCAGTCACCAAATAAACAATACAAGCAATAAGGCATACGCCCCATCCAAGTATGTTATTAATCAAATGATACTTTTTCATTGTGTATTATTAATTTATATTTTATTTATTCCAATCCACTTCATTTCTATTTATAGGCATAGTCATACAGCGTGCACCACCGCCACCACGTGGCAATTCGGAAGCTGCAAATGTGGCTACAAATTTTTCGTAGTCGTTCATATCCACCTTACCTTGACATATATCGTCGGCATCCAATACAGCAAAACCGGCTTTATCCATAGCCTCTATGGTGTTGGTGTTGCGTTGATAGCCTATCACCTTACCTTCGCCCAAAGCAAAGAAGTTGGCACCGCTATGCCATTGTTCGCGTTGCTGATTCCAATAGTCGGCGCCGCCACAAAAAACAGGATTCAAGTCGAAACCCAAATCGCGGGCACCAATTATAAAGTTAGGCTTTTCGTGGTAAGTTATCTTGCCGTTATCGATAGCTATATGTGTGGTTTTGTATTGACTATAATATGAGTTTTTCATTATCAAAGGCTCGTAGGCCATACATTGATGTGTTCCCAAAAAAGTGAACACCATATCCAAATGTATAAACGACTCGGGACTTTGAGGCAACTCTTGCACCAAGATATTAAACTTAGAACGTTCTTTGGCAAAGGTTTCGGCCAAATATTGAATACCTTTGGTGTTGGTGCGACCGCCATTGCCTATAAACAAAGTGTCTTCGCGAGCTATAAGCACATCGCCGCCTTCGGTGCGGGCATCCATGGCATAGCCTCGTGTAGAAAGAGTTTCGCACCCAAAATAATTGGTAAATATGGCGTTATATATAAGTATCTCTCGTTCGCGAACATCGGTGGACATATTGTGGATAAGCACACGATTGAACACTGTGGACGACGCGTCGCGAGTGAAAAACAAATTATAAAGAGGTTTCAATATATAACGGTCTTCGCGATATTTGTCGGGATCGACACCTTGACGATAAGCAAAGCCCTCGATAAGTTCTTTGGCCAACTGCGAAGGAGTATGCGACAACAATTCATCTTTTAAAAATTCACATCCATCGAGTTTGCACGACTGCTCTACAAGATTATTTTTTACGGTAGGGTCGTTGAGTATCTCTTCCAACAAATCGACAACAAAATATGTTTTTGTCCATTTCGACAATACTGTTGCGAAACGATTGTATTCTTTATCTACTATTGATTTGTTCAGAATATCGCTATACAAAGCCTTGGCAGCATTTTCCGGTGTCATACGTTCTATTTCGATACCCGGACGATGCAATAGCACTGCATTTAGCCTTCCTATTTCTGAATTTACTTGAACTTTATTCATATAAATATTTATTCGTTACACGTTTCATCTGCTTATAAACAACCTGAATATAAGTTATATATAAACAAATCTAAGCGATAAAAGCATCAAGTCTCGACACAAAAATCGCAATGCAAAGATACTCTTATTTATTGATTTATCCCAACTTTTTCGTTATTTTATTTTTATCAAGGTCCTATAATAATATAGGCAACCATGCAGGTTGCCTATATTATTATAGTTGTTCTACTTTATGCTTTCTTCATCCTTTGGATTAGGTCCCCATTTATTTTCGCCTGGTTGGCCTTTAAGCATAGGAACTATGTAGAAAACAAGAAGCAAAATCATGAATAACGGCATTGATACAATTGCCACTACATTCGATTTGAAAGCTATTGCTAAACCGATTGCAAAAGCCAATATAACAGCTAATATAAGAGCACCGGCCAAATACCATCCACTTTTACCTATATCGTGTAAACGACGCACTCCAACGGCCAACGATGGAATAAAGATCACCATAAGGTATACTAAATAAATCAGTGATATTGGATTTACAGCATCTACAGAAACACCTTGACTAACATTCATTACTATAGAAAAAACAAGTTGCGCCATATAGCACACACCGAAAAACATCCAGAATTCCGCACGACTGGCTCTGCCATGAAAATCAACATATTGTTTAAAACATTTGACAAAGTATTTAAAACAATCTATGTTTACTATATCTTCCTCGGGAGTAGAAGGGTCTTTGGGATTAAGCCCCCACTTGTTTTCGTTTGGCTCACTATTCTTGCAGAATACAACAATAACCCATGCTAAACTACCTATATACATCACCATAAAAATAGCCATACTGATATATGTTAAAATATCTATTGAGTAAACACCTCCAATTGCAAACAGAATTGCTAACACAATAGTTACTACATATATTGTCAGACAAACTTTTACATACCACCATGCACTTTTTCCGATATCATGCAACCGACGTACAGCTACTGCTAACGATGGAAAGAAAGCAAACGTTACATATAACATTGTCAATATCGGAAAAGCATCGCTTGGCAAAACAAACAGTATAACATCTGCTGTAAATAAAATCAGACCAAGAATGAATTGTACAAGACTAAACATCCAAAACTCTTTGCGGCGAGCTCTGCCGTTGAAGTCAGAATACTGACGAATACATTTAATAAACCATCTCATAATAATAAATATTAATTAGTGAATAAATTATGTTTCTTTAATTGGTATTTTGCGACAAATTGTTTTCTTCTTTCGGATTGAGCCCCCACTTATTTTCGCCGGGTTTGCTATCCTTCAAAAACAAAACAAGAAAACAAATAAGCGACACAAAATAAGCCATAAAGCATATAGTGCCTAAAACATTCGTTTTGGACGCAATAAAAAAGAACACCGATGTCACACCCAATATCGTAGGTATGAATAACCACCAGCCGCTTTGGCCTATATCGTGCAAACGACGTACGCATACTGCTATTTCGGGAATAAACGAACATAACCCAAATAATACCACAAAACCAAGTATAGCCATCGAGAGATACTCATTCAGTCCTTCGACTTCTGATATTCGATACCCTAAAGTGTGAATTGTCCTATTTATAGCTATGAAAATAAGTAACTCGGAGCGTCGCGCACGGCCCTTAAAGTCGAAATAATGTTTCCAACATTTTATATAATAGTCATTCTCCATAATAACACAGTATTATATGTATCATCCATTCTACACCAAAGTACTACTTTACAGTTTATTACGATTTTGATATCTTTTCTATCTGCACCGCAAAGATACACAATAATATTATAATAGCAAAGAATTGTCCCGTTTTTTATCAATAATATTTCACTCCATAGCAATTAGGGTGCTTTTTCATTTTAACACCATTCTACAAATTATCATATATTAACACTCTTCGATTTAACTCAAAAACGAGCGTATTTCATATCCCACATACCACAACGGCACAAATATCGCCCTCTGAAAGAGTTATCGTCACAACAGACTGATTATCAAGAATGGTTTATTTTCCAATAATTCATTACCGGGTGTGTTTTGCGCGATGGTATACCAAAAATTTATCCACAGAGGGGTTTCGCGCACTCGACGGTAGGGTATAAAAAAAGTATCCCGATGTTTTTAGCAAAACATCGGGAAGGTTTTTACTTTCCATCGAGAGGAAAATTCAATAACATCGGGAGGAATTTTCGAGCCGTATTTAACATTTACAGATCCTGTTTAACATTTAAAACAATATGTATACTTCTCCCCTCTTCGGCCGACAAGCATGACAAAAGGAAAAGTATTTGCACTCTTCGCAAAAAAATAGTACTTTTGCATATTCGTAACATTATAGAACAATGCCATTTATAGCTGATTTGCAGAAATATAAAAGCCTATCCATAGTAGGTATGGACAAAAATACCGGCAAAACCGTATGTTTGAACTATGTTTTGAGCCGCCTAAAAGATTTGGGTGTCAAAACAGCTGTGACATCAATAGGTATTGATGGCGAAAGAGTGGACCAAGTATTTGGCAGCCACAAACCCGAGATAGTACTCTATGAAGGTATGCAGTTTATCACCTCCGAAAAACACTACAACACACGTCAACTGCTATCGAAGGTAATAGATGTGGACACCGAACGCACAGCCCTCGGCAGATTGATAACCGCCGAAGTGCTATGTAGCGGCAAAGTGTTGCTATCGGGGGCAGGCACCACCGAGAAACTACGCCGACAGATAAACACCTTCGAACACAATAACATGGACATCACCATCATCGATGGAGCATTGAGTCGCATGAGTTTGGCCTCGCCATCGGTAACCGATGCCATGATACTATGCACCGGAGCGGCAGTGTCGCCGAATATAAGACAACTGATACTGAAAACACGCTTCACCTTCGACCTTATAAACCTCGCCGCCATCGATAATATCGACCTCGGCAACCGCCTATCGCAACATACGGCAGGACTATGGGCCGTAGACAACGATGGCATGATTCACGACCTCGAAATACCATCGGTGTTCCTACTCGAAAAAAGCACACAAGACATATTCAGCCATGGCAACACTCTTTATGTGTCGGGTGCCGTAAGCGACAAACTACTTAAATATCTAAGCACCAAGAAAAACATTGCCGAGCAAACACTTATAGTTCGCGACTTTACCAAACTGTTTGTAACGCCCGAAGTATATGCCGCTTACACTAAAAAAGGCGGACGCATACAAGTGTTGCAACAATCAAAACTTGTGGCAGTATGCCTCAACCCCACATCGCCACACGGCTACACCATCGATTCGGGCGAAGCCTGCCTAAGGCTGTCGGAAGCATTGGGAGTGCCTACATGGGACGTGTGTAAGATAAAACGATAACCATCAAACAATCATACATATCATATTGTTGAAACAAAATAAAGAAATAGAATTATGCTACTGAAAGATGTATTAGCCATAGAGAGCGGATTTAAATATTGTATCGACAACCTTAACATACAATCCGGCGTGGGACGCAACTATTTGATGAACCTACGCTGGAAAACTATACCACAGGAATTGGAATTGGAATGGACATTTGTGGAAGAGATATTGCAACAGATGCTCAACAGCGAGACACAAAAACTTATAAGTAAGATACAACACAAACTCGGCGGCATACACAACATAAAGCAAACCATACTCAATATCGAAAACGGTGACCTCCTTGACGATGTGCAACTATTTGAAGTTAAAAACCTTGCACTGCTAAGCATCGAAATATCAGCGCTATCGGAAGAGGCCGGTTTAAAACACCTTTTTCTAGTTCCCGACCTATCGGAAGTGCTGTCGATTCTCGACCCCGACCGCAACAATATAGCTCATTTTTATATATACGAAAGCTACGACCCACGTCTTGGCGAGGTACGCAACAACCTTAAACAACTATCCAACAAACTTAACGACATACGTACCACACTGTCGGAAAGCGAAATATCCGACTACGAGGCACAGATAACCGAAATCTACAACCTAAACCAAAGCATAGAAGACGAGGTGCGTAAAACATTGGCAGACAAGCTAAGCAGACACACCCTTATGCTTAAAGCCGCACTGGAACGCCTTGCCTACATAGACCTAAGTATAGCCAAAGCCGAACAAGCCACAAGGTGGAGCATGTGCCGCCCAACCATAAGCAACACCACCATAGCCTACACCAACCTATTCAACCCCAGGCTGAAAATAACGTTGGAGGAACGCAAGCAACGCTATCAAAACATAGATATAAACATCGCCCAAGGCGTATGCCTGATAACCGGTGCCAATATGGCAGGCAAAACAGTGCTACTAAAAACCATGGGTATAGCACAGATGTTGGCACAATTTGGTTTCTTTGTACCGGCCAAGAGTGCCAATATATCATTGGTGGACAAAGTGGTATTCTGCATAGGCGACGAACAAAACGAAATGAACGGACTATCGTCGTTTGCAAGCGAGATACTGAAAATAAACGAAGTGGTAGAAGACAGTCAACGTCTTAAAATGATGATACTCATCGACGAGCCGGCACGCACCACCAACCCCACCGAAGGCAAAGCCATAGTGCAAGCCATAGCCTCTATAATGAACAGGCGCGACAGCTACTGCCTTATAACCACCCACTACAGCCAGCTAGGTATAGACTGCCGCAAACTAAGGGTAAAAGGATTTGCCGACACTGAGATAACCGGAACCATAACACCGCAAAACATAAACCAATACATGGACTACACCCTACAAGAAGACACCTCCGACAACGTACCCCACGAGGCTCTACGCATAGCCGAGATACTAAACTGCAACCCCGCACTGATAGCTACCGCCAAAGACTTTATGGAAAAATAACACCCTCCCAACAACAATGAAACACAAGAGGAGAACGATTATGAAAATATCACTAGCAATACTGGCCGTGCTTACCGGTGGAGCACTTGGCATTATGTGTCAGAAAAACCTTGGCAAACAGCCCCGAGGCGAACGGCTTAAACGCATAGAGGCATCGCCCAACTACCGCGATGGTAAGTTTCACAACCGCGAAGCCACACCACAGTTTACCGGCAAGGACAAGAAAAGTACGAGCTTTATAAACCTTATACGAAACAAGAACGCCAATACCAAACCACCTATGGCGGTAGCCACAGTGAAGACCGACCTACACAGTTTAGACAGCAACACCAATGTGATAGTATGGTTCGGCCACTCGTCGTACTTCATACAGCTGGACGGCAAGCGTTATCTTATAGACCCCGTGTTTTACACCGCATCGCCCGTATCGTTTATACAAAAACCATTCAAAGGCACCGACAGCTACAAGCCCGCCGATATTCCCGATATCGACTACTTGATTATCACTCACGACCATTGGGACCACCTCGACTACAAAACGGTAAAAGAGATGCGACAACGTATAGGCAAAGTGATATGTCCGCTTGGTGTAGGACAACACTTCGAATACTGGAAGTTTGACGTAAACAACATTATAGAAATGGATTGGGACGAAGATGCCACCCTTGCCGACGGCATAAGCATACACTGCCTCACCGCCCGCCACTTCTCCAACCGTGCCTTAAAACCAAATATAACGCTATGGGCATCGTATATGCTGGTATCGCCTTCAAACACAATATATATTGCCGGCGACGGTGGCTACGGCCGACACTTTAAAGAGATAGGCAACCGTTTTCCCGATATAGACCTGGCAATAATGGAGAACGGACAGTACAGCGAAAACTGGAAATACATACACCTAATGCCCGAACTTATGACACAGGTAGCCAAAGACCTTAACGCCAAACGTGTGCTTACGGGACACCACCTGAAGTTTGCACTATCGCAACACCCATGGGACGAACCCAACCGCAACATCGAACAGATGCAAGCCGACTCCATCAACGTAATAAACCCAATGATTGGCGAAGTGGTGGAATTGAAGTAATAAGGCAACTTCTAAAAATTCCACGTTCTAGGAAATATTATCATGGAATAAAAGAACTTTTGCATGCTTTACGTTTTTTGCCGAAATCTTTCTATTTCTTTTAGGGTCGCATAGCCCACTATGCTCAATCAAAAGAACTAGAAATCTTTCTAAAAAAAATTCACAAATCACCTACAAAGCAATTTTTAGAAATTGCCATATAATGCCTGCATACCAATACCAATTATCCTATATACATTACATCGGTAACATATATAGGATAATCAGTTAACTAATATTAGTTATTCCGCTTACTTGCGGATAACCTTGCGAACAGCCACGCCCTCTGCGGTGGTTATACGAAGGATGTAGTAGCCTTTGGTTAGTTTGGATAGGTCTATTATATGTTTGTTTTCTACCGCCATAATCGTTCTACCTACTGCATCTAGCACTTCTACCTTTATTATATCAGTACGGTTGAAAGTGATAATACCGGTTGTAGGATTAGGATAGAGTGTAAGCGACTCCAACACATCTACCCCTTCTATACCAACGGTTTGTATTGTAAGTATAAGTGTAACCATACTATCACAACCGGCGGTGGTTACACCTTCGTACATATATACTCCACTTTCGGTATAGGTAGTACCATTCCATATGTATTCATTTATGGCAGTATCCACTATGGTATCGTGTACCGAAAGATTGATAGTAAGGTTAAGTGTCACCACACTATCGCAACCATTGGCAGATGTAAGTGTATAAGTAGGTGTGTTGGTACTCTCGGTATATGTAACACCATCTATCCAAGTGTAGCTGTCGCAAGATACTTGTGTATCTATGCCGGTTGTATTTGGGTTGATGGTGAGATTAAGAGTTACCACACTGTCGCAGCCACTTATTGATGTAAATGTATAAGTAGGAGTATTGGTAGATTGTGTATAGGTGTTCCCGTCTATCCATGTGTAGCTACCACAAGCTACTACCGTATCGTTTACAGCTATGCTATGGTTGATAGTAAGATTAAGTGTCACCACGCTATCACAGCCATTGACTGCTGTAAGTATATAAGTAGGTGTGTTGGTGCTCTCGGTATATGTAACACCGTCAATCCAAGTAAAGCTATCACATACCACTTGCACATCGCTACCTGTTGTAGATTGGTTGATAGTAAGGTTAAGTGTTACCACGCTATCACAACCATTGGCGGCAGTAAGTGTATATGTAGGAGTGTTGGTACTTTGTGTGTAGGTAATTCCATCTATCCATGTGTAGCTACCACAGGCAGTAACTATAGCAGTGCCGGTAGTGCTATGATTGATAGTAAGATTAAGAGTTACTACGCTATCGCAACCACCTGTTGAAGGTATAGTATAAATAGGGGTATTGGTGCTCTCTGTATAAGTAACTCCGTCTATCCAAGTGTAACTATCACAAGCTACAATATTGTCAATACTACTATTTCCACTATTTACCACAAGGTTTAGCACCACTATACTGTCGCAACCAAATATAGATTCAAGGGTATCGGCGTATATTCCCGATTGGGTATAGGTGTTGCCTCCAAATGTATAGCTATTGCCGGAACATATAGTATCGTGTATGGCTATATTGTAATTGGGCATTACAGCCAATGATAGAAATACTATGGAATCTATACCAAGCGATGTTTGTAAAGTATCGCTATACATACCTGCCTCTGATACGCTGAATCCGTATTGATTGTAGGTGTTGCCCTGACAGATGGTATCGTATATATAATTGGTAATTACAGGTAATACCATTAGATGTAATGTAACAACGCTGTCGCAACCTGTAAGCGAAGCCACAAGTGTATCGTTGTAGTATCCGGTTTGAGACAATACCATTCCATTGAAGGTATAGGTATCATTATCGCCTATCACTCTCTCGATGGTATCATATACTGTAGCTATCATCGAAAGGGATAATGTATATACGGTATCAAAATATT
>RHMF01001682.1_pt1 | contig 10184 bp, 7 predicted proteins | sample 5365151 | NCBI WGS metagenome assembly RHMF01 (sample SAMN10266501, study PRJNA497801) | feces metagenome | isolation source: feces | host: Bos taurus | place: China: Prairie of Fairy Mountain | collected 2017-08-14 | reverse complement strand
GGTCTGCGACAGGATATGCGTCTGCTTGCCGATAAGCGGAATGCTGACTCGCGAGAGTCTATCGGCTCGTTGTCGGAGCAATTGTCGGAGGTTGAGACAAAGATGATAGCGTTGCGTCAGGACAAGATAAAGCTGATTGACAGAATCAACTCTATAGAGCAGGAGTTTGTCCTCTCAACGGTGCTGAAAGAGGCGTCGTTGCCAGCACAATCAACAGGCTCAATCTTTGAGAATCCCTATTTTCGCGAAAGTATTCTTGCTGAGGATTACGATTTACTTATAAAGGCACATCAGAAGGAGTCGGAGGCAAAATCGCTTGTAGTACAATATGTTGCTAACTATAACGAAATCAAGTCGCTGTACGATAAATATGTGCAGGCCTCTTTGGAATCCGAAGCCGAGAGATTGTATGCCTCAATATCGGAGAAGATTGATGAAAATATGGTTATTGAGAAGCGTCTTGCGAGGGCGTGGACCGAGATTTTTGACCAGAAAACCTATGTCTATTCCTATTTCTTGGAGAAGGAGGGTCGCTATGATGTGCTGGACCTAACGGAGAATATGACCTCGGAGGCACGTCAGCAACACTCTATGTTGGCGGAGAACTGTGTGTCGGAGGTGTTGGCCGATTATTGCTTGCAGAAGCCCGTTGTCATCAACTACGAGATGTGTGTGGCTCGTCTGCTCAACCTGCCCCACTCTATTGACTCGCTGGCGAATGAGGCTCGTGCGGTGCGTCAGGTGGAGTATCGCCTGCCACTGCTTGATATTGACCGCCGTTCATTCGTTGATTATGCACCGATTGAGTTCCGTGCCCGTACTCCCTATAATTCGTCAAATCCGGTACCGGAGTGTGTGGTTTATGAGTATGGTACTATCTATCGTATTTTGCTCGGAACGTATAAACTGCCGCAGGCGACATCGATATTCCGAGGTGCTGTGCCTCTCTATGTTGAGGAGGGTGAGGATGGTCGATACAGCTATTATGCGGGAGGTCTGCGTACCCGTTCCGAGGCTGAGGCCGCCGTTGAGATTATGAAGAAGAAGGGTTTCCGTAACCCCCGCATCGTTGAGTGGTGCGATGGCCGCAAGACCAATCTCTCGGAGGAGGGCCTTGTGGGCGATGTGTCGTACCGTGTTGTAATCAAGGGTGGTCAGCTTGATGATATGGCACAGGATATCATCGCTACTATGGCTGCGGGCTGTCAGGTGTCAAAACTCACGGAAGATACCTTTGTCGTGGGAATGTTCGACAGCAAGGCTGTGGCACAGCGTCTGGCTAATGCTCTGATGAAGTGTGATGAGAGCCTTGATATTAAGGTCGTAGAGCTGAAAGGCGAATAGTTCTATGCTCTACGCAAATATGTTGGCAAACAAACTTAAAAAGATATAAGTTATGGGATTGATGATTGTACTACTGATTTTGGGAGCTTTTTTTCTCGTTGCCGAGTTGGTATTTCTGCCTGGAGTTACTGTTGGTGCCATTCTGTCGTTGGTAAGCTACGGTGTCGCTGTCTATTTGGGCTTTGACCGTTTTGGATTTGTGGGTGGTATGCTCACGCTTGTTGCGGCAGTTGCTTTGGCATTGGTTGTGACGGTCTTCTCGTTGCGAGCAAAGACGTGGCAGCGTCTGGCTTTGAAGGATAAGGTCGAGGGTGAGAGCACCGAACGCCCGGAGAATACTCTGAAAGCGGGCGATAAGGGTGTTGCCCTGTCACGCCTTTCGCCTATGGGTAAGATTGAGATTGCCGGCAAAGTGTATGAGGCTAAATCGGTGGATGTCTATATCGACCAGCGTAGTCGGGTCGAGGTTGTCGGATTTGATAACTTTACGGTTATAGTCCGCAAGCGTGTGGAGGAGTAAGAAACTTAAAACCTTTTATAATTATGAACGAATATTTTATTGTCATTGCGGGAGTGTTACTCTTCGTGGCGATTTGGGTGTTTTTCTATTTTATCCCCGTTGGATTATGGTTCTCGGCATTGGTGTCGGGTGTAAGAATTAATCTCTTACAGCTCTTCTTGATGCGTTGGCGTAGAGTGCCGCCATCAGTTATCGTGTCATCGATGATTGAGGGTACAAAGGCCGGCCTTACGTTGGATGCCAACGAGCTGGAGGCTCACTATCTTGCAGGTGGTAACGTGACGAATGTCGTACACGCCCTTGTATCGGCACAGAAGGCCAATATCAACCTCGACTTCAAGATGGCTACGGCTATCGACCTGGCGGGCCGTGATGTCTTTGAGGCGGTGCAGATGTCGGTAAATCCCAAGGTCATCAATACCCCACCCGTTGCCGCTGTGGCAAAGGATGGTATTCAGCTTATCGCCAAGGCTCGTGTTACGGTACGTGCCAATATCAAACAGTTGGTAGGTGGTGCCGGTGAGGAGACTGTTCTGGCTCGTGTCGGCGAGGGTATCGTGTCGTCTATTGGCTCGGCTGTATCGCATAAAGTTGTGCTGGAGAATCCCGACTCTATCTCACGCGTGGTGTTGGAGAAGGGTTTGGATGCAGGTACTGCATTTGAGATTCTTTCGATTGATATTGCTGATATCGATGTGGGTAAGAACATCGGAGCTCAGCTGCAAATGGATCAGGCGGATGCCGACAAGAATATCGCACAGGCGAAGGCCGAGGAACGTCGTGCTATGGCGGTTGCTTTGGAGCAGGAGAATCGTGCCAAGGCACAGGATGCACGTGCCAAGGTTATTCTCGCCGAGGCTGAGGTGCCATTGGCTATGGCGGAGGCTTTCCGCAATGGAAATTTGGGTATTATGGACTATTATAAGATGAAGAACATCATGGCCGATACCCAGATGCGTGACGCAATCTCAAAGAGTGATAAGAAGTAGTTGCGTTGCGATCAAAATAATAAGGGCGTTCTCTTGCGGGAACGCCCTTATTGTTTGATTCTATAAACTTGCCCTACTCTCTTACGCAACGTACCTGCATTGCATTTGCACGATACATCACCTTGTTGGGCTGGTAGTGGTTGTTCACCGCACGCGTGTTGTTAAGGTCGAAATAGAGTGAATAAGCTGCTACACCCTCGGCCTTGTCGGCACTGTTTGTCCAGTAATAGCCAATCCAGGGCAGAGGCGAAGAGTCGGTGCCATAGTCACTCATATTGGTAAATACACCCGTCTCGAAGCTCTTACGGCCGGCTGCGGGCATAAACATCTTCACACCAGACTCCTTATCAACGAGTGTCCATCCGTAACGGGCACGCACATCGGCAGATGCCGCAGCGTCCTCATCCTCTGCGATGTCGAAAACATCGAAGCTATCCTCGCTGGGCAGACGCCAGCCCTTTGGACATGGATCGTATTGACTCTTGGTGGTCTTGTTGCCCCACAAGTCGTTGCGATGCTCGTTGTAGAGCCAGTCGTAGTCATTATCCTTTGAGCCACGCACGAAAATTGTCGGGTTCTGTATCGCAAATTCCATTGAGCCGGCTTCGTCGTAGTTCTCCGCATCGGCGTATTTGAAGCGAACGGTGGTGTTTGTGGCTGAATATACAGTCTTGTCGGTATTGCCCTTAAATGCGTAGTCGTAAGGGCGATAGAACGGATCCTTGCGGCCCCACTGGTAGTACATACCATAGCCGTTGAATATCTCGTCAGCATCGGTTGAACCATTGGGATTGCTATAAGCACCGAGGTTACGATCCATAAAGACAACACCGTTTGATGCGGTTATTGCATTGTCGTTAATGTCGCTGTCAGTGGCCCATATATGCCAGCTCCAGATAATCTTGTCGTTATTGTCGTATGCCGCCACAACCGCATTGCCGGCAGGAATACGAGTGTCGATAACATCGCCCTCATCGTTGGTAATCTCCTCGTGACCTACGAAGAATGTGAAAGTGCCCTCGTTGGGTGTGTAGCCAAAGTACTGCACGAAATCCTTCTCACTCTGCCACAGCAAATCCACGCGTGCGGGGTTGATTGCGTTGCCCGTCTCGCCACAGCGTGTAACATCGATTGTATAGCGGGTATCCTTCTGTGAGATGGCATAAGAGTTTGAAGGAGCCTCTGTAAGGTCAATATCTTTGCGAAGCAGTGAAAGATAAGCCGAAGCCTTGACTGTTGTGCCGGCTGCGGTATAGCCCACTAGCGTCAAAGTGCCATTCTCCTCGATTGAGTTATCCTCTGAGGCATATTTCTCGGGAGCAACGATTGTGATAATCCACTCCTGCATATCGATGCTCTTCACCGTCCAACCCTCGGGTTTTGATGATGTTGAGATAGATGTAATGTTGCAGGCCGTGAAAGGCATCTCTATTGTCGCACCCGGCTCGGTTACGATACTGCCGGGAATATCAAAGACAAAATCATAAACCTCGTCCTCGCCCTTGCAAGACGATAGTGCTGAAAGACAAATGGTTGCAACTGCAAGTAGAGAAAAAACGCTTTTGAAAAGGGTTTTCATATAGTACGCTTAAATATAGTTTATCAAAATAATTATCCGCAAATATACCAAAAACTTACGACATAGAGCCTCTAAAATCAAATATTTTTGATTTCGGGCCAATATTGTGACGATATTGTCGTCGATTTTCGCCGTAAGGCTAACGGCTGAACGGCCCTTTTAGTATGCCGCCGGGTGTGGCGGAGAGCCGAAAAAAAGATTAAAACAGTGAATTTATGCCCTGCAAGGCGAAGATAATGGCTGCATAGCGGATGCCTTTGCCTAAAAACATCGTTATTGTGGTGAGCCACAAATTTGAACGCATCAGTCCGAGTAGCACGATTATAGCCTCGCCTACCCATGGAAGAACGCCAAAAAAGCCCATCCATGCACCATAACGCTTGACAAAGCCCGACACCTTGTCTAATTTCGCCTTATCTACCCTCAGCCATTTTTCGATCCATTCGGGTTTGCCTAACCAACCGAGCCAGTAGCATATAAGTCCGCCCAAAGTGTTGCCTATGGTGGCGGAGATAAGGCATAGCCAGGGGTCGGCACCCATCTGTACCAGTACGGTGAGTACTACCTCCGAGCTGAACGGAAATATGCTTCCGGCCAGCACCGCTGCAATGAAGAGTCCGATGTATCCCCAATCGACAAGGAATTGTACTATTACGTCCATATTATTTGATTACGGTGCAAAAATAGTAATATTTTGCTCTTTGTCCGTCTCTTTTTTTAGTATATTTGCACCCAATCATCTGTAAAACGGGTTGCGATTGTTGTGAAAATAGTCGCTGACAAGCGGCTGAAAAGATTAAAGCATTGGTTTATATGGATGGTGTAATATGTTGTTTATGAAAAAGATTATCATTACGATAGTATTATGTGTTTGTGCCATATTTTCTGCTGTGGCTCAAATTTCAACTTCTTCGTTGCGAGGTGTCGTGCTGGCGTCTGACGGCGATGCACTGGTTGGTGCTACTCTGCTGTTGGAGCATCCGGCATCGGGGGTGAGCTACACTGCCGTTTCGGATGCCGATGGCCGTTTTGCTATTCATGGCGTGCGTCCCGGCGATGGATATCGCCTGACGGTGGAATATCTCGGATATATGACTTCGCGTCGTGAGAGTGTGGTATTGCGTTTGGGCGAAGTTCGTAGCGAACGCATAGTATTGAAGGAGAGTGCAACCTCCGTCGGAGAGGTTATTGTGGAGGCATCACCCGTAAAGATGTCGGGCGTTGTTCGTGACTTTGACGAGCAGACTATTACCCTGCTGCCTTCGGTGTCGCGTTCACTGTATGATGTGGTCCGCCTTACGCCGCAGGCCATAGCTACCAAGACGGGCGGAATGTCGTACGGAGGTGTGGCTAATCGTTATAATGCATTCAGAGTCAATGGCGTGGCAAATAATGATATGTATGGTCTGTCATCGTCGGGAACAAATGGCGGATTGTCGAATGCCAATCCCGTTTCGCTGGATGCTATCGAGCAGATAGAGGTATCGGTGGCTCCGTTTGATGTGCGAATGAGTGGCTTCGGTGGTGGCGAGATAAATGCCATAACCAAGACGGGAACAAATGAGTTTCGTGGCAGTGCCTACACCTATTATAATAATCAGAACTTCTACGGCACAACGGCTGGCCGTGATGTCGAAAAACGCGAGAAGCTTGCCGAGCAGGCGACGCAGGTCTATGGTGTGACGCTGGGTGGCCCTATCGTAAAGGATAAATTATTTTTCTTCCTCTCGGGTGAGTATAACAGAGAGAGTTCGCCTTCGTCATATTATGAGGGTTTTGCCGGTGCAAGACTCAATACGGAGGAGCTGCGACGCATCTCGGAGAGATACGAGAGCCTTACGGGCTACGATGGCGGAGGTGTAAAGGGTCGCGATGTCGAGCAGCGTTCCGTATCGCTGATGGCGGCATTGGACTGGTATATCGATTCGAGAAATCATCTGTCGGTGAGCTACAGCCTGCTGGATGCTCGTGCGGAGGAGTATGGTAACTCGCTGACATCGTTTACGTTCTGTGGCTCCGGATATGCCAATTACAGTACGGCTCATCACGTTGCCATAACGCTTAACTCGCGTATATCGGAGCATCTGCACAATGCATTGCGAGTGGGATATTCGCGTGTCGGCGATGGCCGTGAGGGCGATGTGAAGGGTGCTTTCCCGAGTGTGATAATCAAGAATACAGGCCTTGACGGCAATGTTACGGTTAATATAGGTAACAATCGCTATGCGGGTGTGAATGCGTTGAGTCAGGATGTGCTGACAGTGGCTGACGACCTCACCTGGGAGTATAAGGCACACTCGTTTACATTTGGTACGCATAACGAGTTTTATAATATCCACAATCGCTATCTCGCTAACGCCTTCGGAACATACACATACAACTCCGTGGCCGATTTTGAACGCGATATGGCGGCTATGTATGAGTATAACTATACCGATCCGGCAGTTACGGGAACAACGCAGTGGGGACCTCGTTTCAAGGCTGCCGAAATCAATCTCTATGCACAGGATAACTGGGATTTGGGTCGAGGCTTGACGCTTACCTATGGCGTGCGTGCTACCCTGCCACTGATATTCAATACTCCTACGCCCAACGATGGGTTTAATGGTGGCGAGATAGCGAAGCGTTACGGCATACGCATAGGTGATGTGCCACGAGTTCATCTGCTTCTGTCGCCCCGCGTGGGTCTTTCGTGGGAGAAGAGTTACGCTGTCGGCAGGCTCTCTGTCGAGGGAGGTGTCGGTATATTCACGGGTCAGGTACCTTTCGTGTGGGTTGTGAATAACTACTCCAATACAGGCGTCGAGCAGAAGGGTTTGCGTCTGACGGGTGCTTTCGAGAATGGCGAGGTTGTGGGTAGTGCAGCTCCATTTACACCTACACCGGAGCCTACGACTCTGTCAAATACGAGCTTTATGCTCAATGCTATGGATGACGAGTTCCGTTATCCGCAAAATCTCAAAGCGAGTCTTTCCGGCGAGTTTGTGTGGAATAACGGCTGGTCGCTGCGTGGTGACGTATTATATACCAAGACGTTGCAGAATGTGCGATTCCGTAACCTTGCGATAGAGAGAACGGCGGATGTCATCTATGCTGTGCCCTCTGCGGACGGAGAGTTGTCATCGGGAGCCTACCCCGCTTTTACGCGTACGACAAACGACTACTCGGCTATATATTATATGGAGAACACCTCAAAGGGTTACTCTTATGTTATTTCGGGTAGCGTGTCAAAGATTTTCCCATTCGGACTGTCGCTGGCGGCATCGTATGCCTATGCAGGTGCCTATGCTGTGTGTGATGTCCCTTCGACATCCTCTTCGACAAACTGGTCACGAGGTTATGGCGTGGATCTGAATGCCGAGGAGATGGGTATTTCGGCTTATAATGTGCCTCATAAGCTGTCGGTTATGGCAACCTATCGTAAGCGTTATGCTCCACTCTTCGATGTTGCGGCGTCGCTTGTCTATCAGTTGCAGTCGGGACAGCGTTACTCGCTGTGCTTTGGCGAGACGGTGGATTTCAATGGCGATGGCGTGTTTGGCTCTACGCTGATGTATATTCCTACCGAGGAGGAGTTAGACCGAATGATGTTTGCTGATGATAAGTCGGCATCACGCTGGAATGACTTTATCAACGACAGCGAGTATCTGCGTTCGCATCGTGGCTCTTTTGCCGAACGTAACGCTATGCAGACACCTGTGGAGCATCGTTTGGATTTGCATCTCTCGCATGGATTTTATTTTGGCCGCACGACAGGCCGAAAGCTGGAACTCTCGCTTGATGTGATGAATCTGGGTAATCTTATCTGTCGCTACTGGGGAAGCTATTACAATGTGTCTGGCTGGCGACAGCAGCCTGTGAATATAGTGCGTATGGAGGATAACACCCCTGTCTATCAATTCACTAATGCGACTATTCTGCCGAGTGATTTGCTTTCTCGTTGGCATATGCAGTTGGGCGTAAGAGTAGTCTTTTAATTGAGGTGAAAATTTTTGTCATACGCAGGTGTAAAAAAGGCGAGAAAAAAGGTTGTAATTGATTTTTTTTTCTTACCTTTGCCAAAACCGAACGATATATGACAAAACAGGTACATAACACCCCGCAAAACGAATATTTCAGCGTGTTGCAGTCGGCCGAGTGTCGAAAGAGTGATTATCCCTCTTGTTTTGATGTTGTTTCTGTTTTTAATTCTGTTACTGTTTATTTTAATTGATATACTGGCGGCTATTTTAGTCGCCTTTTTTGTGTAGGTATATGACGTGTGAAAGATTGATACTCAAAGGCGGAACGGTGGTCAGATGTGGCTCGTCGGCTCGTTTGGATGTAGCCATCAAAGGCTCTGACATAGAGTGTATAGCCGCCGACATTGAGCCTTGTGAGGGCGATAAAGTGATAGATTGCTCCGGACGAATTGTTGTTGCCGGACTGGTCGATTTGCACGTCCATCTGCGAGAGCCGGGATTCTCGGCCAAGGAGACCATTGCTACGGGAACTATGGCTGCGGCACACGGAGGTTTTACGACGGTGTGTGCTATGCCAAATCTTGCACCGGCTCCCGACTCGTTGGAGAATCTACAGACGCAGCTTGATATAATCAAACGCGATGCGAAGATTAAGGTGCTGCCCTACGCCACAATCACTCGCGAAAGATATGGTCGTGAGCTGGTGGATTTCGCAGCATTGACACCTCTGGTTGCGGGCTTCTCGGATGATGGCAGTGGCGTGCAGAGTGAAGATGTTATGCGTCAGGCTATGACGGAGGCGGCAAAGAACAATGCTATTATCGCCGCACATTGTGAGGTGGATGCTCTATTGCGTAAGGGTTATATCCACGATGGCGAGTATGCTGCACAGCACGGCCACCGAGGTATCTGCTCGGAGAGTGAGTGGGCACAGATTAAGCGCGATATAGAGCTTGCAGGCGAGGCCGATTGTCGTTATCACGTCTGTCATATCTCGACAAAGGAGAGTGTAGCACTGATTCGTGAGGCGAAGTGTCGTGGCGTGAAGATTACCTGCGAAACGGGTCCCCACTACCTTACGATGTGTGATATGGACTTGCAGGAGGATGGCCGCTTCAAGATGAATCCCCCGATTCGTTCAGCCGCTGACAGAGATGCTCTGATTGAGGGTTTGCAGGATGGAACGATAGATGTTGTGGCGACCGACCACGCACCTCACACGGCAGAGGAGAAGTCGCGAGGTCTGGCGTTGAGTGCTATGGGCGTTGTGGGTCTGGAAACATCGTTTGCTGTTATCTATACGCATCTGGTGCGTAAGGGTGTTATCTCGCTGGAAAAGGCTATTGACGTAATGGCCGAAGCACCTCGCCGTATATTCGGTCTGGGAGGTGGCCTTATGGAGGGCGAAAAGGCCGATGTTGCGGTCTTTGATCTTGCGGCCGAGTGGAATGTAGAACCCGAAAAGTTCCTGTCAAAAGGCCATGCGACACCATTTGAGGGGTGGCATTTGTGGGGCGAGTGCTGTCTTACGATGGTTGATGGCAAGATTGTCTATGAGAGATAGAAAATGAGAAAATTAGTATAAATCAATAAATTGCGATGAAACCTTTTACAAAAAAATTAGTCCTTGAAAACGGCCGCGAGTTCTACGGCTACGGCTATGGTGCCGATGTGGAACGCGTTGGTGAGATTGTTTTCAATACTTCGGTTGTGGGCTATCAGGAGATTATCTCTGATCCTTCGTGTCTGGGTCAGATAGTCGTTATGGCCTACCCTCTGATTGGTAATTA
>RHMF01001680.1_pt1 | contig 10187 bp, 10 predicted proteins | sample 5365151 | NCBI WGS metagenome assembly RHMF01 (sample SAMN10266501, study PRJNA497801) | feces metagenome | isolation source: feces | host: Bos taurus | place: China: Prairie of Fairy Mountain | collected 2017-08-14 | reverse complement strand
ATTTTAAAAAATAATCTTAGATTGCTAATAAACTGTGTAAAAATATTAAAAATAGTAAAATCAGAAAAAAATTGGAAAGAACATAGTAGTTAGTTTGTTAGCTTCTAATCTTTTAAAAAATTTTTAAAATTTATTTTTACAATATAAATCATAAAAATTCCGTTTTACTATGTTCTTTAATGAAAACTATTATAAAAAATTTATAATATTCTTCATTTTCCCAATGGATGTTAATCCTATATACTATTTTTATTTTTTTAATTTATAAATATTTTCATATTTTATGAACAATTTTTTCAGAAGAAATTTTTAAAAAATTTTTAGTTTTTTATGAAAATATTATATTATTGTTTAGAGTATTAAAAAAATAATAGTTAATTGTATTAATGAAATAAATTCTTAACTTATTGATGTTTAAAAGAAAATTAGTAAAATAAGAGGATATTTTTTATTATCTTTTTAAAATTAATAAGTATTTATAGTATTTAGGTAATTTGTAATAAGGTATTTATACATGAGTATAAATATCAAGTTTTAAGGTAATTTATATAGGACTTTTTAAAGACAATAATCAAATATCCTCTTAAATTAATATTATTGATTAATAAATTATTTTTATTGGAGATTATAAATTTATTAATTATGATATGTAATTATATACACATCGTATAATATTATGTTGTGAAAGCTTATAAATGTTTCGTTTTTATTCTAGATAATTCCTTTTTTCAGATATGAAAATTTGTTTATTTCAATAATATTAATTTTTAAAAAAATATTATTTTTCTCAAAAAATATTAATTTTTAGAAAAAGATTATTTTCTCCTTTTATTTGCATTTAATTCATATCTTTTTGGGCTACCGACATCTTCATGAGCTTGATTAAGGATGTAGAGGAAAACCCTTTTATTGAGATTGTATTTTTTTGAGAACTTTTTATAAAGGGCATATTTGCTTCTTCTGTTTCCAAAATAGTCTATTTTTTCCAAGTAATCTTTTTTGATTTCTTCAATTGGACTTAGATCTTCCGGGTTGTTTTGGGAGCTCATGATTTAATTCCTTGTATTTTTAAAATTAGATATCTGAAAATTGTTTCTAATATTAAGTATGTTTATAGATTATATAAAATTTTCTTAGTTTCATAAAAATTCTTCTAAATTTAATGAATAATTGTTTAATAATACTATATATTTATATTAGATTAAGTTAAATATTTAATATGTTGTATGAAATATCTTATTTTTTAAAAATCTCTTTTTAAATTTAATATTTCATTAACTTAAAATATTTTAATCTATTATTTATTTGATTTTATTAATTAGGATTGATTAAATGGATTTAAATTTTGACTTTACAGAAAAAAGAGTAATACTCACAGTATTCTTCTGTATGGCTTTTACCATTGCAAACTTAATTACTGTTAAAATCATCAATATTAATTTCTTAGGTATGGAAACTCCTGCTGGAGTATTGATCTATCCTTTGGTATACATTTTAACTAACGTAATTGCTGATGTATATGGTGAAAGAACTGCACAAAGAACCCTTATATTAGGTATTGCTGCTGATGTATTATTCGTATTTATGACTACATTAATATTATTCTTGCCATCCCCAGATTTCTTTACTGGTGATGCAGCATTATCCTTTGTATTTACCCAAACCCCAAGAATTCTTATAGCTTCTTACATCAGTTACTTAATCGGTAACTTGGTAAATGCAAGATTAACTACAATTGTAAACAAAGGCACTGATTATTCATCTATTAAAAACTATGCTGTTATCGGTTTCAGTCAATTGGTGGATAACTTTGTCTTCATTGGTTTGGCGTTTGTAGGCATGTACTCTGTTGTAGACATTTTAATAATGATCTTCACCCATTGGTTACTCAGTTTGATTTGGTCAGCTATTGCTCAACCATTCACTACACTGACTGTAAGATGGGCTGAAAAAGGAAAACCTGCTGAAGCCTAATTAATTAAAAATTAGTTTTCAGAGAATATTAATTAGTTATATCAAATTAAAATTAAATTAAAACATTTTAAAAAATGTGAATTCATATTTGATTTCACATTTTAATATTTTCTTTTTTTCTATGGGGATATTTTTTTATTAGAATTTTCATTAGACTTTTTTTTTAAATATGTGACTTGTGATATTTTTAAATAATTACCATCTTTCCTGCATTTGTAAGGTAATATTTTTCATACTGTTTTGTTTGTCCCACCAAACCGTCTTCCATTAGGCTATTGATGTGTTTGTAAACCATAGCTCTTGAGATTCCCACATTCTTTCCAATCAGGATAGCTGTTTGCTCTGACTCTTCAAGGGTTTTTAGAATTTTCATTTTTGTTTCTGAAAGGTTTATGCTTAGTTTTGGCATTTGAATTGCTTGTTCATTGAAGCAATAGTAAATGTGGTCTACCCCTTCCTTATTTGCAACGAAGTTTAATATGGATCCTATGAAGTTTCCATCAGTTGCAACAAAGATCTCATTTCCCTCTTCTCTAGAGTTTCTAATTATATATGTTAATTGTTTTGAAGCTTCAATGGCACTTGTTGTGCTGATTTTAATGTTTTCCTTCATCATGTACTGATCAAGCAAGCTGGTTTCGTTATAGTTTGTATATACGGATATCAATTTTTCGATTCTGTTTTTCATAGCTATGTCTAAAAGTTCTTTCCCCTTTAGGTTTGATATCAAGATTCTCATATAATTCCCTCTTTTTTCAAGAATTTTAAATTTATTAGTGTTCAAGTTTTAATTCTATAATTTGTTATATTGTTTATAAAATAATTATTTTAATTACAATTTTGTTCAATTTTGACTGGCACTTTGTTTTCCGACTAGTGCCAATTAATGAAAAATTTCAATCATATATTGCACTGAAAATTATTTCAAAATTTTTTTAAACAATGTTTATTTTTTTATTTAATTTTTTTATATTTTCTAATATTTTTGTAAAAAAATTAATTTCGTTCAAATATTTATAAAATAATGGTTTGATCTAATTTAAATTTTTCAAAAATTTTTCATGAAATTTCGTTTCTAAATAATTTTTCGGTATTGGAAAAATTAGCTTTTTTCCTTAATAATTTGCCTATATTTTTTATTATTATTGCTGGTTATTATTAAATTTTTTGTTTTTGTCTACCTTTAACATTGACTTGTCAATATATTATTTTCACTAATATTTTTTTATTTTAAAGCTTTATTTAAGATATTTTTTATTTTTATTTTCAATTTTCCTAAATTTATTAAAATTTGTATACCTTTAATATTGAATTGTAAACAAAAATTTCTTAAAAATAGGTACCTTTATATTGAATATTATTCAATTTATAATTAGGCATCAAAATCGGAAAGGGTTTGCCACTCTATGTGGTGATCTTATCTGAAATGTCTAAGATATTATTTAAATTTTTTTAAATAATGTTTTGCTAATAATTAATTTAACTAATATTTTATGTTATTGTTTGGAAATGGCTAAATAGTTAAATGTCTTTTGTAGTTAAGTATAGTTAGTTGAAATATAGTTGAATTTTGTTAGCTATTTTTAACCAATAATAATTAATTATTAGTTTAATTAATTATTCCAAATTTAAAAATATCTTAAATTTATTTTTTTTATTTAAACAAATGGAGATAAAATTATGTCCTATGTTGATGAAGTAATTGACTTAATTGTTAAAGAAAACCCTGATGAACCTGAGTTTCATCAAGCTGTAAAAGAAGTATTAGAATCTTTAAGAGTCGTAATCGAAGAAAATGAAGAACAATACAGAAAAGATGCACTTTTAGAAAGATTAGTCAACCCAGAAAGACAAATCAAATTCAGAGTCCCTTGGGTAGACGACAACGGTCAAGTACAAGTGAACACCGGTTACAGAGTACAATTCAACAGTGCAATTGGACCTTACAAAGGAGGTCTCCGTTTCCACCCTTCCGTAAATGTTGGTATTATCAAGTTCTTAGGATTTGAACAAATCTTCAAAAACTCCTTAACTGGCCTTCCAATTGGTGGAGGTAAAGGAGGATCCAACTTCGACCCTAAAGGAAAATCTGACAGAGAAGTTATGGCATTCTGTCAAAGCTTCATGACTGAACTCTGCAAATACATCGGTGCTGACACTGATGTTCCTGCTGGAGATATCGGTGTAGGTGGTAGAGAAATCGGTTACTTATTCGGTCAATACAAAAGAATCCAAGGTTTATACGAAGGAGTACTCACTGGTAAAGGTTTAACCTTTGGAGGATCTTTAGCAAGAACTGAAGCAACTGGATATGGTTTATTATACTTCACTAACGCAATGTTAAAAGCAAATGACATTGATATTGCAGGAAAAACCATTGCAGTATCTGGTGCAGGTAACGTAGCAATTTACGCAATTCAAAAAGCTCAACAATTAGGTGGTAAACCTGTAACCTGTTCCGATTCCACCGGTTGGATTTACGATCCTGAAGGAATCGATGTAGAATTATTAAAAGAAGTTAAAGAAGTAAGACGTGAAAGATTAACCGCATATGCTGAAGCAAGACCATCCGCTGAATACCACGAAGGCAAAGGTGTATGGACTGTAAAATGTGACATTGCTCTTCCATGTGCTACTCAAAACGAATTACAATTAGAAGATGCTAAAACTTTAGTTGCTAATGGAGTAACTGCAGTAGCTGAAGGTGCAAACATGCCTACCACTATTGAAGCAACCGAATACTTACAAGAAAACGGTGTATTATTCGCACCAGGTAAAGCTTCCAATGCAGGTGGAGTAGCTACTTCCGCATTAGAAATGTCTCAAAACTCTCAAAGATTATCCTGGACCTTTGATGAAGTTGATTCAAGACTCCAAACCATTATGGAAAACATCTTTGCTAATGTTGATGCAGCAGCTAAAGATTACGGATTTGAGAAAAACTATGTAGTTGGAGCTAACATTGCAGGATTCTTAAAAGTAGTTGATGCAATGAACGCTCAAGGAATCGTATAGATTCCTTAATTTTTCTTTTTTTAAGCTTTTTTTATTTTTTCTTATTTTCTCCCTTTTCTCTCTTTCAAATTCTTTTAGTTATTATTTTAAATTTCATTAATCCTATTTTTTAAATCTTAATTTCTTTTTTTATTAATTTTTATATTTTATTAAATCTAATTTATATATATGTTAGAACTTAATGAATTATTGGATATTTTCAATGCTGGTGATGCATTGGTTATGGACGAGGAAGCTGCTGATGCATGCAATTACTACAGCATTGAAGCTCAAAAGATCACTTGTGAATTAAATTATAATTTTCATGATTTTGATGAAAGGAGAGAACTCTTCTCTAAGCTAATAGGTAAGGAAATTGATGAAGAATTTAGGGTTTTCACTCCATTTTTCACAGATTTTGGCAAGAACATTCATTTAGGCAAAAATGTCTTTATCAATGCAGGATGCAAGTTCCAGGATCAAGGTGGAATCTATATTGGGGATGATGTATTGATAGGTCATAATGTTGTTATGGCTACATTGAATCATGATGAAAACCCAAAGAATAGGGCTAATCTAATTGCAGCTCCAATCAAGATTGGAAACAATGTTTGGATAGGTTCAAATGCAACTATCTTACCAGGAGTTACAATAGGTGATGGTGCAATCATTGCTGCTGGGGCCGTAGTGACAAAAGATGTTGAAGAATGCTCCATTGTTGCAGGAATTCCGGCTAAATTCATTAGAAAGGTTAAAACTGATGAATAATATATTTTTTATTAGTTCTAAACCTTATTAAGTAGAATAATCTTTTAAATGATTTTGAATATAATAATATTATTAATAAATTAATAATATGTTACATTTTATTAGGTGATTTTTTGACAACATTTGAATCAATAGAGGAAGCAAGAGAGTTTTTCAATGGAGATAAATTTGCAGCAAAATTGGGTATTCACTTAGATGAGCTTGGAGAGGATTATTGCATTTGCAGTGTAGAGATCAAGGAGGATTTCAGAAATGGTTTCGGTGCTGTAATGGGTGGAGCAATATTCACTCTAGGGGATTTTGCCTTTGCAGTAATGTCCAATCAACTGCATAAACTGACAGTAGGTCTTCAGGTAAGCATAAACTATTTAAGTGGAGCAAAAGGGGAAAAGCTTATAGCAAAGGCTACAGTCCGTAAGGATGGAAGGACAACCTCTGTTATAAATGTTGACATTACAGATGACACAGGTAGGGAAGTTGCCCAGTTTGTTGGAACTGGATATAAAATGTAAATTTTTTTAAAGAATTCATTTTCAATTAAATGTAAATTATTTTTATTGATGAACAATATATAATATTATAAAGCGATTAATTGATTTTGGTGATAAAATGGCAAAAGATCAAAGAAGCAGTTTAAATCCATTCACTGGTAAAAGTCATTTTGATATAGTAAATGACGATAAGTTTCTAGCGGATTCTTATAGGCAATATTATAGCATGGTCCAACAGGCTCAAGTTCTTGACAATGCTCCTGAAGGTCAATTGGTTAGGGCTGTTGCTGTAAGATTGATTAAGGCAGTTGAAGCATACTTAACAAAAATTGGCAGGATGGACTATATTCAAGATTATTATGATTGGGATGTCCATTTATTGGCTGATAAAACCGTAAATGCATTTTGTATGCCTGGTGGAAAAATAGTGATGTTTTCAGGTATTCTTTCCATTGCAAATACCGAAGAGAGAATAGCTTTCATTTTAGGTCACGAAATGGCTCATGCATTGCTTGACCATTCAAGAACCCGTGCAAGTGTTGAAAGTGCTAAAAACACTGTTGCAACTGCTGGTTACTTTGGAAGCTTCATTTTAGATATCTTCGGTTTAGGTGCAATAGGAGACATTACAAGAGCATCAATAAATGCTGCAAACATTGGGTCTGACTTTTTATTCGTAAAGCCATTCGGAAGAGACCAAGAATTGGAAGCAGACAGATTAGGTATGTTGATTATCCATTGGGCAGGTTATGACATCAAACAAATCCCTGCATTTTGGGAAAGTATGAGTCAAAGAGGAGGAAATAATTTTGAATTCTTCTCAACACACCCATCTGATGAAAAAAGGATTGCAAACATGAAAGCTTTAATCGCTGAGATTGACAGTGATAAGGATTTCACTAAAGGCCCTGTAATTGGTGATGCTAAACCAACAGCAGAGTATGGTAAAGCAAATCCTGCTACCCCTAATGCATCAAAAGCTAATGCATGTCCAAAATGTGGTGCTAAAATAGACCCTGGGGATAATTTCTGTACAAGTTGCGGTCAAAAGATTCAATGATTTTAATTTAATTTAAAAAGTTTATTTTTTTAACTTTTTATCCTTTCTTCTTTTTTTTTAATTTTGCACGTTTTTATAAACTTAATCAAACAATTCTTTAATCAAATATCTGCTTTTTTCTTCACTGTTCATGTTCTGTATTTTATAGTAATTCAAGAATCCCTCTTGGATATCATATACAAAAAACATTTTTCCATTTAATATTCCAATGTCAATTCCCTTAAAGAAGACGTATTTTAGGTAGAAATTAATCAATTCCCTTGCTTCAAATTCTCCTTCTAAGCTTGCAAACAGATTGGATACAAACATGTCATGGGCTGTGAATGTATCGAAGCGATAGTAATTTTGACAAGCTCTTTCCGCATTGTTTAAGTTGACTTCTAAAATGTTAAAGAGCTTTTCAAATAGGCTGTCGGTTATGTTTGAATACTGGTTTTTTATCTCATCATCAATCTCTTCATCTTCAAGGAATTTCATTATTCCCTCTTCTCCAATTCTCTTTTTGTATTCAATTACCTCTTCATTGATGGTGTAATAGGAATCCTTGATTTCCTCACAGCTTACATTGATCCCATCGACTTTTCTTTTTTCCTCATACTTCTTGTTTCTGTAATTCAATTGTCTTGGGCTGCTTTCCCTTGTTGATTTCCTGATTTTTATTGGAGGAATTACCTTTTTGAAGAAATCTATCTTAAAGCTGTATTCAGTGTAGTAGTCATAGTTTCTACCCAGATATTCATTGTACTTTTCCTTATCTTCCAAACAGTTGTTTAGCTTGATGATCTTTCCGACTATGATTCCGAAGAGTATTCCTTCCTTGAATATTTCATCATATGCCTGTTTTATTTTCTCTTGAAGCCCATCATATTCGTATCTGATTATGTCGTTGGATTCAAGCAATATTTCAAGGTCAATGTTTACATCAATAAGATAGTTGTGAATATTGTCTTCAACTCCCATATTCTTTAAAACTGGTTCTGTTATTTCCAAATGCTTTTCGTAAAGTTCATAGATTTCATTGATTAAATAGCTCATGCTTCCACCTTTTTTGATTAAAATATTTTTTAAAACACCCCCACGAGAATTCCATAAATTCCATAAATTCCATATAACTTATATTTAAATGCTAACTTCAGTGTCATATTTCTTGTAGATGTAATCGCTATGCTCCTTTTGAATATACATCATGGTTTCCGTTTCAGATAAGTTCCCTAATAGTTCATAAGGCATTATGTCCTTTTGAATATCTTCAATTACCAACCTCAATCCAGTTCTGATTCCTATATCCAAACCTATATCTATCATGAATTCAAAGTAGTCATCAATTATTCTCTTGATTTTACATTTCCCTCTTTTCTCTTTGAAAAATCGGGATTTAAGCAATGGCTTCAAGTTTTCGCCATCAATTCTGACCTTTTTGTTGAATATGAATTTGGATTTTTTCTTATCTATTTCAAATTCATCTAAAAATTCTTCAAAAAGAATCTTCTTCAATTCCTTATGGTTTTCATCGATTATTTTTGAGATGTATGCCACTGCAGATATTTCAATCTCAAGATTGCTTGGTTCGTCATTTCTTGTTACCTTAAGCCTTTCGATTCCATTTTCGTCAACCTTTTCAAAATCGGTTTTGGATTCATCAAAGGGAGGATAGTACTCATGATATTCCTTTAGGTTTATGCCATGAATCTCCCTTTTGCTTAATGGGAATTCAAGGATCTTTTTTATCATATGTGCTTTGCCAAAGCCGATTCCCAATAATATTCCTTCCTTTACAATCTTTTCATAAAAAACATCTATGACCTTAAAGGAATCCACTTCATCATTTAAGAGATTCACGCTATCTAAGATTACTATCAAATCGTTGTTTATATTGGGATACAGGAGACACTTCACATCAATGCCAAAGTGCTTTGTCATCATGATGATGTTGTCTTTTTCCTGCTTTTTATACTCTTGAAAGATTTCGTCAATCATATATTTCACCTTAATAATGCTTAATATTCTTTATTTTTTTATTTATCTTCATTATATAAATTATTATCGTTTATAAAAAGTTTTTAGAATATTATAACAAGATTAAAGCAATTTTACAAGTTTATTTTAATATTGATGTCATTTCGTAATTTTTTGACAAATTTAAAATTCAATAAAGTCTTTTTTATAGATGTTTGTCTTGAAAAATAAGCTTTAAAAATAGTTTTATAAATAATTTTTTTAAAAAGGAGTGTTTGAAAATATTTATTTTTTTTTAAAAATTTACTAAAATGAGAATATTGTGTCGAATGATGTTGCTAAAGCATGTTTTGTTTTTAAGAAAAAGGATAATGTATAGAATAATGATATGTATGGTCGATTAAATTAATATTTTAAATAATAACTATTTGAAATATTAATCGTATTTTTATTTAAATTAATGGAATTTATTTTGTGATTTTTCGCTTTTGTGATATTATGTTTTTTCATGTAATGTTTGTATGAATCAGCAACTTTTAAACCTAATTCATTTTTTAATCTTTAATATTGTCTTGAGGTTCCTTTTCCTGAACTGTAATTGAAAATGATGAATAGCTTTTTTTATCAATCACTGGTGAGATTCCTCTAAAAGAGCATTCAAAGTCTCCAGTTCCTGCGATATTGAATTGAATGTCTTCTCCCAAATTGAATTCCTCAAAGTATTGGACTGTTTTAGTTGAATCTTCAACAGGAACTATGATATTGATTATCATGGATTGGTCTTTCTCATATATTTTCACGCCATTTAAATTGATGGATAGTTCCTTTACTCTTGGACGCTTAATGTTTCCATACTGCTTTTTGAATATTACATAATTGTTTTCTTCCATAATACCACATCTTGATAGTTATTTATATAAATTTTGTTTTATATATAGTTATAA
>RHMF01001679.1_pt1 | contig 10190 bp, 9 predicted proteins | sample 5365151 | NCBI WGS metagenome assembly RHMF01 (sample SAMN10266501, study PRJNA497801) | feces metagenome | isolation source: feces | host: Bos taurus | place: China: Prairie of Fairy Mountain | collected 2017-08-14 | reverse complement strand
CTTCATGACCACGATCATATCGGAGATGGACATGGCCTCCTCCTGGTCGTGGGTGACGAAAATGGTGGTGATGCCGGTCTCCCGCTGGATACGGCGGATCTCCTCACGGGTCTGGAGGCGCAATCTAGCGTCCAGGTTGGAAAGGGGCTCGTCCAGCAGCAGGACTCTGGGCATCTTGACCAGGGCCCGGGCGATGGCAACACGCTGCTGCTGACCGCCGGACATTTCGCTGGGCTTGCGGTCCATCAGATCATCGATCTGCACCAGGCCGGCTGCCCAGTGGGCCCGCTCCAGCATGGCTTCCTTGGTCATCTTGTCCTCGCCCTTCAGATTCTGCAGGGGGAAGAGGATGTTCTGCTTCACGGTCATGTGGGGGTACAGCGCGTAGTTCTGGAACACCAGGCCGATACCGCGGTTTTCGGTGGACAGTTCTGTCACATCGTCATCGCCGAAGAAGATCTTGCCGGAAGTGGGCTTCTGCAGGCCGGAGATCATGTACAGTGTGGTGGACTTGCCGCAGCCGGAGGGACCCAGCAGGCCGATGAGCTTACCGTCGGGGATCTCAAAGGTGAAATCGTTGACGGCCACCACTTCCTTGCCGACCTTTTTGTCCCGGCTGGGGAAGATTTTGGTCAAATTTTGCAGAACAACTTTCATACAAATTCCCTTCCTGTCTATGTTAATAATTTTACTTACTCAATAAACTGCTCTGGCGGCCCGGTCGGCAGCCAGCTTTTTCTGATACTCGATCAGCTCCCCGGTGGTGCGGAAAATGGTCTGGCTGGCGTAATCCGCCACCACGGTGCCTGCCAGCAGATCATGGATGGCGCTGTGGGACTTGGTCACAAACAGGCTGAGCAGCTGTCCGAAGAACAGTGCCGCCAGCACTGCGGTACCCATGACGCCCATGGTGCCCCAGAAGATCATCAGGAGGATCAGCACCGGGATCATGATCTCGATGGAGAACTTGCCCAGGATGCTCCGGACGAACAGCTGCATGGTGTTGATCTGCACCGTGTCGCTTTTCACCAGGCAGAGGCCGAAGATTTTCTTGCCCAGGGTGCGTCCGTGGCCCAGCCACAGCGGAATCACAAACTCCCACAGCGCAACTGCCAGCAGCACCGCCAGGGAGATGATCACCAGACTCAGGGAGATCATCATATTGTAGGCGTACATGGCTTCCTCATCTCTGACCAGCGCAGCATAGGCCGCGTTGTAAGCTTCCTGATCCGCCGCCGGCATGGCTTCATATTCCTGCTGGGTCAGATCGAAGGAAACACCGTACGCCGTTTCGTATTTCACATAGGCTTCCTCCAACGCGGCGCTGTGACCGTCGTAGCCCAGAAGGGCGGACAGGATCAGGCCGAACAGCACCGCCAGAACGGCGGTGAGCATGCTGTCGAACAGCCAGGCGGAGATGCGTTTCCAGATATTCGCGGTTTGCAGGTCGTGTGCCATGGGTCATTCTCCCTCAGATCGTAAAGATACGGAATCTATTCTATTTTACAGCATGTGCCACGAAAAGGCAATGGAATTTTCCTGGATTTTTGACATACAGACAAAAGAAGTCCCCGGAAAATCCGGGGACTTTCACTTTTTATGGGAATCAGCCCTCGCTGTTGGAACGGGGCTTCCGGTGATGGCGGTAATTGGGACGGCGGCGGTGGGACTTTTTGGCTTCGCCGGCTTCCGCAGGGGCTTCACTCTGCTCCTGGGGCTCCGCGCTCTTCTGTGCGGGCTTTTCCTTCCGCTCCTTCTTCTCGGGCTTGGGGGTTTCGGCCTTCTTTTCCGGCAGCTCCGGCTTTTCGCCCTGGGGCTTCTTGCCGTGGCGGCTGCGGCGCTTGCCTTCCTTAGGCTCTCTGACCTCCTGGATGGGTTCTTCCTTCACTTCCTCCGGTTCCTCCACCACAGCCTCTGTGGAATAGCGGAACTTGATGGGATCCAGGAACAGCTTCTCCTCTTCCTTCTCCTCCCGGCGGACACGCTTGCCGCTGCCGGAGATGGGGGCCAGATCCGCGGGAATGGGGGGATCGTTCTTCTTGGCCTTGCCGGAGCGCAGCACAGCGATGTCGCTGTTGGCAAACCAGGCCAAAGTTTCGGGAGAATCCTCCATGCGAACCTTCACCCGCTGCCGCAGCAGATCCACATCGGTGACGGTGCCCCGGCCCTCGGGGGTATCGATGAAGGAATCCATCTTGGGGGCGGTGCGGATCAGATCCTCATAGGCATCCTGCTCATATTTCAGGCAGCACATGAGGCGGCCGCAGGTACCGGAGATCTTGGTGGGGTTCAGGGAGAGATTCTGGGTCTTGGCCATCTTGATGGACACGGGCTGGAAATCATCCAGGAAGGTGGCGCAGCAGAAGGGTCTGCCGCAGATGCCCAGACCGCCCACCATCTTGGCCTTGTCCCGGACGCCGATCTGGCGCAGCTCGATGCGGGTGTGGAAGACGGATGCCAGATTCTTCACCAGCTCCCGGAAATCCACCCGCTCATCGGCGGTAAAGTAGAAGAGAATCTTGCTGCCGTCGAAGGCATACTCGGCGGAAACCAGCTGCATGTCCAGACCGTGGTCGGCGATCTTCTGCAGGCAGATCTCGTAGGCCCGGGTTTCCTTGGCCCGGTTTTCCTCGTTCACCTTCTCATCCTGGGCGGTGGCCCGGCGGAGAACGCAGCGCAGAGGCGCCACCACATCCTTTTCGGGGATCCGGTGGTTGCCCCCGGTGACGAAGCCGAATTCGGCGCCCCGGGCGGTATCAATGATCACATGATCACCGGCGGCGAATTCCATGCCGTTGGGATCAAAGAAGTAGATTTTCTGACCGGGGCGGAACTGAATGTCCACGACCTCCACCATATTGGGTGCCGCAGGCAGTTCCTGCTCCGGGATAATGATTTGCTCGTCCATTTTGGTAACTCCTTATATCAACACATTGCCAAATGCAACGCGATCATTTTTCATGCTTCCTTAGCGCAGTGCCCATTGGAGCCATCCGCAGATCGCGCCGGGAGACACATTGCTCTGGCAGTAAAGGGCCGCTTTGTCCAGCACCTTTACCGCATTCAGCAGCTCCGCGCTGCTGCGGCTGGCGGCGATGGACTGGGCCAGCCTGCCCGCAGGTCTTCCGCCGGTACGGCAGGCAAAGGCCTGCTCCAGCAGATCCTTCCAGCTGAAAAGCAGCTCCAGAAGGGCATCCCGCTTCCATTTTTCCAGGGGAACCAGGGTCTGGGTCAGCCCCAGATAGTCCCGGGCGGCAAAGCACCGGACGAAGCTCTCCGTCTGGGGCGGCAGAGCGCCGCCTTCCGCCAGGATTTCCTTGGCCTGGCCCAGAAAGCCGCCGCTGCGGGCCATGGCGGAGGTCAGATCCTCTTCGGATGCCTGGGGGAAATCCATCCGCAGCTGCCGGTGGAGCAGCTTTTCCGGCAGCGCCTGCAGTTTCAGCTCTGTGGCGCGGGAACGGATGGTGACCAGCAGCTTTTCCGGATTGTCGGTGAGCAGAATAAAGACACCGTGCTTCGGCGGCTCCTCCAGGATTTTCAGGAGGGCATTCTGACCCTCGGTACCCAGCTCCTGGGGAAAGAGGTAGATCTTGTAGGCAGATTCGTTGGGCTTGACGAACACATCCTCCCGCACCTGCCGGACGATCTTCACCGCCACATTCTTATGCTCCGGATCCTCCACGGTGAGAAAATCCGGGTGGTTATGGTTGCCGAGCTTCCGGCAGGGGCCACAGACGCCGCAGGGCCGGTTCCCGCCTTCGCAGAGGATGGCGGAAGCCAGCAATTTGGCCAGCGTGTGCTTGCCGGAGCCTTTCGGGCCGGAAATCAGGTAAAAGTGGGAGATATGGCCCTTATTCAGGCTGGCTTGCAGCGTTTCCTTCAGCCGCTCATTGCCGAGTAAGCTTTCAAAGCCCATATTGCTCCCTCCTTCCTGCACTTTCACATTTGTGATAATCAGCCGGTGGTGATCTCGCCGGCGATATTCTGGCTGAACAGCTCGGCGATCTGCGCCTGGCCGTAGCCCTGGCCGATGCCCCACATGAGCTTGGTCATGGCGGCTTCGGAGGTCATATCCCGGGCCTGGACGACACCCAGATCCAGCAGCTTATTGCCCACCTGGTAAACCCGCAGGTCGGAGGAGTCGTAAAGGCACTGGGTGGTGACCACCACGGAAATGCCGTCCTCCACCGCCCGCTGGATACCCCGCAGACCTCTGCCCAGCACATTGACGCCGCCGAGACCGAAGGCCTCCACCACGATGCCCTTATAGCCCATGGCGGCCAGCATATCGAAAATGGCGGGATTCATGCCGGGGGTCAGCTTTAGGAGGAACACATCCTTGCTGATGTCGGTGCAGAGCCGGGCGGGTCGCTGGCACTTGGGCAGCACAGCCTCATCCAGCACCAGCCCCTGGTTGCTCACCAGGCCTGCATACCGGGAATTGATGCTTTCAAAAGCGGAGAAGCCGGAAGCCCGGATCTTCACAGCCCGGCAGCCCAGCATAACCTTCCGGTCGAAGGCCAGGAACACGCCGGGACGGCCGGAAGCGGCCATGGCAAAGGCGGTACGCAGATTGTCCGGGCCGTCGGACAGCATATCCCGCAGGGGCAGCTGAGAGCCGGTGAAGACAACCGGCACATCAATATCCGGCAGCATGAAGGTCACGGCAGAGGCGGTATAGGCCATGGTATCGGTGCCGTGGGAGACCACGATGCCGTCGAAGCCCGCTCTCTGGTTGAAAATCTCCGTGGCGATGAACTGCCATTCCTCCGGCCGGATGTTGGAGGAATCCAGGCACATGACGTCCCGGACGGTGATGTCATAGTAGGTACGCAGCATCTGCAGTTCCCGCTCCATCACATCGGCGCGATGGGGCTCCAGGCCCTCGCCGCCGGGTACGGAGGCAATGGTGCCGCCGGTGGTGAGCAGAAGGATGTGTTTCTTTTCCTGCATGAGGGATTCCTCCTTTGTATTGTGGGCATAGTCCCACAGCTTATCCAGTTTATTATATCCAACTGATGGACAAAAGGCAAGGAGTTGTTTTCATTTTTCCCTTGAAAAAGCCCGGGAGCGCGGTGCGCTCCCGGGGGAGATTCTTTATTCGCCGGATTCCTTCAGCGCTTCCTGCTTGGCTTCCCAGGCTTCGGGGTCCAGTCTTGCCTCGATCCGCTCCAGAGAGTATTCCATGCTCTCCTTGGCGGAACCGGTGATCTTATCCACGAAATTCACCTGATAGGCCGCCACAGCCTCCTCGATCCGGACAACCCGCCGCTGACCGTTGCCCTCCTCCTCGGAGAGGGTGTAGATGGGGGTGGTGGTGAAGCCGTCGATCCGGGTGGTGCCCATTTCATTATCCCGGGTGATCTGAATATCCAGAACCACGGAATAGGCGGTGCCCTTCTTGGAGGCGTCGCCGAAAAAGTCGCCCAGAGAATAGGCAATCAGGGTATTGTTCACCGGATCGTGGGCGATCTCATGGATCATGTGGGAATGGGTACCCAGGATCACATCCACGCCCTCAGCGATCATCAGCTCCGCGATGTCCTCCTGGGACTCGAAAACCGTATCGTTGTATTCCGCGCCCCAATGGAGCATGGCGATGATGATGTCGGGATTTTCGGAGTTGACCCGCTTCAGGATCTTCCGGATACCCTCGGAATCGATCTTCCGGTACTCGGAATCGTAGTCCACAAACAGCTTGTTGACGCAGTTTTCGCTGCCCTCCGGCAGACCCAGGCCGTTCATGCCCTTGGTGAAGGCCACAACCGCCACCTTGATGCCCTGAACATCGCAGATGGTGTAGCCCTTGGACTGCTGGAATTCCGCCTCGCTGGCGAAAGCACCCACAGGCTCCAGGCCCACGGAACGGATGTTATTCAGGGTCTGGGCCAGACCGATCATACCATTGTGGATGGAATAGGAATTGGCCATCTGCAGAATGTCCACACCGGCAGCCCGGAGCGCCTGAGCCAGCTCCAGGGGAGCGGAGGCGGTATCGGTGCCGTAGGGCGGGCCAACCAGATTGCCCTCGAAGTTCATGAGGGTCAGATCCGCGATGGACAGCAGGGGAACCACGTCCATGAAGACATTGGTATAGTCATAGTAGTCGCCATAGGGGGCTTTGCCCGCGGCAACCACCTTATCGGTGACGTTTAAATCGCCCGTAGCCCGGATATGAATGGTGGTGGTGGGGGTATCCGGGGGATCGGTGGGCTTCTCCTCCGGAGGAGCTGTGAAGAAGGTGGCCTCGGGGCCGGTCTCCTGGGGGGCAGAAGGCGTTCTGTCCACATCGGCGGTCAGATAGATCACCAGGGCCACGCAGGCCAGGAAAATCACCGCTGCCAGGATCAGTTTTCGCCGGAGCTGCTGCTCCTGGCGCTTTTTCTTTTCCAGGGCAGCCCGCTTGGCGCGGCGCCGCTCCAGATCGTCATGTTTGGGGGCCATTGGCTGCCCTCCTTTCTCTTTCGGGGACTACTCTTTATTTTACAACAAATTTCTCACGAAAACAAGACTTAATCCCACTTGGGATCTGCAAAGCCCTTTAAGATTTCCTTTGTTTTCTCTGCGTCCTCCCGGACTGCCTGCTGCAGCGCCTCCAGACTGGGAAATTTCAGCTCCGGCCGGAGGAATTTGAAGAACTGCAGCCGGATCTCCCGGCCGTAGAGGTCGCCGCTGTAGCCTAAAATCCAGGTCTCCACCGTGACACCCACACCGGCAACGGTGGGCCGGGTGCCGATATTGGTCACCGCCGGGTATTTTTTGCCGTTCACAATACAGCGGCAGGCATAGACGCCGAATTTGGGGATCACCAGCTCCTTGGGCAGCATCAGGTTCGCCGTGGGGAAGCCCAGGCGGCGGCCCAGCTGATGACCGTGAACCACCCTGCCGGTGAGGATATGGGGATGGCCCAGGAAGCGGATGGCATGCTCCATCAGGCCCATCTCGATCAGACCCCGGATGTGGGTGGAGGATATGGTCACTTCTCCCAGCTTCTGCTCCGGCACCACAATACAGGGGATTCCGGCCGAACGGCAGGCGGAAAGGAGCTTTCTGCAGCTGCCTTCGCCCTTGTGGCCGAAGCGGAAATCCTCACCGCAGACCAGACCCGCGGCGCCAAACTCCTCCACCAGCCGGGTGAAGAAATCCTGCCAGGGGCAGCGCATCATCTCCCGGTCGAAGGGCAGGGAGACCACAGTATCCATATGAAATTTTTCTTTCAGCAGGGTGTCCCGGTCGCTCAGGGTATTGAGGAGGCCGGGGGTGACGCCCTGAACCAGGGTGTCCGGGTGATCGGAAAAGGTCACCACTCCGGCGTCAAGTCCCAGCTCGTCCGCCAGCTCCCGGCAGGCAGCAAGAAGACTGCCGTGGCCCAAATGCACTCCGTCAAAAAATCCCAGGGCGTAAACTGTTTTGTTGCTCATAGTTTCACCAGACTGTTTGGTTACGTATTTTTCGCGCCAGTAAAAGCGCTCTGTTATCCCACGTCAAAGAAGCTCTTGATGGTTGACATAACGCCGTCTTCCACCTTGGCCAGCATGAGAAATTCCCCGGACCTGCCATAGGCCCGGTAGGTGCCGTTTTCCAGCTTCACGGAAAAGGAAGCGCCGTTTTTGCTGCGCTTTTCCTGATTCTCCGTCAATGTCACCGCAGGATAATTGCGGAACATGGTATCCACCTGCCGCAGAACCTGCTCAGGGTTCTCCATTTCCAGCAGCTTAAGCAGAGGAACCGCCTGGTCAATGGTGTATTCTCCCGCCTGAACCCGCCGAAGCTCTGCCATGCAGCCGCCGCAGCCAAGGGCCTCGCCGATGTCCTTGCAGAGGGTGCGGATATAGGTGCCCTTGGAGCAGCGTACCCGGAGCCGGGCGGTGTCGCCGGTGAAATCCAGCAGCGTCAGCTCGTGGATGGTGATGGGCCGGGGCTTGCGCTCCACTTCCTTGCCCTTTCTCGCCAGATCCACCAGCTTCTGACCGTTAATTTTCAGCGCGGAGTACATGGGAGGAACCTGCATGATTTCGCCCCGGAAATTTTCCAGGGCAGCTTCCAGCTGCGCCAGGGAAATATTCACTTCCTGCTCGGTCAGCACCGTGCCGGAGGTGTCCTCGGTGTCGGTGGTGATGCCAAAGCGCAGCACCGTTTCGTAGGTTTTCTCCGCGTGTTCGAAAAATTCCACGCCCCGGGTGGCCCGGCCCACGAATACCGGCAGCACGCCGGTAGCCATGGGATCCAGAGTGCCGCCGTGGCCGATCCGCCGGGTCTGGAATACCCGCCGCAGCCGGGCGGTGACATCCTGGCTTGTCCAGCCCTGGGGCTTATCTATGATTACAATTCCGTTCATTCTATTTCGCCTTCTTTCATTCCGTAGGGGAGGGGTTTGCCTCTCCCTGACAAAGGCAACTTCATGCTTCCAGCATGTATTCTTCCAGCAGCTTGGCAGCATCCTCCAGACTCATTCTGGTGGTTGCGCCGCCGGCGCCGGGGTGTCCGCCGCCGCCGAAGCGCTCGCAGACAGCCGCCGCATCCCAGCCGGGAACCGCCCGGACGGAGATTTTGGTCTCGCCGTACTTGCCCTGGCGCAACGTTGCCGCCAGGCACACGCCCTGAATGCTCCGGGCGTAGGAGGACAGATTGCCCAGCTCGGAATCCTGGACGCCCAGCCGCTCCTCCACAGCCTTGGGAATGGCCACGATGGCCAGCTCGCCGTCACCGAAGATCTTCACATTCTCGGCGATCCAGGCATGAAGCCGCAGCTTGGCCAGGGAATGGCTCTCAAACAGCTCCTGGTTCAGTCCGGCCACATCGGCGCCGGCCTGGGCGCAGACGGAGGCCACCAGGAAGGAATGGGCGTTGGTATTGGCATAGCGGAAGCAGCCGGTATCGGTGGCCACGCCGGTATAGATGGCATCGGCCATGTCCTCATCCATCTGGATGCCCAGAATGGTGAGAATATCGCAGATGATTTCGGCGCAGGAGGCGCTGTCCGCGTCCACCAGTTCTTCCGCTGCAAAGGGGGTGCAGCTCCCGTGATGGTCAATCCGCAGCCGGCACTTCTCCGCCAGATGGGCGGAATCCTTGGGCAGCATATTGGGAGCAGCCACGTCCACGGCCACGATGGTGTCGTTTTCCTCCGCCGCATCCTTGGTGATGTCCGCCATGAGCCAGCCCAGACCCTCCAGATTTTCGGTGGGGTTGAAAACCCAGGCGTCCTTGCCCAGCTTCCGCAGGCCCAGGCACAGAGCCGCGGCGCTGCCCAGGGTATCACCGTCGGGACGGCGGTGGGTCAGAATAGTAAAATGATCGTGGGACAGCAGGAAGCCCGCTGCCTCAGCCCTCGTCAGATTCTTCGTCATCGTGCTTGACCCCCAGGGAGTTGATCAGGTTCAGCATTTTTGCGCCGTAGGTGATGGAATCGTCCAGGGCCCATACGATTTCAGGGGCATAGCGCAGCTTCAGATTGGAACCCAGCTGACGGCGCAGGTAGCCGCCGGCGGACTTCAGGCCCTTCAGTGCCTCCTCAGCCCGGTCAGACTGGAGGAAGGAAACAAAAACTTTGGTATAGCGCAGGTCAGGGGTGGTCTCCACACGGGTGATGGAGATCATGGTGTCCTGAACTCTGGGATCTTTCACGGTACGGAGCAGGTTAGACAGCTCCTTCTGGATCTCTTCATTGATTCGGTTGATGCGATTGGATGCCATATTCTTACATCCTCCTAAGAAAAGTCATTGTAGGGGAGGGTCATCGACCCTCCCGCCGAAAATTGCACTGCAATTTTCGGATTCCCCATAAGGGGAATCAGCTGCGCCTTCGGTGTATGATTTCACAGCGTGAAATCACCGGAAGGGTCATCGACCCTCCCCTACAGGGGGCGCACAGGAAATCCCGCCGTGCCGCACAGGCGGCGCGGCGGGAAAATTGTATGGGGCCCCCGCAAAGGCAATCGGCCTTTGTGGGGAAGAGGAGATGCAAAGTTGTCGGCGGATGTTCTTCGTAAGAAGAACGAAGCATCACAACTTTCGCATCGACGACTTATCTCTTAACTTCCTGCATAGCAAAGCATTCGAAAATATCGAATTCCTTGATGTCGTTGTAACCGGCAACAGTCATGCCGCACTCGTAACCGGCGGTGACCTCCTTGGCCTGATCCTTGAAGCGCTGCAGGGAGCCGATCTCGCCCTCGTAGATGACGATG
>RHMF01006577.1_pt1 | contig 10192 bp, 18 predicted proteins | sample 5365151 | NCBI WGS metagenome assembly RHMF01 (sample SAMN10266501, study PRJNA497801) | feces metagenome | isolation source: feces | host: Bos taurus | place: China: Prairie of Fairy Mountain | collected 2017-08-14 | reverse complement strand
CCGTGACGAATCTGATGCTATTTTCCGTGGATTGTTGAGAGATGCTGGTTGTAATCGTTTCCACGCTTCTACCGCAGACTTCGCTCTTGGACTTGCTGCTAAATCTCATTGGGGGGATGACAACTTAGAGACGGCTAAATATGCCACTTGCGAAGAAATCTAAACAAACTAACAACATTTTTCTAAAAGGGACCCAAAAGGTCCCTTTTGTTATAAATACATAAAGAGGTTTATAATGATTAAAGAAGAATTTTACAGTAATAAAGAGGTTTATAATGATTAAAGAAGAATTTTACAGTATCGTAGATAATTTGGCTATGCTTAACGAAGAAGCAGAAACTGAAGTAAAATCTGCTGAAGATATGGAAAAAGAAGTTGAGAAAACTAACAAAGAAGTAGCAGATAAAGATGCTACAGGTGAAGAAAGTGGTGAAAACGGAAAGAACCCTCGTGAATTAGTCCACGAACTAATTAAACCTCAGGTTGAAATTGCGACTTCTACCATAAATTCCATTAAGGACGCATACGCCGACAACTGTAACAACTCTAAGGAACTAAGTTCTATGATTGACCAGATTAAGAACTGGGAAGGCACCATTCGTGGTGCTTGTAGAACGATTGCGGCTACAGTTGAAAATAAGAAAATGATTAAGAGAAACGAAAATGGCAAATATGTTGCTTGGGATGGTAGAGAATTGAAGAAAGTCTGTTCTGGTAAGGCTTACGGTATGATTATCAACGAAGATAGCCGTGACCGTTCCACATTGGACTTGGCAGCTGCCATTATCGTATTCTATAATTCTCTTCAAGGTTAATTTGTTTGGAGTTTGTGTATGGCTGACACAGTAGTACAAGGTTTAAGTGCTGATCCTAGTAGAATTCCAAGTAAATGGAATAGACAGACAGTTGCTGATGGTGATTGGTTACAAAAGAAGACTCTTGATAAATTAAGTGCAAGAGACGTTTATCTTGCAAGTGCTATTGATATGAGTACTTCTGCTTGGGAGAAGGCAGTTGCAGATGAATATGAAAGAGCCATAGCTGCTGAACAAGCATTAGACCAAAAGATAGAACAAGAAACAACTAATAGAATTGCTGATGTAAATGAAGAAGAAACAAGAGCAAAAAATGCAGAAACAGTTCTACAAAATGCTATTACTGATGAAACTACCAGAGCAACCGGTGAAGAATCAAGAATAGAAGGACTAATCGTTCAAGAACAAACAAGAGCACAAGAAGCCGAAGGTAATTTAAACACTAAAATTGAAACCGAAACTACAAATAGAGAAGAGGCTGACCGAGTTTTAGCGGAAGAAATTGAAGGACTAAAAGCAGCTACGGATGTAATTTCCGTATTTGGAACTTATGCTCAATTCGTTAATGGTAGTGCTGATTTACACGCAACTGATAAAGACTTCATTAAAGTCTTGGCAGACGAAAGTAGAAACAATGTACAAACATATTATCAGTCTACAGTAACAACAGATACAACAGAACCTGCTACGGAAGATGAAGAACCAGTTACAACAACTACAACTTCTTGGGCTTATGTTACAGCATTGCCACCATATTATGATACTTCAACCATTGATGGAAAATTCAATGAAATATCAGCAACAGTATCTAGTAATTATTTGTCTGCTAAAGGAGCTGTCCATCAAGGTAAGAACATTGTAGTAACAGAAGATTCAACTAAACCTGAAATCACAATTTCAACAAGTTCAAATGTTGAATTTACTACTGTATCTTCTACAAACATTTCCGCAACAAATGTAACTGCATTAACGGTTACTGGTAATAGTGCTAAATTTACTAATATATCAGCAACCAATATATCAGCAGATTTATTTAAATCAGATTTAGGAACTGTTGATACATTTAACTTAAAATTTAATGTCGCTAATGGTGTTAATTTAACTGCAACTGAGGCTACAATAAATCTGTTGACTGCAGGTACCTTATATGGGCAGTCAAAAAATTCTAATATAGATTCATTAATTGGTTCAGCTGAAAGTGGTAAATTTGCTTGGAATGTAATTAATAGTGCTAAATTTAGTGCTGTTGGTACAACAACTTCTACTGCTTATATATCAGGTGGTTTTGGAATTGAAGCAGGTCAAGGTGTTGGAGTTTCTCTTAATGGAAAGAATGTTGTTATTACTGCTGAAGGTACTACTTATAATGCTGGTAATTATATTTCAACTGCAAATAATACTATTTCTGTAACTGGTGATTTGATTACATCAGCTAATGCTGGTTCTGCAGCTAGTGCTTGGATAAACACTAATAAAACTAAAATAGCTTATAGTGCAGATTTCAAAGGTTCAAGTAATGTAATTACTGGATATGGTACATCTTCATTTGCTGGTGGTATATCATCAATAAGCGTAGGTAATACAGTATTTACTGGGCGTAATGTTACTTTTAGTGCTGGTGATAACATTATTTTTACTACTGCAGATAATAAGATAGGTATAAATTTAGAAGATAACATTTTTCTAAATGGTGTTGAAAGTGAATCCAAACAGATTCTTATGACAACAACTGGAGAAGATATAGGTGCTGATGGACCTGTGATTGCCATTAATAATACTTCTCAATCGCAATTACAATTATATAATAATAAAATTGTAAGAGATGGAAAACATACTACTTGGGATAAGGTTATAAGTGCAAGTAATGGAAATTTTGTTTCCGCTGCAAATAACCAAACTCTAACTTTAGCAACTGCAACCACAGCTATAACACCAGCTTCAATGGATAATAATATAATTTATTTAGTGTAGTGAGTTAAAATGTTAGTTAAGAAAAATGGTAGTACTGAAGAAAAAGTTATCCCATTAACAACGGGATATATCACAGACAATAATAATTATACGGCATCCTATTCTTCATATAATATGAAGATGATGGCTTCTACAGACAAAATTTATTTCCCAGGTACAAATGCTTTAGCTGCTGGAAGATATGAAGTTGTAGATAATTCTGGTAATTATATAGCAACTAAAGGTATTGGGGCAAATTCAACCAATTACTATATAAGTGTGTATTCCCAATATAACTATACACCTGGTGATGCTTATTTAAATAACGATTCATTTAATAATTTTAACAACATAAAGAACTGGACAGACTTCGCTACATACCCAAATGATTTAAGTGCTAATATAAATGGTACTTCATATAAAAATATAGTTTATTATGAACCAAACAATCCTGAAAACATTAAATATGTTGAATCAGGTGGAATTGTTCGTGTACCAATAGAAGATAATAAATTAAATATAACTTATTGGTATGATGGTAGATACCAGCAAGCATCAGCTATTTGGCTTAACTCAGCATATAGAATAAATAAACTTTTGCGACTTGAAATTCTTGGTGTAGATTTTGAAGAAGATACAAAAGGCCAGTATTGCATTGGTTATTTAAAAAACAATTATTTTTCCGCATATAAGGATACTGATAGTGCTGCATTATATAGTGCTTATATTGTTGTAGATTCAAAAAATCTAGGTAATTATGTATCTCGTAATTATCAAACAAATACTATGATTGTAAATTGCGATTTCATTCAAAATTTTGTTTATAATGCTTATTATTCTTGGTATACTGGACACGAACTTAGAGGTTTAAAATATAATGATAATATATTGTTAAATAGAGAGTATTATACATCTGGTATTACAGCAACATTATCAGATGTTAAATCAACTGGGGCATATAATTTAAATATAACAGGTAATAACATTAAATTTGATTTTGATACAACTGGTTATCCTACAACCGGAAAAGTATATAAGAGCGATAACCCTTCCGTTACAGCAGAAGTTACAGCCCAAGTAACTTATAAAAAGCAAATAGGTTCAACTGTTACCACTGCTGGTTTAACAGACCAACATTGGGCTGGTTCTACTGGAACAAAAACATTAACAGGTGGTGGTGGTAAATATACATTTACTGGACACATGTACTTACCACAGCGTAATAATAAACTAATGATAGCTTCTAAAAATACTACAACTTTGACTAACCCAAGTGCTGGAATTTACTATGACCTTTCGTCAAATAAAATTGCTGGTTATTATGGTGGCTCAATCTTATTCAGTGGTGAAAATTTAGATAGTTATTGGAATGGTAATAAGTATTTCTATGTTGGTATGAAAGGAACTGTTTTAAATTCAGATTTCTCAAACTGGAAACCTTATGAATCAACTGCTAATAATTATGCTTGTAAAATTTATAAATTCAATTCCGACCACTTCAAGAAAGTAAGTACAAATACATATTTCTTTGAAGATGATAATATATGCGATTTGTGCCAGAACTCAAATTATTATGCAAACCCAAACTTTAATCGTTCGTATGCTATCGGACCATTCTTCGTAAAGATGGATAAAATTTATACTGCTACAGCAACTGTAGATACTGAATTTGTACCAACACTTGATATAAAAGAAAGTGATGGTATTCCTATTCCTACTGTAATTGACACTATGCAGTATATTACAGAAGGGGATATAAATGACTTTATAGTAACTAAACCAAAAAATTCAATGTCTTATTCACAAGATGCAAGATACTATCATTTGGGAGTTACGAATGACAGTACATATTTGAGTTTAGACTTCCCATCACAATATAAACCAAATACTCCAATAACATTAAATACAAATATAACTGAAATTACAAAATTGGGGAAGGCACTTAGTGGTATAAATGGTATATATCAAGCTGGTGCTTTAACTAAATTGACTGCTATTAAAGATAATTGGGGATATGGAATGTGGATAACTGCTATGAATGGTGCATTTGCTGGTGCTACTGCATTAAAAGAAATCCCAGATTCCTGGCATAATTTAGGACGTCTACAACAAGCAAATACTATGTTTAGAAATTGTAAATCATTAACAAGTATTCCTGGATTCTATAATTTAGGAAGTCTTGCTGTTGCTAATAGTATGTTTGAAGGATGTACAGGAATTTCGTCAATAGCAGGGTCATTAACTGCATTAACTGCTGGTGAGGCTATGTTTAGAGATTGTAAGAATTTAACTGGACTTCCAGTATCTTGGTCTTGGATGAAAAATAACGAATATGCAAATGATATGTTTGCTGGATGTACAAAATTACAATATATACCAGATGATTTAATGAGTGAAACTAAATTAGGTCAAAACGGTCACTTCTCTGGTATGTTCTCTGGTTGCACAGCACTAACGGCTGATATTGGACCTATACTTACTGCTATTAAAAATCATTATCCTGGTGCATCTGATTACTACTTAAATATGTTTAAAGGTTGTACAGGTGTTCACAGTGGTTCAAATGATTATAATGCGATTACTGCAGATACAACGGCAGCTAGTTGGTATAACTATATCTTTGGTCTAAATTAAATTATATTCTAACTTCCCACTACAAGGACTAAAGGTCAATTCACTAAATTTAACTTGTCCGTTTATTGAATACAAATCAACACGAACAAATTTAAAATCCGAAGCCAATTTCTTAACGATTGGCTTCATTTTTTCTAATATAACCTTTTCACTTTCTAATAACTGAAAACGCATTGGTTTTAGTCCAATATAAGCATCTGGAGTATTACCATCTGCGTCTGTAAATGTAAAATGCTCTTCTAAATTCTTTCCTAACTTTCTAGTTGTCTGTACATATTTAATTTCACCATTCTCACACCAAAAGTTCCAGTCTTTAAGTTGACCTAAATCTGGTTGTATAATAATTCCACGATTTATATTTTCATATTGCCATTCATACCCACCAATATAGGCATAGTTTAAACTTAGCCATTCATTTATTTTTGAAATTAAGTAACTTGGGTCATTACCTTTCTTCTTTTCAATTCAAATCGCATATTCCAACCAGACCCGTGATTACATCTAAAAAACCATTTACCATCTGGCAAATGATTAAACATATCCAAAGTAAATTCAGTGTTTATGAAAATATAAGCTGGCGAAATAACAATATCTTTTAATGAACTCAAAGATAATTCTTGATGAGCCAAAATTTTATTTGCCCATATTGCTTTTCTATCATCTTTATCGTAAATCTTACACCAGTTTATTCTATCTACAATGTTCTGTGGATTTTCCAAATTCACATTCGGAACATTCTTTTTAGTCCACTCAATAGCATACTGAGTTTTATCTTCGGCAAATCTACAGTTGTTATAATCTGTATTGTGTAAGCCTTTAAGCCATTCTTGTCTGTATTCTTCTTCGGTCATTCAAAATCGTCTTTTATCTTTTGAAGTTTGTTAATGCTTTTTAATTGTTTCTCAATGTAATTATTTATTCGTCTCTGCTCATAGTAATCTTCTACGGCCATATCTTTTACCAAAACATCTGAAGAATCCTTTACAGTCGTTTTAAATTCAATGTTAGTGCTCCAGCTACACATTATCCCATTATTATATGCTTCTTCAGGAGAAATTTTTAAGGATTCTTTATAGTTTAGTGACAATGTTTTAAATTCATCAAGTGTCAAAATCTTCCTCTATCTTTTTAAGTCTATCATACATTTTTCGGAATTTTATTTTTGGTAAATAATCAGTATCCATTACTCCACACGCATCTTCGTAAGTTTCTGTTTGTAGAACTCTAGTGAAGAATCTAAGTGAAATATCAGATAGATGAGTTTCAAATACAGTACAATTACAAATAGCAATGGCTGTGTTTAGTGTTGGTTCGTATATTTTTGAAGGAAGATAAAAATAATTGTTGCTGTAATCTATACCCATTTCAACATTTAAATTATACTTTTCCTTAAATTTCTTAAACTCTTCAGGTGTCATTGAAATCAGTTCCTGCATTTAAGATTTTTACTTCATTTTGTTTTTGTTTATAATCAGCTATACTGCGTTGTAATAATAAATCCATATCAGTTATATTGTAAACATCTTGGTACTGACCAGCACGAAGCTCATAATCATTATAATAAATCCCGTATTCATTCATATATCGGTGGAATACTTTGTGTCTTTTTAAAATCGTAACCCAACCTTGTTTTTCGTAAAATCGTAACATCCAGGTCTTACTATCGCAAGGTAAATAAAATAAATGAGATATACCTTCAACTGGATTTATAAACTGGTCATAGCAGACATGTTTTAAACCATATTTAGCAGTAACATTTAGAACATCGTCAACTGTAAATGTTCTTTGTGAACGCTTTTGAAAGTATTCTTCAGGGTTAAACCATTCTACAAATCGTCTAACATTTTCAAATAAATCGTCAATTTCTTTATCTGTAACATCTACGTGATGAATAAAAAATAATTGTTTATCAGTCATTCCATAAGGAGCATTACTTCTTTGGTCTGGGCGACTGTACAATGGGTCAGCTGCAGTAAAATATAATGGGAGCCCTGCTTTAACTAAATTTATCCAAACATAATAGCCTTCCATACATTTTGTATGCGGACATCCAGGACAAACTTTTGTCCTGTATTGTCTATCATAATAAATTATATTACTTCGTAAACTTTCAAAATTTATTTTATCTGAATCACCCTTCATTCAAAATCTTCTCCCATTTTAGCCAACTTTCTTTTTTCGTCCACAATCTTTTTATCACGAATAATTTGTTGTAAATATGCTTCTAACAAATTAACATCAAATACATTGTTTGTCATCATTGTCTTATATTTACCGGCAGTCGCCCAATATGGTTTATGGTGTACTTTAACAAATTCGTCTCTGGAATCTGCTTCTACAATTACACAAGAATCGTACCCCAATTCTTCTGTGAGAAAAACTTCCACAATAGAATGTGGTTCTTCTAATGAAATTAAATTAGGGTTAGAATCAACACCTATTTCCCATTCTTGGCAAGGTAAATTGTATTTTGCAGCTAGTTCTTTTACTTGATTAAGGTAAATCATTGAAATCTTTATCCAAACTTTTAATTCGTTCTCGTTGTATATTTTCTTTAATTTGTTTGATTTTGTTTTCCAAGCGTTCTCGTAAATCTTCTTCTTTAATGTGATTAAGAATTTCACAAAAATTAGATAACCACAGAATACTTCTGTTAATCTTTTTTGTAAAATGAAGGTTACCAAACGCAACATCTTTGAAGGTTAAAATAAATCCATTATAACTACCTGTGGTGCGACCTATACCATATTCGCTAATAATTCTATCAAAATCTGTATATTTCATTTAAAGTCTTCCTTAATGTCTTCTAGTTTGTTTTCCATTTGATTTTTCTTATATTGTTCAATGAATTGTTCAAGTTTCAAAGTGAAAGCTACAACATTATCATACGCATCAAGAGCACCGAAAAATACAGTGCAACATTTCATATCATTATTCATCCAATAATTTGCTACATTATTTTGTCTATAATAGATACATCCATTATCGCACGAAAAGCCATATTCACTACAAATGTCTTTCATTTTTTCAACTGTCAATGATAAATTCATTAGAAATCCTCTTCTATGTTTTTTAGTTTACGCTTCATTTTAAATACTTTTTCTTTTTGCATAAGTTCATTTACATAGAAATCATAATCTTCTTTTGTAAGATTAAGTGCGATTTGTTTTGGTACAACTATTCTGGCATGAGGGGCATCTTCTTTATCAACATATTCAGTTTCGCACCAACCAGCACTTATCTTGCCCATAATTTCGTCAATCCACAAAACATATTCGTGTGGTGTGTACTTTAGCCAGGAACTAACATTTAAATCTCGCCAAGTCTTTCTTGCCAATTCATACTCATGTACTTCCATTAGAAATCCTCGCCCATTTTCTGTAATCGTTTTCTTTCTTTGTAATACTTGTTGTATGTTTCACACCATCTGTCAAACATTTCTCGGCTTGCTAAATTTTCGTTTTCGTACATATCTAAAAAATAACCGCCTTGGTGCATCTGGTGGTATAGATAGTATCTCTCACAAAGTTCTAACATTGTTTTTCCAGATACAACAGCGTCAATACAATTCCTGTCCTGAGTAAAAATCTTTATGCTATACATTAAAAATCTTCCTCTATTTTTTTGAGTTTATCTTGCTCTTGTTTGTATCTTAAAATTGCTCTGTAATTCCTACCGTTCTCTCTTAATTCTTCAATCGTAAATTCTTTTGCAGGAATGCCAGCCGTAACAGCGTGTAGTTCTCTAGTTTTCAAATCGGAAGTCCAATATGCTAATGAACCTTCATCATACCAACTGAAGATGAGTTCATCTGAATCCAAAGAGTTATTAGTTTCTATCCAAAATTGTTTATATTCCTCAAAAGTCATTTTCAATGTCCATAAGTTTAAGCTGTTCTTTAATCTCTTTTATTTCTTTTTCAATCTCAATTTCTTTTTCTTCTGACATCGGGTCAAGTCTAGCACCGGTCATATAATCTCTAGCTTCCAATCTGAGCTTGAGTGTTTCCAATCGTATTTGTAAAAGCTGTGCTAAAAAACTATCCATTAGAAATCCTGTTCAATACTATGTCTTTTAAGTTGTTCTTTAATTTGTTTTAATTCTTTCTCAAGTTCAATTTGTTTTTCTGCTGGTAATTTGTTATCACCTTTTTGTTTATCAGACATGTGAAGCACAAATTCTATATGTCTGATTATATCTTCATAAAGCCATTTGACAAAATCGTAACTTTCCATACTTGGACTTGTATCTGCTTCAAACATTAGAAATCCTCTTGTAATTTATCTAATCTTCGTTTTTGTTCATAAAACTTTCTATTTAATGCCGCATTAGAATGTAGCAAATTTCGTGCTTCATCCGCTGTCATATCTTTCCAGGCCTTTGTATACTTAGTCCAAACATAATCTTTAATTTGTTCATTATATTTGAATGTTGAAGGAACTAAATCCATAGAAGCTAAAATTTGTTCGTGTGAATAACCTTCAGTACCCATTGGAAAGAAAATTTTAATATGTTCACTATATGTCATTAGAAATCCTTTTCCATTTTAATCAGTTTCAATCTCATTTCAATTTCTTTTTTGCGTAATTCCATTTCGTGAAAATATGGTTTCGCTCGCTCTTCCTTTTTTAAACAAGACATGTTCATCTCAATAAAGAACAGTTCTTCTTCAAGTTCATCTTCAAAAGTTTTTGGTTGTTCTTCAAAAACTATTCTTGGTCCTTTGTTATCCATTAGAAATCCTCATTTTTCTTAATTAGTTTAAGTTCAAGTTTCCAATGTTTAATTTCTGC
>RHMF01001678.1_pt1 | contig 10192 bp, 9 predicted proteins | sample 5365151 | NCBI WGS metagenome assembly RHMF01 (sample SAMN10266501, study PRJNA497801) | feces metagenome | isolation source: feces | host: Bos taurus | place: China: Prairie of Fairy Mountain | collected 2017-08-14 | reverse complement strand
ACCTGGGAGCGCGCTGAGCAGATCATCAACATCGCTCACCCCGACTTCCGCGAGCAGCTGATCAAGGATGCCGAGAAGATGGGCATCTGGCGCCGCACCAACAAGAAGTAATTCTTCTCACAAACAAAGAACTCCCGGACCGATAATTTGAACAGGTCCATTAAAAACGTCCAATAGACAAAACACCCCCTGATGTAGAAAATTCAAGTCACTACATCAGGGGGTAAATTTATGTTCAGAGAAAATTATACGCACGGAAAAACATTTAAGTTTTATTCAAAGGAACTGTTGCAGTTAATGAGTATGTTTTGGAAGGAAGTAGCGAAGAAGGCCGCCATGGTTGCTTCGTTGTCCCGGAAGTCACTTTCAATCCAACAGCGGACAATACCAGCGCAGGCACCTGAAAGCATGGCACGGTAGTAGGGGGAAATAGGCTTATCCTGCCCGCACAACAGCTGAATGATATTATTTTCCGTCTGCCAGTAAAAGTGATAGAGCAGGTTGTTGCGGTACAAAGCCCGGTAAATGTCGCAATGTTCCTTGACAAAGCGGAACCGAGGTTCTAAAAAATCTCGCACCTGTTCCAAATCGCCCACACAGAGTGGTGCGTCAGAAGTGTTGAACGAATTCCGGTAAAGAGATGTAATGTAAGCACTGAGCAGATCTTCTTTGGTGGTGAAGTTGCGGTAGAAACTGCTTCGGCTTACACCGGCGGCAGCTGCGATTTCCCGGATGGTGATATCATAGAAAGATTTGGTCTCCATGATCTGGAACAACGCAATTCCCAGTGCTTCCCGAACGGTTTCGTTCAATGTCAATTTGTTCTTCATGGTACACATCAGCCTTTTGTGTTGCAGTTTTGGCCTCTGCGCTTTACTTTCAGCGGCAATTTTACTATTATAAAGAAGCAGAATGCACAAATTGGGGACTTTTCCAAAAGTATAGCAAAGAACATGAGGAAAGTAAATGCACCTGCAGAATAAAAAGAACGGAGATTATGGATATGGAAAGAATCAAGACTATTGAAACCCGCAATCTGTGCGAGAGCGCCAAGAATGGCGGATGCGGTGAGTGCCAGACCTCCTGCCAGTCTGCTTGCAAGACCAGCTGCGGCGTCGCAAACCAGAAGTGCGAGAAGTAAGATAATTGCCAGAAAGGTGCCGCCTGTGCAGGCGGTGCCTTTTTCTATATAAGGAGTAAAGAATATGGTACATCAGTATCAATTAAACGGCTATAACATTGTGCTGGATTCCTGTTCTGGCGCCATCCACGTGGTAGACGAGGTGGCCTATGACATCATCGCCCTGTATCAGAAGCAGTCTGCCAACGAGATCGTCGCTGCCATGCTGGAAAAATACGCAGATCGTGATGATGTGACCGAGCAGGATCTGTGGGACTGTATCGAAGACGTGGAAAACTTGGTGAAGGCCGGCAAACTCTATACCCCCGATACCTTCGCAGAGATGGCTGGCACCTTTAAAGAGCGTTCCGGCGATGTGGTGAAGGCGCTGTGTCTTCATGTCGCCCATACCTGTAACCTAAACTGCGGATACTGCTTTGCCAGCCAGGGCAAGTATCACGGCGACCGTGCGCTGATGAGCTTTGATGTCGGCAAACAGGCACTGGATTTCCTGATGGATCATTCCGGCACCCGCCGCAATCTGGAAGTGGACTTCTTTGGCGGCGAACCGCTGATGAATTGGGATGTGGTGAAGCAGCTGGTGGAATATGCCCGCAGTGTGGAAAAAGAACGGGGCAAAAACTTCCGCTTCACTCTGACCACCAACGGCATGCTGATCGATGACGATGTGATTGAGTTCTCCAATCGCGAGATGAGCAACGTGGTGTTGTCTTTGGACGGGCGCAAGGAGATCAACGACCGCACCCGCGTAGACTATGCAGGAAATGGCAGCTATGATCGCATCGTGCCCAAGTTCCAGAAGTTTGTGGAGTCCCGCGGCGGCAAGGACTACTATATGCGCGGTACATTCACCCACGCAAATCCAGATTTCACCAACGATGTGTTCCACATGGCAGATTTGGGCTTTACCGAGCTGAGTATGGAACCGGTCGTCTGCGCGGCCGAGGATCCTTCTGCGCTGACACCTGAGGACCTGGAGATTGTCAAAGAGCAGTATGAGCTCCTGGCAAAGGATATGCTGCGCCGCCGCAAAGAAGGCAAGCCTATCACCTTCTACCATTATATGCTGGATCTGACCGGCGGGCCCTGTATTTACAAGCGGATCTCCGGCTGTGGTTCCGGCACGGAGTATATGGCGGTGACCCCTTGGGGTGATCTGTATCCCTGCCATCAGTTTGTGGGTGAGGAAGAATATAAACTGGGCGATATCTGGAACGGTGTCACCAATACCGACCTGCGTGAAGAGTTCCGCTCCTGCAACGCCTATGCCCGACCCGAATGCGCTGATTGCTGGGCTAAGCTGTATTGCTCCGGCGGCTGCGCAGCTAACGCATACCACGCCAGCGGATCCATTCGCGGTATCTATGAGCCCGGCTGTGAACTGTTCCGAAAACGCATTGAGTGCGCCATCATGATGAAGGTGGCAGAAGAAGATCACCGCTGATGAATACACCGATCACCGATTTCCTGCAGGAGTATGAAAATGAGCATATGATCCGTTTTCATATGCCCGGCCATAAAGGAGAGGCGGTTTTGGGGTGTGAGGCGCTGGATATTACAGAAGTGCGGGGGGCCGATGCCCTCTATGAGGCCAGCGGAATCATTGGCGAGAGCGAGGGGAACGCTTCCCTGCTGTTTGGGTCCCAGCGCACCTGTTATTCCACAGAAGGTTCCAGCCAGTGCATCCGGGCAATGCTCTATTTGGCACTCACCCATAGCTCCTGCCATACGCGGCCTGTTGTGGTGGCGGCGCGAAATGTCCATAAATCCTTTGTTTACGCAGCCGCCATGCTGGATTTCGACGTGGTCTGGCTATGGCCGGAGGAACAGCGGTCTCTTTGTGGCTGCCCCGTATCTCCCAAGCAAGTAGAGCAAGTACTCTCCTGCCTTGATTCCCCTCCTGCCGCAGTGTATCTGACCAGCCCGGATTATCTGGGCGGTATGGCTGATCTCTCTGCGCTGGCAGAGGTGGTCCACCGTCACGGCTCCATTCTGGTGGTAGACAATGCTCACGGCGCCTACCTGCGTTTTTTGAAACCATCTTTGCATCCGTTAGATTTGGGCGCAGACTTATGCTGTGATTCCGCGCACAAAACGCTCCCGGTACTCACCGGCGGCGCCTACCTGCATATCAGCAAGCAACTGCCTAAGGTATATGCCGACCATGCAAAAGCAGCGCTGGAGCTATTTGGCTCCACCAGCCCATCCTACCTGACCATGGCGTCTTTGGATCTTTGCAATCGCTATCTTGCAGAGATCGCTCCTCAGCGATTGGCTCAGCGAGTGGAAGAACTCCATTCAATAAAGACTCGTCTAAAGCTGGCAAATTGGCAGTTAGAGGAGAGTGATCCTCTGCGTATTACGATCTGTGCGCCGGAAGGTGAAACAGGAAAAAGTCTGGCAGATCGACTTTGGACAGAACAGATCGCATGCGAATATGCAGATGATACCCATTTGGTACTGATGGTATCGACCGAGAATACAACAGAGGAGTTGGAGCGATTCCTGTCTGTGCTGGGCGAAAACCACGCTGCAAAGCGGAAAATAAGACCCCTTCCCACCGCCAGGAGCAAGCAAGTGGTTTCGATTCGGCAAGCGTTGTTTGCACGCCATGAACTGATTCCTACAGACAAAGCGCTGGGACGAATCTGCGGTGCGCCCACGGTATCCTGCCCGCCTGCGATCCCCATTGCCGTGTTCGGCGAACAGATCACAGAAGAGATGTTGGAATTGTTCCGTTATTATGATGTGCGCGAGATCGACGTTTTGAAGTGAAGCCAAACTTTTGCGCGAAGGTATTCTCCCTATCAAAAAATAAAAACCGTTTTAAACAGATCCATTAAAAACGGACAATAGACAAAATACCCCCTGATGTAGGAACTAAAGTCACTACATCAGGGGGTAAATTTATGTCTGGGGACACTTTTTGTTTCAGATTTAAGTCTGACTGTCATCCCAAGGGACGATGGTGCCGGAAACGAGGGATTCTCTTACCTTTATCACACGCTGGTTATCGCTGCCCCGGAAGCGCAGACCTAGGTTCTTCCGGGCCAGAACAAAGGGACCATCCACCAGCACATCCAGCTGCTCCAGCAGCTGGGGAGCATGGCTGCCCACTTTTCCCTCCCGCAGCGCTTCAAACAGATATCCGGTGTAGCACCAAATGTCCTTCTCGGGCAGCTCTGTACGCACTCGCTTCACCAGTTCCAGCACCGTCTGCTGGTTTTCCGGCTCAAAGGGCTCTCCTCCCAACAGGGACAGTCCTTTTATGTGGGCGGGGCGCAAATAGCCAAGGATCTCCTCCACCTGCTCCTCTCCAAAGAGGGCACCGAAGTGGAAGTCCCAGGTCTCAGGGTTAAAGCATCCCTCACAGCGGTGAGTGCAGCCGGACACAAACAGCGACACCCGGACTCCGGGGCCGTTGGCCACATCCACCCGCTTGATATCTGCATAATTCATAAATCGGCCTCCTTTGGGGGTTGTTCATCCCTTTTCTTAGCAAGAAAAGGAATCGAAAAGAACTTTTGATGCAAAACTGTGTTTTGCTTTCCGTTTTTACTGGAAATAAAGCAAATGCCTCCGTTGGGAGGCATTTGCAATGGACGTTTTGGGGCCGACTTTTTCCAAAAAGTCGGAATGGGGTATGGGGCAACGCCCCACGAGCAACAGCCTCTGCTAATTACAGATGCATCACGCGGGACTTGATTTCCTTGGTCTTACCCACATTCCAGAAGTTTTCACCCAGGTAGCCGCAGGTACGGCGGGTAACGTTCATCTTGGACTGGTCCTTATTATGGCAGGCGGGGCACTCCCACTCAAAGTCGGCGTTCAGCTCGATCTCGCCGTCGTAGCCGCAGCACTGACAGTAGTCGCTCTTGGTGTTGAACTCGGCGTACTGGATATTGTCGTAGATAAAGCGAACCACATCCTTCAGTGCTTCCAGGTTGTGACGCATGTTTGGGATCTCCACATAGGAGATGCAGCCGCCGGTAGAGATCTTCTGGAACTGGCTCTCAAAATTGAACTTATCGAAGGCATCGATGGTCTCGCGCACATCAACATGATAACTATTGGTATAATAACCCTTGTCGGTTACATCCTGGATCGTTCCGAAACGCTCCTTGTCGATACGGGCGAAACGGTAGCACAGGCTTTCGGCAGGGGTGCCGTACAGTGCAAAGCCGATATTGGTCTGCTGCTTCCACTGTGCGCAGGCCTCCTGCAGGCGCTTCATCACCTTCAGGGCAAACTCGATGCCGCCGGGCTGGGTATGGCTGACGCCCTTCATCAGCTTGGTCACCTCGTACAGGCCGATGTAACCCAGAGAGATGGAGGAGTAGCCGCCGTACAGCAGGGGCTCGATAGAAGTGCCCTTGGGCAGGCGGGCAATGGCGCCGTACTGCCAGTGGATGGGAGAGGAATCGGACTTGACGCTCTTCAGGGCCTCGTGACGGCACATAATAGCCTCAAAGCACAGATCCAGGCGCTGCTGGAAGATCTCCCAGAACTTCTCCTCGTCACCTCTGGCCAGAATACCGATCTGGGGCAGGTTCAGAGAAACAACACCCTGGTTGAAGCGGCCCTCAAACTTATATTCGCCCTCCTCGTTCTTCCAGGGGGCCAGGAAGGAGCGGCAACCCATGGGGGAGAACACATTGCCCTCGTAATTTTCCCGCATCTTCTTAGCGGAGATATAGTCGGGATACATGCGCTTGGCAGAGCACTTAACAGCCAGCTCGGTGATATAGTCATACTTGCCGCCGTGGAGGCAGTTGTGCTCGTCCAGGACGTAGACCAGCTTGGGGAACGCGGGCGTGATGAACACACCCTTCTCATTCTTGATGCCTTCCAGGCGCTGGCGCAGGACCTCCTCGATGATCATGGCGTTCTCCTCCACATAGGGGTCGTCCTCGTGGAGGTTCAGGAACAGCGTCACAAAGGGGGACTGGCCGTTGGTGGTCATCAGGGTGTTGATCTGGTACTGAATGGTCTGCACGCCGCTTCTCAGCTCGTCGCGCAGGCGGTCATTGACCAGGCGCTCCACGATGGCCTCATCCACGGTATCGGCACACTCAGAAACGATGTTCCGGCGGAATTTTTCCTTGCTCCGGCGCAGATACTTACCCAGGTGACGCAGATCCACGCTCTGACCGCCGTACTGGTTAGAGGCCACACAGGCGATGATCTGAGTCATGACAGTACAGGCCACCTGGAAGCTCTTGGGAGACTCGATGAGCTTACCGTTCATGACAGTACCGTTGTCCAGCATGTCGCCGATGTTGATCAGGCAGCAGTTGAAAATGGGCTGGACGAAGTAATCTGCGTCATGGAAGTGGATGGCACCCTCGTCATGGGCCTTGGAGATGTACTCGGGCAGCAGGATACGGCGGGTCAGATCGCGGCTGACCTCACCGGCGATATAATCGCGCTGGGTAGCAGCGATCATGGTATTCTTATTGGAGTTCTCCTCGGCCAGCTCCTTGTTCTCGTTGCGCAGGAGGGAGAGAATGGACTCGTCAGTGGTATTCTGCTTGCGCACCAGGGCACGGGTATAGCGGTAAATAATGTAGCTCTTGGCCAGTTCGAACTTGCCGGCATCCATCAGCTGGCGCTCCACCATATCCTGGATATCCTCTACCAGCAGGCGGCTGCGGCCTTTGCTGTTCACACTGTCAGCAATGGCATCGATCTGTGCCTGGTCAATACGGTATTCCTCATCCACGGCTGCATTGGCCTTCTGGATGGCAACAACGATTTTCGTGCGGTCGAAATCAACAGTGGTTCCGTCACGCTTGATAACTTTCATGTGCCTTCTCCTTTTCTTTCGGTCGTGGAAACGTATATCGGACAGAGCGGAATCTGATTCCACTCAATGATCACCGGGGTACGATTATAACACAAGCCCTTGTGGCTGTCCACTAGATATAGTGCTGAATTTAGACCTGAAATACAACATAGCATAACAACCCTTGACACAGAGAAAAAGCGCGGAAAATGGTTGGAACAAGCGGCTTTTTCCCGGCTGTCCGGTTGCCGGGAGGTTGATTTTGTGATATACTGTAAAGCAAATTTCGGCGAAATGACCATCAGGGAGGGAGAAGATATGGGACAGCGCATCGCAGTAGCCATGAGCGGCGGCGTAGACAGCTCGGCAGCGGCCTGGCTTTTGAAAGAGCAGGGCCACGACCTGGTAGGTGTCACTCTGACCCTCTTTGACAATTCCGTTGTCAATGTCCCCGGCAGCCAGCAGGATGTGGATGACGCCCGGGCAGTTGCCCAGCAGCTCGGCTTCCCTCACCATGTGTTCCACATGGCTCAGTGCTTCCGCAGCCAAGTGATGGATCGCTTCGTCGCTGCTTACGAGGCCGGCACCACCCCCAATCCCTGCGTGGCCTGCAACCGCCACATTAAGTTCGGCGCCCTGCTGGATCAGTCCCGCACCCTAGGGGCCCAGGCCGTGGCCACCGGACACTACGCCCAGGTGCGCCGGGACGAGGGCTCCGGTCGTTATCTGCTTCACAAGGCTCTCCATCCCGAAAAAGACCAGAGTTATGTGCTTTATTCCCTAACGCAGGATCAGCTTTCCGCCAGCCGCTTCCCTCTGGGCGGCCTTGCCAAATCGGAGATCCGTGAAATTGCGGAATCTCAGGGTCTGGTCAACGCCCGTAAGCGGGAGAGCCAAGACATCTGCTTCGTTCCCGATGGGGATTACGCCGCTTTCATCCGCCGACACACGGGAAAAGAATATCCCGCCGGCCCCTTTGTGGACCAGGCGGGTCAGGTTTTGGGCACTCACACCGGTATCATCGGCTACACTGTGGGGCAGCGCCGTGGACTGGGGGTTTCCTCCACTCAGGGCCGGCTCTATGTTAAGGAAGTCCGCCCCGCGGACAACACCGTGGTGCTGTGTGACAACCAAGCCCTCTTTAGCCGCACCCTGACGGCCAACGACCTCAATCTCATCGCCCTGCCCCGGTTAAATGCCCCTCTGCGCTTAAAAGCAAAGGTCCGCTACCGCCAGCAGGAACAGCCCTGCCTTGTGGAGCAGACCGGTGAAGATACCATCCGCGTTACCTTCGACCAGCCCCAGCGCGCCATCACCCCCGGCCAGGCAGTGGTACTCTATGACGGCGATGTGGTGGTGGGCGGCGCAACTATTTTGGAAGGAAAGGATCTCTGATCATGAGCCAGAAAAAGCGTAAAAAGCACAATATGTCCTCTCAGTCTCTGGGCAAAGACCCTATGAAGCTGCAGCAGACCTCCCGCACCAAGCGTATGCCAACGCTTCCCCGCAACCTGCTGCTGTCCGATCTGGTGCTCTTGGCTGCCAGTCAGATGATGTTGGATGCAGGCATGATCTCCAACGCTATGGCAGATTTCGTGGGCGTGGTAGGTATTATCATGCTGATCGCCGCCCTGTATCTCCTGTTCGGTCCTAAAAACCGGGCAGGCGGCACCAAGCTGTAACCTCCTGGGGACACAGTCCCCCCTTGCCCATTGCATTTTCTTTATATTTATTATAATATATAATATTATTACTTACCTTGCTATGTTTTAGGAGGCCATCTGATGCGAAAAGATGTATTCCTGCCCGTCTTGGCCCTAGCCGGAGGCGGTGCGGGATTTGCTCTGCGGTTCTGGCAACTGGCCACCGCTTTGGATGAGCAAACTATGCTGTTTCGTTCCGGCGCACCATCCACCCTGGCACTGACCGCTCTTCTTGTGGTGTTGGCGGCAGTTTTTCTGTTGATGTGCCGCGGCGGAGCTGTCCCCGCCGATTATTCCCAGGGGTTTTACTGCCCCTCCTCTGGCTACATGACCCTGATGGCCGCCGGCGGCTTTCTTATGTTCGCCGCTGCCGCCCTGGGCTGTCTGGAGTCTCTGTCCCAGTTTCGCCTGTGGCAGGCCGGTATCGTACCCACGCCCCCCCTCATGCTGATGCTGACTGCTGTGATGGCCCTCTCCGCAGGGCTGGCTGCTCTGATGCTGGGCAAGGGGAATTACCGCGCCACTCTGTCCTCTTCCCATCCCGTGCTGGCCACGCTGCCCGCCTATACCCTGCTGCCCTGGATCGTGGCCCTGTACCAGATCCATTCCCGCCAGCCCGAAACCTGGTTCTTTGCCCTCACCCTGCTGAGTGTCATCTGCGGCGAGCTGGGTTTTTACTATGCCGCCTGCTTTGCCTTTGGCCGGCCCCGCCCCAAAGCGTGTCTGTTCACCTCTTTGATGGCGGTAGTACTGCTGCTGACCGCACTGGCTGACCGCCCCGGCTTTTTCCATGCGGTGATGAGCCTGGCCTGCGTACTGCTGCTGCTGGCCCAGAGTTTTGCCCTGCTGCGCAGCATGTACGCTCCCCACTCCCCCCAGCCCTCTGCCTCCGCAGATAATTAACCACATTTTTCAATGTAACTTTTATGATATAAGGGAGAATCCAACCATGGAGAACAAAAAGCGATTCTATATTACCACCCCCATCTACTACCCCAGCGACAAGCTGCACATCGGTCACACCTACTGCACCGTGGCCACCGACGCCATGGCTCGCTACAAGCGCCTGACCGGCTGCGATGTGCTGTTTCTGACCGGTACCGACGAACACGGCCAGAAGATCGAGGACAAGGCCAAGGATGCCGGCGTCACCCCCCAGCAGTTTGTGGACAACATCGTCCAGGGCGAGCGCGGCATTCTGGATCTGTGGAAGCTGATGAACATCTCCAACGACCGCTTCATCCGCACCACCGATGACTACCATGTGGAGGCCATCCAGAAGATCTTCAAGGCTATGTATGAGAAGGGCGACATCTACAAGGGTGCCTACAAGGGCAAGTACTGCAAGCCCTGCGAGTCCTTCTGGACCGAGAGCCAGCTGGTGGACGGCAAGTGCCCCGACTGCGGCCGCCCCGTGGAGGACGCCGAGGAGGAGGCCTACTTCTTCAAGCTGTCCAAGTACGCCGACCGCATCCAGCACCTGCTGGAGGACACCGACTTCCTGGAGCCCCGCTCCCGCGTCAACGAGATGGTGAACAACTTCATCAAGCCCGGTCTGGAGGA
>RHMF01001676.1_pt1 | contig 10195 bp, 10 predicted proteins | sample 5365151 | NCBI WGS metagenome assembly RHMF01 (sample SAMN10266501, study PRJNA497801) | feces metagenome | isolation source: feces | host: Bos taurus | place: China: Prairie of Fairy Mountain | collected 2017-08-14 | reverse complement strand
ACCTATGCCCGCGCACTGGGTGTGGATATCGATGCCATGCTGATTGCCCAACCCGACACCGGTGAGCAGGGTCTGGAAATCTGTGAAGCACTGGTTCGCTCGGGCGCCATCGATGTGGTGGTTGTGGACTCGGTTGCCGCACTGACTCCCCGTGCTGAGATCGAAGGCGATATGGGCGACTCCCACGTTGGTCTGTTGGCCCGCCTGATGAGTCAGGCCCTGCGTAAGCTGGCCGGCTCCATCGCAAAGACCAACTGTGTGGTCATTTTTATCAACCAGCTGCGTGAAAAAGTCGGCGTCATGTACGGTAACCCCGAAGTGACCACCGGCGGCCGTGCGCTGAAGTTCTATTCCTCGGTGCGTATCGACGTGCGCCGTGTGGAGGCTATGAAGAATGGCGGCGAAGTAATCGGCAACCGCACCCGTGCCAAGATCGTCAAGAATAAGGTGGCACCGCCCTTCCGTGAGGCGGAATTTGAGATTTTGTATGGCGAAGGTATCTCCAAGTGGGGTGAGATGGTAGATCTGGCTGTCAAGCTGGATATCATCCAGAAGTCCGGCTCCTGGTTCGCCATGGGCGAGACCCGTCTGGGTCAGGGCCGCGATGCCGTGAAAGCGCTGCTGCAGAACGATCCCGAATTGGCCGAGCAGATCGAGGCCGAGATTCGTGCCAATTCCTTTAAGCTGATGAGCAAGCAGTCTCAGATTGCTGCCGTGGCCGCCGGCCGCGCCGTGGATGTATCTGCCGACGACTTTGAGGATGAGGTGGACTAACTCATGGTTATCCGTGAGTTGAAACCCTCCCAACGAGTGGAGGGGCGGTGGCTTGCATTTCTGGAAGATGGGACCATCCTGCGGCTGGGTGAAAATCAAGTAATCGATTTTGCTCTGTATGCCGGGAAGGAACTGAATGAGGAGGAATCTGCGGCGCTGCAGGACAGTGCGCGCCGCAGTTCTCTGAAAGGGAAGACCATTGAACTGCTGTCCCGCAAGCCGCAATCCCGAAAAGAAGTGGAGCGTAAACTGCTCCAATGGGAAGCGAGCGAAGAGGAAACCGCCGCCATCTGTGACCGGATGGAGGAGTTGGGGTACCTGAACGATGCCGCTTACGCTGTGACTGTGGTGCGCCATTACAGTGCCAAAGGCTACGGTGAGCGCAAACTGCAGGATGAGCTCTACCGCAGGGGAGTGCCCCGTGGTTTGTGGGAGGAAGCACTGAAGCAAGCCGAGTCTTCCGATGGGGCCATTGATGCTTTTATTGCAAAAAAACTGGCCGGAAAGACTCCGGACAAAACCGAGTTGAAAAAGATTTCCGATGCATTGGCCCGCAGAGGCTACCGTTGGGAAGATATTTCCGCTGCTCTGCGCCGGTACGGTGCGGAATGTGATGAATAAGGAGAACCAAATTGAAAGTTGCATTTATTTCTTTGGGCTGTGCCAAGAATCTGGTTAATACCGAGCAGATGATGGCTCTGGTCCGGGATGCCGGACACCAATTGGTGGATCAGCCTGCCGGCGCAGATGTCGCAGTACTCAATACCTGCGGCTTTATTGACAGTGCAAAAAGCGAAGCAATTGACAATATTCTGGAGCTTGCCCAGCTGAAGAGCGAGGGTAAGCTCCAAAAGTTGCTTGTAGCGGGTTGTTTGCCTCAGCGCTATCAGAGCGAACTGATGGAGGAACTGCCCGAAGTGGATGGTGTGCTGGGTACCGGAAGTTATTCCGATGTGGTGCCTGCACTGGAGGCCCTCGCTGCCGGGGATCAGCCCACCTATTTCGGTGACATCGACAACACCGAGGAGAATGGACCGCGCATTCTGGCTACCCCCCAAAATTCGGCTTATCTGAAGATTGCTGAGGGCTGTGATAACCGCTGTTCTTACTGTGTGATTCCCTTCCTGCGCGGTCGCTATCGCAGCCGCACCATGGAGGCACTGGTGGAAGAGGCCGAAGGTTTGGCCAAGCAGGGGGTCAAGGAGCTGATCGTGGTGGCGCAGGACATTACCCGTTACGGAATCGACCTGTACGGCCACCGTGCTCTGCCTGAACTGCTGCGAAAGCTGTGCCGCCTGCCTTTCCGGTGGATTCGTCTGCACTACCTGTATCCTGATGAGCTGGATGATGCTCTGATCGACGTGATTGCTGACGAGCCCAAGATTCTGAACTACCTGGACATCCCCATTCAGCACATCAATGACCGTATTCTCAAGGCCATGAATCGCCGCGGCACGGGGGATGAGATTCGCACCCTGTTTGCCAAACTGCGTGACCGCCTGCCCGGTCTGGTTCTGCGTACATCCATCATTGTGGGCCTTCCCGGCGAGACTGAGGAAGAATTTGAGGAGCTGTGTGATTTTCTGCGGTGGGCCAAAATTGAGCGTGCCGGCGTGTTTCCCTTCTCGCCCGAAGAGGGTACCCCTGCTGCCGAGATGGAGGATCAGGTGCCTGAAGATGTGGCCAACCGCCGTGCCGAACTGCTGGTGGACCTGCAGTCCCGTGTCATGGATGAGTACAATGAAGAGCGCTTGGGCAGTGTGATGGAAGTCCTGTGTGAAGGCTTTGACTTCAACATGGGATGCTGGTGCGGACGCACCTGGGCCGACTCGCCCGACGTGGACGGTCATGTGTACTTTACCGCGGCCGGTACCATTCAGCCCGGCGCCTTTGTGAATGTACGCATTACCGGTACTGCCGACGGTGATCTGACCGGCGAAATCGAGGAGTAAGGAGGACAGAAGATGAATACTGCAAATAAGCTGACCTTGCTTCGCGTCATTATGATTCCTGTTTTTATGGTGGCTCTCTACTGGAATTTTCCGTTTCACAAATTTGTTGCCCTGATCATTTTCGTTTTGGCCAGTGTGACTGATTTCATTGACGGTTATGTTGCCCGTAATTTTAATCAGGTTACCGATTTCGGCAAGTTTATGGATCCACTGGCAGACAAACTGCTGGTGATTTCCGCCATGCTGTGGTTTGTGGAAGTCGGTCAGATGGCTGCCTGGGTGGTTCTGGTGGTTCTGGCCCGGGAATTTGCCGTATCCGGTCTGCGTATGCTGGCCGGACCCAAAGGGATCGTTATTGCTGCCGCTTGGTCGGGTAAGATCAAAACGGCTGCTACCATGGTGTGCATTTGCATCATGCTGGTGCCCATCCCGGCTATTTTGAACACCCTTTGCGTGGCGGTAATTTTGATCACCACGGTGGTGTCCGGCGTGGAATATTTTGTGAAGAATCGTTCGGTTTTCTCGGGAGCAATGTAACATGCTTGATTTTGCAAAAAAGTTGAGTGTCCAGCCGCTGATTCATCCCACGTCCACGGCAAAAAACTGTACCTTGGGGGAATACACCGAACTGGGTGACCACTGTGTGCTGGAAGAGACCGTGCTGGGAGCATACTCCTATTGCTTTGGATATAACGACATCATTTATTCCGAAATCGGCAAGTTTGCCAGTCTGGCTACCGGTGTGCGCATCAATCCGGTACAGCATCCGGCCCACATCCGGGCGGCATCCCACCATTTTACCTACCGCTGTGACCATTATGGGTTTGGCCCTGACGATGATTTTATTATCGAGTGGCGCCGCAATAACCGGGTCAAGGTAGGGCACGATGTGTGGATGGGTCACAATGCTGTTGTTATGGGTGGCGTGACGGTGGGGGATGGCGCGGTGATTGCTGCCGGTGCCGTGGTGACCCATGATGTGCAGCCCTTTGAGATCGTGGGCGGTGTGCCTGCACGACACATCGGCTGGCGCTACGAACCCGAAATCATCGCCGCCATGCAGCGCATTGCCTGGTGGAATTGGAGCCATGAAGAACTGGCCGCGCGGGTGCGTGATTTTGACGATGTGAACGCGTTTTGCCGGAAGTATGACTCTTGACACATTTTTGACCCCATGATAATATACTTGGGATAAGTGAATATCGCGTTGAACGGAAAGAGTAGCAGCATATTCCGCGCTCAGAGAGGGTGCGTCACCGGCTGAAAGCGTGCCTGCGGGGATGGTTGTGAAGTGCGTCCGGGAGCGAGGGGGATGCAGATGCCCCCCGGCTGACAGCCGCAACTGTTATTTCGAGTGATAAACGAGAGTGGAACCGCGAGTTACATCGCCTCTCATACCCATATGGGTGTGAGAGGCGGTTTTTGCTTTATAGGAGGTTGCTTATGACCCGTTTAGGTGAGACTCTACGGGCCTATCAGGCCCGTGATCCGGCGGCACGCAGCCGGCTGGAAATCTTTCTGCTGTATCAGGGCGTCCACGCCATCATTTACCACCGTATTGCCCATTTCTTTTATTGTCATCACCTGAAATTCATTGCCCGAATCGTGTCCCAGTGGAGCCGTTTCTGGACCGGTATCGAGATTCATCCCGGTGCCAAAATCGGCCGCCGGTTGGTCATCGACCACGGCATGGGTATCGTCATCGGTGAGACTGCCGAGATTGGCGACGACTGCCTGCTGTACCATGGTGTTACTTTGGGCGGCACCGGAAAGGATTCGGGGAAGCGCCACCCCACTTTGGGCAACAATGTCATGGTATCCACGGGCGCCAAGGTGCTTGGCCCCTTCAAGGTGGGTGACAATTCCCGCATTGCGGCCAATGCGGTCGTGCTGCAGGAAGTGCCCGACAATGCCACCGCTGTGGGAATTCCGGCCCAGATTGTCCGTGTTCAGGGAGAGAAGGTCAAGAAGTACGTGGACGAAGTGGACCAGACCAGTGTGGAGAATCCCACTTTGGCCAAGATCGAAGCACTGACCAAGCGATTGGAAGAACTGGAACAGAAAATGAACTGAGGCGAAGGTATGAACTTTTCCAGCATGCATCATATTGCTATTATTGTTTCGGATTATCAGAAAGCGAAGGAATTTTACGTTGAGAAACTTGGGTTTCCGGTCATTCGCGAAAACTACCGTCCCGAGCGTGGGGACTGGAAACTGGATTTGAAGTTCGGTGATGCTGAACTGGAAATCTTCAGCCGTCCCACGGCACCCGAACGGCCCGGATGGCCGAGGGGGCAGGAGGCGCGAGGTCTGCGCCATTTAGCTTTCCGTGTAGAGAATATCGAAACGGTAGTTGCTGAGCTTGAAGCAAAGGGAATTTCCTGTGAGCCGATTCGTCTGGACGAATTTACGCACGAGAAAATGACCTTTTTTAAAGATCCTGACGGCTTGCCGTTGGAACTGCACGAATAAAACTCAAAGGAGATTTGAATATGAAGCTGTATAATTCTGCGACCCATAAGAAGGAAGAGTTTGTCCCCCATGTAGAAGGTAAGGTGGAGATGTACACCTGCGGTCCCACCGTGTATCATTTTGCCCACATCGGCAACCTGCGTTCCTACATCATGGAGGACGTGCTGGAGAAATATCTGCGCTACGAGGGTTACGAGGTCAACCGCGTCATGAACATCACCGATGTGGGCCATCTGGCCTCGGATGCCGATACCGGTGAGGATAAGATGCTCAAGGGTGCCAAGCGCGAAAACAAGACGGTTATGGACATCGCCAAGTTTTACACCGACGCCTTCTTTGCCGATTGCGCCAAGCTGAACATCAAGACTCCCGATGCGGTGCAGCCCGCCACCGGCATGATCCCCGAGTATATTCAGACCATCTCCAAACTGTTGGAGACCGGTCACGCCTATCTGGCCGGCGGCAATATCTATTTTGATTCCTCCAAGCTGGGTAAGTACTATGTCTTCAACGATCATGATGAGGAAGATCTGGCCGTCGGTGTGCGTGAGGGCGTGGAAGAAGATACCAACAAGCGCAACAAGAACGACTTCGTTCTGTGGTTCACCAAGTCCAAGTTTGAAGATCAGGCCCTGAAATGGGATTCCCCTTGGGGTGTGGGTTACCCCGGCTGGCACATTGAGTGCTCCTGCATCTCCATGAAGTACAACGGCGAGTATCTGGATCTGCACTGCGGCGGCATCGACAACGCCTTCCCCCACCACACCAATGAGATTGCTCAGTCTGAGGCCTATCTGGGTCATCCCTGGTGCAAGTACTGGATGCATGTGGCCCATCTGAACACCAACGATGGCAAAATGAGCAAGTCCAAGGGCGAATTTTTGACGGTTTCTCTGCTGGAGGAGAAGGGGTACGATCCTCTGGTCTACCGTTTCTTCTGCATGCAGTCTCATTATCGTAAGAGTCTGGTGTTCACCTGGGAGAACCTGGACAACGCCGCTGTGGCATTCAATAAGCTGATCAACCGCATCGCCGCTCTGAAGGAAGAGGGCGAGGTGGACGCTGAAGTGTTCTATGCCTACCGTGAGAAGTTCAAGGAGCAGATGGGTAATGACCTGAACACCTCCATGGGTGTGACGGCTCTGTATGACGTGCTCAAGGCTAAGACCAACGACAACACCAAGCTGGCCATCCTGCATGACTACGACCGCGTGCTGTCTCTGAATTTGATGGAGAAGGCTGCCGCCAAGCGTGCCGAACTGGCCAAGGCTCAGACTGCCAAGGCAGAGGGCGGTTACACCATCACCGGCGAGGGTGATCCTGCCATTGACGCTATGGTTCTGGCTCGCTACGAGGCCAAGAAGGCCAAGAATTTTGCTGAAGCTGACCGCATCCGTGACGAACTGAAGACCATGGGCATTGAGGTGCTGGATGCCAAGGACGGAGCCACCTGGAAGCGTGTATAATTGACATCAAAAAAGGGGAGCCGTACCTGCGGCTCCCCTTGCTTTTCTCTATGCTGTTTGATACAATCCAGATGTCGGAGAACGGCACATCATCTCATGCGTGTGGAAGGAGTGTGGGGTTATGAATGGAGCGATAAAGCAGAAAACTCAGTGGAAGGGCGTTGTCATGCTGATGCTGACTGCGCTGATCTGGGGCTCCTCCTTTGTGGCCCAGAGTGTGGGCATGGAGTCGGTGGGTGCCTTTACATTCAGCGGAGTCCGGACTATGCTGGGTGCGATTGTACTGATCCCGTTTATTCTGATTCGCGATAAGCTGCAGGGCAGAAGTATGACTGCCGAGCAGATTCGGGAGAGAAAAGTTCAGAACAAGAGAGTCCTTCGCTATGGCGCAATTCTGGGTGTGGTGTTTTGTGCGGCCTGCAATTTCCAGCAGTTTGCCTTTGAATATTCCACCTCCGGAAAGATTGCGTTCATCACCGCTTTGTATATGTTCTTTGTGCCCCTGTTTGGTCTGTTCCTGAAGAAGCGGGTGTCCTGGCTGACTTGGATTTGCGTGATGTTCGGGTTTGTCGGCCTGTATTTCCTTTGCATTGGGCCGGGTGGACTGGGCAGTGTGAATCGGGGGGATCTGCGTGCGCTGGTCTGTTCGGTTTTCTATGCAGTGCACATTTTGCTGGTTGAAAAATTTGCTCCCGATGTGGATGGCATCAAGCTGTCCTGTGTGCAGTTTGCGGTTTCCGGTGTGATCACCTGCATTCTGATGTTCATCTTTGAAACGCCGCAGGTGGGCGCTATTCTGAGCATTGCGGTGCCGCTGCTTTACTCCGGAATTATGAGCTGCGGTCTGGCCTATACCTTCCAGATCGTGGGTCAGAAGTACACCGAAGCTACGGTGGCTTCTCTGATTATGTGCCTGGAATCGGTGTTTGCGGTGCTGGCCGGCGCACTGATTCTGCACGAGATGCTTACCGGCCGTGAGATCGCGGGCTGCGTGATTATGTTTGCGGCTATCGTCGTGTCCGAACTATCCGGACTGATTACGGCGAAGTGGAAGCGCAAGAAACATATATGAAAAACGGTGCCTCTTCCGTGATTGCAGGGATCACAGGAGAGGCACCGCTGTTTTGTTACACTTTGTCGGGGGGATAGACCAGATAGCCGGAACAGTAGATGTGCTGACAGTACATGGTTTGTACCTTTCCGTCCCTGACGCGTTCCCGGATCTCACTGGGGTGATCGGGATCGGCAATGACGCGCTCACAGGCCTCCAGCAGATTGACGATCATAATGGGGCCCACGTCCACGATGCCGTGGCTGGGGAAGACGCTTTCGATCTCATCCCGGCGCGCCGCCAGTTTGGCCAGACTGTTGCGCAGGGTGGTCACGCTGGCCATGTGATAATATGGGTCATCGGGGGAACCGGAGCCAACCGACAGGTTGCTGATACAGCCGTCGTCACCGGTGAAGAAAATGCGGTTGACCTTGTCCAGAAAACCGGCGTGACCGGGGGTGTGGCCACCCATGTGGACCAATTCCACCTCGTAGTCGCCGCCCAGATTGAAGATGTATCCGTCGGGCACACCGATAATCTCATAATCCTGCCACTTGACCAGATCGTTCCGGTCAAAATCACACCAGATACCATTTCCGTTCTCGTCAAACAGATAGTCCCAGATGTGAGGATTGTTTTTGCTCTGCATGGAGGGAACTTCGTATTCGCTGCAGTAGACATGGCCAAAGGGGAAGTTGCCGTAGGCGTGGTCGAAATGGGCGTGGGTGTTGACCAGAATAATTTCCATGCCGCCGGTCAGTTCATCACACAGTCCCTTCAGATCACCCAAACCGAAGCCGGTGTCGATGAGCATGGCCTTTTCCGGACCGATAATCAGGAAAGACCAGACATCACCCATGCCGTCCAGACTTTCGGTGTAAATACCGTAAAGATTGTCCCGGAACTGATAGACTTCCGCATAGGGGTTTACGGGGTAAATGCGTTTGGTTTTGTCATGGGAACGCAGCAGCTGCAAATAGGCCCAGCGCACCGGTTGCTCCGGCTCCCGGTATACCGTGCGGTTGGTCTTGACTTCGGAACAAAGGGGACGCTGTACTTCCATTCTTTCTTCTGCCATAGAGACACCTCCCAATGTATTTGAAGGTATTGTATCACACATTCGACTGGAAATCGTTGCAAAAATGTAAGGGATTTGATACAATTTCTTCAAATGTGTAAAAATGGGGGTGAAGGGATGGAACTGCGGAAACTTGGGGCAGCTTGTTTGGCGGTCTGTCTGATGCTGTCGTTTGCAGCTTGTCAGGGAGAGCGTGAAGTTCAGGCTGAGGCACCTGCCGTGGTGATCACCCCTCGCCCGACCCCAACGCCACTCCCAGCCCCTACACCCACGCCCACGCCCACACCCACACCAACACCAACGCCCACTCCTGCGCCTACGCCCGAGCCGACGCCGGAGCCTTCGCCCACACCGCAGGAGACTCCGGTTGTTGATGATACTGCTTCCGAGGCGACCCATGCCGGACTGTACCGTGCGGAAGATATGCTGACCATATATCAGCGGGGACAGCATGAGCGCATTGCGCCGGCCAGCCTGACCAAGGTGGTCACCGCCTGCACGGCGCTGAAATATTGTTCCCCCGACGAAGTCTTTACGGTAGGGACTGAACTGGAACTGGTGCAGCCCCATTCCAGTCTGTGCCTGATCCGTCCGGGACATCAGCTGACCCTGCGCCAGCTGATTATGGGTATGTTCCTGCCCTCAGGCAACGATGCGGCTTATACTGTGGCGGTCAATGTTGGTCGCCGGGTGGCGGCCGATGACTCCATGAGCGACCGGGCGGCGGTGGATTATTTTTGTGGTCTGATGAATGCTTTTGCGGCAGAATTGGGTGCCACGGACAGCCACTTTGCCAACCCGGAAGGATGGGACAACGAAGGGACCTACAGTACGGTGTACGATCTGGCGCTCTTCGGTGCCTATGCTATGCAGGTGGAGGAAATCCGCGAGATTGCCGCCACGGCCGAAAAGAAAGTGTTCTTTGTCTCGGGCGAAAACATTACATGGAAGAATTTTAACTCACTGATCAACCCATGGAGTACATGGTACTGTGAGCAGGCCATCGGTCTGAAAACCGGTTCTACCGAGAATGCCGGAAAATGTTTGCTTTCGGCGATTCAAGGGGAAGACGGCCTTTACATTGCGGTTATCATGGGATGTCAGGAAGATGGAGATCGCTATCGGGCAACTTGGGATCTGATCAACCTGTTGGATAGTTAAATGAAAAACGCACGCAAGCTATGGCTTGCGTGCGTTTTTTCAGCCTGTCAAAAAAGCCGAAGGACTTTTTTGACAGGCTTCAAAATGCCGTTACTTTCCTGCCGCGTTGCGGCACAAAAGTCCTCGCGCTGCGAGTCGCTGCGCCTTGCGTGGCAAGGCTTGCGAGGCATTCGATCTCACTCGAGGCGGGCTGCCGCCCCCTCGAGCACCCCCGCACGCACTGTCACCTGCGCGTTTGATT
>RHMF01002486.1_pt1 | contig 10199 bp, 9 predicted proteins | sample 5365151 | NCBI WGS metagenome assembly RHMF01 (sample SAMN10266501, study PRJNA497801) | feces metagenome | isolation source: feces | host: Bos taurus | place: China: Prairie of Fairy Mountain | collected 2017-08-14 | reverse complement strand
TTTTACCTTTTGCGTTGATATCATCAACTGTTTTCTTGTTTAAAAGACCCATTTTAATAGACTCCTTTACATTGTTTAATTTTTATACGCCTACTATTTTATAACATTTTTTATTCTTTTTCAAGTGTATTCTATACTTTTTGTCGCTTTGTGATATACATTATCACACCCAAAATTGTGAAATTTTTGTCACATTTGTCAAACAACCATTTTAAGTCTCATTTCTTTTAATATTACTTTCTCTCTTCTTGACACCTGAACCTGTGTCATACCAAGCTTTTTAGCTACTATTGTCTGTGTTTCACCTTTGAAATATCTCAGTTCAATTAACGCCCTGTCTTTTTCAGAAAGTGCATTAAGACACTCATTCAAGGTAAGGCGTTCAGCTATTTTTTCTTCATCACTCTCCACCGCTATATCAAACTGCTTTTCTTCATTTTCTTCATCTTGTGTAAGGGATACTGGTGGAAGAGAAACCAAAAGTAACTCTGCTGTTTCAGGTATAGAAATATTAGTGAATTCTGCTAACTCCTTAACACTTGGTTCATAGCCGAACTCTCTGTTAAATCGTTCTTTTTCTCCAGCTATAAATCGTGCTTTATCTTTTAATGCACGACTTACTTTTACAGCACCACCATCACGAAATATTCTTTTAATTTCGCCTAAAATAGCAGGAACTGCATAGGTAGAAAACTGAAAGCCTAATTCTACATCAAAACCATCTGCTGCCTTTATTAGCCCTACACAGCCTGCCTGAAACAAATCATCATATTCAATACCACGATTTTTAAAGCGTTTAGCACAAGAATGAACCAACCTTAAATTGTCATTTATGAGCGTTTCTCTGTCATTCATATTTTTTACCGCTTATTTTCTTTTCCATAGTAACAGTTGTACCCACACCAAGCTTTGAACGGACATAAAGCTTGTCCGAAAAGCTTTCCATTACAGAAAAGCCGAGACCTGAACGGTCTCCTCCGACACTTGTGTATAAAGGTTCTCGTGCTTTTTTTATATCAGGGATACCGCAACCTCGGTCTCTTACACTTACTCTTAAAACACCCTCTTCAAAAACTTGACATGTTATGTAAATTTTACCAATTTTCTCCTTATAGGCATGAACAATGCAATTAGTTACCGCTTCGCTCACAATTGTTTTTATATCGCCTAATTCATCAACTGTCATATCAAGCTGACTTGCAAACGCAGAAACCGCTACACGTGAAAACCCCTCATTCACCGAGCAACTATCAATTATCATTTTCATCTGATTTATTTTTTTCATTTTCTACACCTTCGCCTTTCCATTAATTTCCGCAATTTTAGGTATTCCGGACATTTGCATTATCTTATAATTTCTTTCATCTAAATTATCTACTCGAACCTTTTTACCTAAAGTGGTAGCATAGCGATAACGCCCCATTACAAGACCTACGCCTGAGGAGTCCATGAAGCTAACATCATTAAAATCAAGCACTAAGATTTTAGCTGACTCTGATGATGACAACGCGTCATCAATTGCTTCTCTAATATTAGGTGCTGTGTGATGGTCGATTTCACCCTTTAAAAAAGCATATAAATAATTTTCGTTTTATCGTTACGGGCATATTTTCACTTCCTGTAGTTTTATTTTTATATATAATACAATAGATACGATGCGAATTTCGTCGCATTGTGGCTATTTAACAGATAAATTTCTCACCAGTATTAATAATCCTATCTTCTTCTCTCAAGCAATAACGATTGACTTTTTTTATATATTATGATATATTTTTTTTAGCATTTTTATGGTTCAATAAAATTAAAGGATGGTATTAAATGATCGAAAACATTTTTTCTGATGAACTGAAATCACTATCAAAATATGTCAACAAGTGCATCAAGTATTATACAAACTCTAAATTTGAAAGTTTTTATATAATAAGTGACAGTAATCCTTTAGCTGCTTACCTCGTTCCCGCTTTAGCCCAGAATTCAACAGAGGCCACCATTGTAGTAGTTGAGGCATTTCAAAATTGCTCCGTTAACAAAAACTATTGTGACGCTAATGCACTTGATATTTCTTATATTTCATTAGATGATTTTAAGAAAACAAAAAAAACTGAAAACGCAGCATATATAATACTCAACGATTCTAATCTCTGCAACAAAGAGTGGTTCTCTGTTTTACACATTTGTGAAGAAAAAGCCCAAACTGGCTCAACCAGCAAAATTGTTGTCGGAACAATTTTACCAAAGCTCCGCAAAACACCTAATGAAATAAAAGAATTAGCCGAACGTGAATACAGTTATTTCTTAGAAAAGGTGGTTACTGATAAAACTGAATCAGAAGAATTTTATATAGAACTTGAAAAAGAATGCAGGAAAATTGCTAAAAATAGCTTTTCAAGAATAAATCTTCTTAGATTCGATAATATTTTAGATAGTAACTGTGCAACAACGCCTAACTTTGATTTACAGAAAATTGTAAATAATGCTTTCAAAGCATCAAAAATCGAAGTAACCAAGTCAGATTTTTGTGAAAAATACACTTTTATTCATAGTAAAGATGCCTCTTGTGCACTTATAAAAGCTCTTTATAGTGCTAGAGAAGGGCATATTTACAACATTACAATGCACACTTCTACTTTAGCTAACTTAAAACTGCAATTACATCGCAGTTTTAACGACCAATTATCATTATCAGTAAACAGCGACTTAATTAAAGACAGTGATATAAACACCTATTGCCTCAGCAAGCTCAAAGCAAAAAAAACTGCGTTGTTCCCTAAAAAAATCCTCTTCCCTAAAGAAGAAGCTTTATATAGGGTTTTTTGCAATATTTTAGACACAAATTACAATGTTCAAACAAAGCTTAATTGTTACCAGGGCAAATTACAACGCCTTAAAGATATTGAAATTGATATTTTAGCCGAAATAGACAGAATTTGTAAAAAACACGATATTAAATGGTTCCTTGCTGGAGGTTCTCTTTTAGGTGCAATTCGTGAGGGAAAGAGCATTGAGTGGGATGATGACCTTGACATAGGCTTCCTTCGTGAAGATTTTGAAAAATTCAAAAAAGTAGCTCCAGCAGAGTTAGATAAAAAATATTATTACTCTTCCCCTTGGACTGATGACAACTGTCACTACTACATTGATAAAATCAGACTCAAAGACTCTTATTTCTCAACAGCTTATTCCAATCACTTTGAGCTTGAAGACGGTGTTTTTGTTGACCTTATTGTTTATGACCAGACAAGTAATAACAGATTACTCGAAAAATTCCAGATAAATTTCATCTGTGCAATGGTAAGACTTCTTTACATCCGTTGGTATAACGTTCCACGTAAGAATTACAGATACCGATTAACAAAAATTATTCTTCCATTTTTAAGACTCATACCATGGAAGGTTCTTCACAAACTTTTCGATATTGCTGCTTCAATGTTCTCTAAGAAAAAGAATGCAAAATATCTTATTGATAGTACTGGTCAGCACATCCGCTACGGCAGATTTCCTAAGTATTATCTCGAAGAACTTACAGAAGCTGAACTTGATGGACTCAAATGTCCTATCCCTGTTCATTATGCAGAATACCTTTCTTTCTTCTATGGTGAAAATTACTTCCCGAAGCCATCAATATCATCTCAAGTCGGTGCACATCAATTTGCAAGACTTGACCTCGGTGAATTTGTTTTTGAAGACAAAAAACCAGGTGATTTTAGAGCCGTTAACATTAAGGGTGAACTTTTCGAAACAGAAATTGATTAACAAAAAAGGAGCTGTAAAAAAAACAGTCTAAAAAATCCGAGATTCACTAAAGAGAGTGAGTCTCGGATGATTTTTTGAGTTTAGTTTTCGAAATTAGTAAAAAAAGAAGAAAAAATTAGAGTTTTGAACAAAACAACAAAGCCAATGGCAAAAACCTTTTGTTTAGAGGTTGAAATGTTCAAAACTTTTTAATTTTTCCATGCAGCAGAAAGAAGTGCTTGTTTCTTCAAGTGGTATTTATGAAGATTAAAACCACAAGAAATTAAAGAAAACTCAAAAATTACACCTTTTAAACCTTTTCTTCTTGCTCTTTTGTAATCTCTGTTCCACTTGATTGTACCAAATGCACCCTCTGCCTGAATACTTCTGTTCATACGAAGAAGAGCACCTTTTGTGCTGTTAAGGTTGTTTAAAACTTCCTGATGAAAACTCGTCAATTCTTCATTCAATCTAATTGTTCTATTCCCCTCGCACTTGCAACATTTTTCTTTATGTTGACAATTACTGCAATCTTCGCATTGAAAAACCTCTTCTTTTCTTCCGTAGTTGTTTCCTCTTACTGCTTGTCTGTAAAGAAAAGAGAATTCCCATTAGGGCATACTGGATTACCATTCTCATTGATTGGGAAATTAACTGCTCTGTATGGGTTATTTCTGTATTTGGTATCTTCTGTTTCTTTTTTGAACATAGTAAATTTCATATATTTTTCCATATTATGTTCTTCACAATAGAGATAATTATTAAAACTTCCGTATCCTGCATCAGCAACTGGATATTTAGGATATCTATTGTATGTTTTATTGAATTTTTCCATTAAGGGTTGGAAACAGTCCATATCAGATGCGTATTGCTTTACATCAAACACAGATATATATTCATCACACAAACCGAGTTGAATATTGTATCCTGGAAGAAGCTGGTCATTTCCCATATAGTCTGTTTTCATTCTGAAAAATGTAGCTCCATTATCAGTTTTAGAATAACTGTTTCTATTATCTCCACAGATATTTATGTGTTCCGAATATTTCTTTAATTTATCGGTATATTCAATGAGCTTGTCATAATACTTCTGCTATGTTGATTTATGGTGTCCTCGACCTCGAATTACTGCTTCGGGGTGTATATCTGCAAGTTCTATATATTGAGTTGTTATCTGTTCCATATACTCTATTGCATATTCTGTACGAACTTCAAACTTTACACCCTGATATATGATTAACTCGTTAATTTTTTCAAGCAACTTTGTTATCTTTTCAAATGTCTTTTGTCTGTTCTTTAAACTACTCTTTTTCCACACCCAACTATACTTTGTTGGCATTTGCTTCAAGCTTTGTTCCGTCTATGTAGATATGTTCTAAATCAACTTTTTCCACTTCAAAGATATATCTGTTGATTTCATTAAATATATTCTCTATGCTATCTACAAGACAGTTGTTCATAAAATTATCTATCGTCATATGGCTTGGTGCTTTTTCTTCTTGCAACAACCACATAAACCGTATATCTCTTTTACACAGTTTCTCTATTTCACGTGTTGAAACATACCCGTGCTCCATAAATGCAAACAGTATTACTTTTAGCAAGGTTTCTGAGTCAAATCTTTTTCGACCTGTCCTGTTTTCCTTAATCACAAGATATCTTTTTAGGTCAATTTCACTCAAAACCTCACAAAATGTATATACTGGGTCAGAAATTTCTATTATTTTTTCAATTTCTAGTGGTAATTTTAATTGATATGGTGTATTACACATCTGTGTGGTATTGTTTTTTCTCATTAACTAAATTTTACCACAAAAAAGACTACAAGCCTACCTTTCTCGGTAAGTTTGTAGTCAATTTTTTATTTAGACTGTTTTTTTACAACCCCTTTTACCATTTACTTTTATCTTTTTATATTAGGGTTAAGCCAGAATTTAGGTGTATCACCCTCAAAGAATTTCTGTGCTTCTTTCATCATCATAGCAGGACTATCACTGTAAGAATTAATTGTATCACCACCACGATGATTTGTAAGTGTACAATTATCAAGTCCTACGAGAGGATTCTCTGGGTCAACAGGTTCTTTATCGAAAACATCAATTGCGGCACCCATAATTTCGCCTGTTTTAAGAGCATCTGCCAATGCGTTGTAATCAACCATATATGAACGAGCTGTATTTATAAAGTATGCTGTTTTCTTCATTCGTTTGAATTCATCCTCACCGAGAAGGATTGATTTACGGCTGAGTCTTGCATGAAGTGAAACGATGTCTGAATTTTCGAGTAATTGCTCAAGAGGAACAAATTTTGCAATGTTTTTGTTAACATCATCATAGTTGCCGAATGGGTCGGTAATTAAGAAACGACAATTAAATGCTTTTAACTTTTGATAAACAAGCTTTGCAACTGAACCAAAGCCAATAAGACCGATAGTCATATCGCACATTTCATGAATTTTTGTTGCTGTGTTAGGATATTTTTCACGCCATTCGCCATTATTTATTGCAATAGCTGAACGAGTAATGTTTCTTGTTTCATTAAGAATGAGACCAACAGTAAACTCAGCCACAGCATTAGCATTATGACTAGGATTAAGTAAAACTGCTACATTTCTTTCTGTGCAAGCCTCAACATCAATATTCTCATGCCCCCCACGATTACAAAGAACCAACTTAAGCTTTTTAGCTTTTTCCAAAACAACTTTTGTAATCGGACAAAGATGGCACATAATTACATCAGCATCTTCGACTGCTTCAAGAAGTCCTGATGGTAATTCTAATGTCTCAAATCCGCCGGTTTCAATAATTTTAACAATATTTCTCATTTCTGAACGTGATTGAACACCAAAATAAAAGTATTCTATATCAGAAAAATGAAGATATGAATAAGATTCAATACCAGCTTTCATCATATCAGGGGTAATAAAGTTATCGCCAATTGCAACACATTTCATTTTTAACACCTCTAATTATATTATTCTTTATTTTGATTTTGCATAAGTAATTCTGCAAAAACCATATCAAATTCAGTTGTGATTTTGAAATTCATCCTATCGCCTTCAACTATACCTACGTGAAAACCTTTTTCAAGGTACATTCTACCAGCTTCCATATATGCATCAGTTTCAGCCTGAGTCAGCTTAACCTGAATATCTTTAAATTGCTTTACATTGAAGGTTTGTGGTCCTTGATCGCAGAAAATAGTTGACCTTTCAGGAACACAAGTACTTTCTTTACCATTTTCAGCAATTAACACTGTATCTATAGTTGGTAAAGAGGTTGTTACCATATCGTATTCTTTTACCATTTTAAAATTATCTGAAATAATTCTTTGTGATACAAATGGTCTTGCACAGTCGTGAATACAGAGAAAATCCTGCTCTGTAGCACTACCGCCTAAATCTTTAATACACGCATCAACAATATTTACCATTGACAGAAATCTTGTTTCACCACCAGAAATAATGATAATCTGATCTATATCAACATCATATTCATTTAACATATCAAGGCAGTACTGCATCCATTGTGGATTCATAGCTAAAATAACCTTGTCTATATCTGGCGATGCTATAAAGGTTCTTAATGTACGGACAATAATAGGGATATCTGCAATTTTTAAAAATTGCTTTGGTACACTGCTCTCCATACGTGAGCCGATACCGCCCGCGAGAATACCTGCATAATTCATAATAAATACTCCTTTAGTAAACTTTTATTTTTCATCTTCGCATTCATACAATTCACCACGAAGATCAACTTCTCTGAATGGTACCTCACCTTTTACATCAAATATATATTTACCTAAATCTATACGTGCAAAATTATGTGGACATTTTCTTTTACCAAAGTTAGGCTTTTCCATATAGTTCGGCCCATAAGCATAATTCAAATAACCTGTATAATCAACAGGAATTGGTGCTTTGATACCATCAAAATCAACATAAACAGTATCTTCAAGTCCTGCTTTAGGCAACGGACCGTCTTTTAATTTTTTACCTACACTGTCAATCAGCAATTTTGCATCTTTTTTATTCATAAATATTTTAACAAAAAACTCAAACATCCAATGATAAAAACTTAGTGGAAAAACTCTTAAAAAGGGAAGAATAATCCTTGTCATATAGTAATGATGTCCGTGCCTTGCCTCGTTGTACCAACGAAGAATTATGCAATAGTACAAGAACACCAGTATAAAACTCTGTAAAACGCGAAGAAGTTTTATATTGCTTGTCTGGTCATAAATTAAAATATCAACAAATATACCATCTGGAAAAACATTCTTTGCCGAATATGTTGTGGAAAAATAAGTTGATTTCAGTCTCACTTTTTCTATCGTGTAATGACTACCACTACCATTAAAAGGTGACGAAAACTCAAATTTCTCCCTAAGATTTTGTTCACAGATTTTTCTGAATTTTTCATAGTCTTTGCGAAGCATACCGATATCAAGATCATCATCCCACGGTATAGAGCCACCTGAACGAACAGCACCTAAAAGTGAGCCTCCAGCAAGAAAATACTTTATATCATTCTCAACACAAATTCTATCAATTTCTTTAAGAATTTCAACTTCCAGTGCCTGTATTGTTTTAATCTTACCAGCATAAAAAGCTGTATTCTCAGAGATATCATATTCAAATCCAGTTAAATATGAAACAACATGTTTTACTGATGTTGAAGGACAAAACTCAACTTTACAACCAAGAGAATTAAATTTAAGACAGTTCATACAACTGTAAACTCTGGGTAAACCTGAAGAAATTTTTTTATTTAGTTCAAATTTATCTGGATAAGTTTCAAAAACAAATTCTTTAATATCAGCAATCGTAAGTTCTTTGGAAGCTACATTGTATACATGCCCGACTTTTGCCACAAAAGAAGAAAGAAAAATATTTTCACAAGCATCCCTCACATAAGAAATTGTGAATTTCCTTTTGTAATCTTCATCTGTAATAACAACCTTTTGTGTAGAAATACATTCGTCTATTATACTTTTAAAGTCAATACAAGGTGTATTGTAACAATCTGGTGAAAAAACATTATCAAAACGCAATAATGTAATATTTAAATCGTTTTCTCTCAAAGCGCCTCTTAATAGTTTTTCAATTTCAAGGTAATATTCAATTTCAGGTGTTCTTTCGCACAACTTCTCAATATAAAAACTAAGCTCTCTCTCGGCGAGAGATGTTGCATTCTCAGTGAAAGGTTTAATTGCAGGTAAAATCACACTCAAAACAAGCTTTGAAGACTTATTCTGTTCTACAAGTTTTAACACTTGTTGTAATTCGTTAATCGAATTTTCTTTTTCAAACAAATTGGTGCTATCTAAAAAGAAAAATAAAAGTTGTTTATCTTTTTTACTTACTGAAAACTCCGCATAAACTTTACTTGCAATATTACTTTCAGAAATCACTTTTCTTCGATATTCCGATAATGGTATGTCACTTATATATTCAACTGAATCAAAAACAGGATATTTTGTGTTAGCAGCTTTCAAAGCATAAAGCATATAGTCACAAATAAAAGAATCATCCCCGCCGATAATTATTTTATTAAATATTGAACGCTTTTTCCTATCTTTTAATATTGATTTAAAATGAACATTTAATGCTTCCGCAGTCATTATAAATTCATCTTTTATTACTAATTGCTTCATAAAAATGCTCCACATACAAATATAGGTAAATCATATCATATTTTTTAATTATTTTCAACTACATCATGTTATGTATATCTTCTGCCATTTTTTCTGTACATTTCACCGTATTTTCAACATATTTGTTTATAAAAGATTTAAGATAATCGTAATCATACGGCTTATCAAGACTTTCAACTAGAGTTCTAGCATCCTGCGACTTATAGCCAGGCAGTTCATCATAATCAATTACCAGACCGCGTACGTTTTCATAATTTTTCATATCATAATTATAAAAATAAAGCGGAATATTCTTTATACCAGCTTCATAAACAACGCAGGAATAGTCACTTATCATTTTATCCGCACAAGTGAGCATCTGAAATGTTGAAAATTCAGTATTGATAATCACCCTTTTATCTTCAACAACTGTCTTTGACAACGGGTGTAAATTAACAATCAGGTTATACTTATCAAAATCAAATTCATCAAGAAGTTCACTAAAAGCCTTAAAAAATTCACTCTCGTTTTTTCTGAATGTCGGTGCGTAAATAACATTCTGTTTTTCCTGTAATTCAGGGTATTTACCGAAAACCAATTTTCTTGTAGTGTTTATATATTCTTCATCATTAAGCAAATCTATCCTCGGTAAAGTGCATTTTCTAAATTTATCTGCAGTTGCATTGAAGCCTTCCATTAAAACTTCTTTGTAATCTTCACCAGAATAATAAACAACATCATAATTTGCATGCATTTTCATTGTAGTAGCAATAAGTGGAGAACTCCCCTCACCTTTGCCGATAATCTGCCAACCAAATTGTTTCATCTTA
>RHMF01002156.1_pt1 | contig 10199 bp, 8 predicted proteins | sample 5365151 | NCBI WGS metagenome assembly RHMF01 (sample SAMN10266501, study PRJNA497801) | feces metagenome | isolation source: feces | host: Bos taurus | place: China: Prairie of Fairy Mountain | collected 2017-08-14 | reverse complement strand
TTATCGCTTTTGTAAGCCTGCATTGTTTCTCTTATGTGATCGTTGCCCGAATATAAGAGTATTTCTTGGTCTGATATTGAATCGTTGAATTTTTCGTTAATGCAATACATCAAAGATGTGATTTGAGGAAAGTTTTCCTTTATATTATCTAACATAGGCATTATTTCCTCACTTTGTTTTGCAAATATTACTATCAACATTAACTCTTTTGTGGAACTTGTTCTTACAATCATTCCCCTTAAAAATCCCCTTAAAAAGCCTACATGAGAACGTATATCGTAATATTCTAAGTTTTTTTCTTGCGAATATTTTCTTATGTGATTTCTTAACTGATTGGAAATATCATCTTGCAAGATGCAATGCTTAATATCTATTACTTTATCAAAGAATGTTGGTGCGTGAAATCCTAAAGCTCCTTGTGGAGACTTTGCATCATCGGGATTTTCGACCCATTGCTTTGTTGAAAATGTAAATTCTAATTTATTTCTATAATACATTACATTTTCCGATGGTAGAATTTCTTGCATTTGTGAACAATCTACCTTACCTATTCTTTCAAGATTATCTCTTACTTGTTGATGTTTATATTTTACTTGTTCGGAATATTCTAAGGTTTGCCACTTACAACCACCACATTGTGTGAAATGTGGACATTTTTGCTCGACTCTCTTTTCGGAATAATGATGTATTTTGATTGCTTTGGCTTGTGCGAAATTCTTTTTCTTGCGATATATTTCTAAATCTACTATATCTCCCGGCACAACAAAGGGAACAAATATTACCATTTCATCTACTTTTGCAATAGCATTACCTTCTGCTGCTGCATCTGTGATTAATACTTGTTCGAGTACTTGTTTTTGTTTTGTTTTCCTCAATTTCATCTTTGTATTAAAAAAAAAGAAGCATTGGATCGTGTCAATGCTTCTCGCAAAATATCTTTCGATTTTTTTCTTTTTGTCTAAAAGAGCGGTAAATAAACTATCTTTCGTCAGAAACTGTTAATTTATGTCTTCCATGTGCTCTACGAGCAGCCAAAACTCTTCTTCCGTTAGCTGTTGACATTCTTTTTCTGTGACATTCTTTTTCTGAATCCGTGTTTGTTTACTCTTTTTCTGCGTGAAGGTTGATATGTTCTTTTCATTTTATATTGTTGTTTTATTTTTCTTTCGGAGTGCAAAAGTACGTTAATTTTTTGAAATGACAATAATATTCAAGAAAAATATTCATAAAAAATCACTTTTTTCTTGATTTTTCTTGCTACAAATAACATTTTTCGTAATTTTGCCATTCGTTTCAACGTACTTTTTCTCGATGGATAAAAGATTAAATGAAATAATGGCCTTAGAAGATTGGCAAGTAGAGTTACTAAACTTGCTAAGCGTGGAAAGATTGATTACAAAATTTCCATATTGTAGTATATTGCACATGTATGCTGCACGTTTTAGCAATCTACTCAACAATCAAAATAAAGAAAAACATAAAATAACTTCTGCGGCCTATATTTCCGATAGAATAAGATTAAAAGAATTTTTAGAACGTCCAGCTTCTGAATCTCCTATCAAAATAAAACAACAACAAAAATCTAACAATTTAACAAAAAAAGGTGATATTCTTGATGAAATCAACCAATATTCAGAGCCAGATTTATCGGAAAATCCTACAAAAGAAGAATTGATTGAAAGATTTCTAAAAATAGAAAATCCAAAAGTATCAATAGTAGAACACGAAGGAGCAAATCTTTTCACAATTGATAAAATCATTAAAAATAGTGCTTCAAAAGAATTTAAAAATGTAACAGAAACTATGGCGAAACTTTACCTTCAACAAGGAAATAAAGCCATGGCAGTAAAAATTTATGAGCAATTAATGATTGATAATCCAAAAAAAAGTGTTTACTTTGCAAACCGAATTAAAGAAATTAACAGAGAATAAATAATTAAATAGATTAGAGAAATGTTTGTATTATTAACCGTATTGATTGTTATTGTTGCAGTTTTGTTAGCCATAGTAGTTCTTGTACAAAACTCAAAAGGAGGTGGATTAGCAGCGAATTTCGCTTCTCAAAACCAAATTATGGGAGTAAGAAAGACGGCTGACGTTTTGGAAAAAGCAACTTGGATTTTAGCAGTCGTGATGTTAGTTTTATGCCTTGGTGCAACAGCATTAACTCCTGGTAAAACAAAAGTAGAAAGCATAGAAGGAACACAATTAGATCCTAATGCGATAAAAACAACCGTTCCTGCAAAACAACAAGCTCCTGCTTTACCAGCTGCACCTGCACAAAGCACACCAAATACTCCTGCAAATTAATTAGGAGATTAAATAACAAAAAAAGACAGTGAGAATTTCACTGTCTTTTTTTTATTTATTCTTTCCAAGAAGTTTAAACATATTATTTTTATAGCCCTCTACACCCGGCTGATTGAAAGGATTCACCCCCAAAGTATATGCACTCAAAGCGCAAGAGTATTCAAAAAAGTACAAAATCGCACCTAAAATCTTTTCATTTATAGTTTCAACAGAAATTGTTATTTGAGCAACTCCTCCACTTATGTGAGCCTGACTTGTAGCCTTTAACGCAACTTGATTTATCTCGTTAAGACTATGCGAAAGCAAATAATTCAAACCATCTTTATCTTCTTTATCAAAAGGAATCTCTACTTTTTTATTACTATTTTCTACTTTCAACACTGTTTCAAACATCAATCTTTCGCCTTCTTGAATATATTGTCCCATAGAATGAAGGTCTGTTGTATTTAAAAGGCAAACAGGGAATAATCCTTTATTATTTTTTCCTTCACTTTCTCCAAAAAGTTGTTGCCACCAACGAGATAAATATTGTAAAGCAGGTTGATAAGATAAGAATACATCTATTTTCTTTCCTTTATTATATAATAGATTTCTAAATGCAGCATATTTCCAAGCAGGATTATTCATTGACTTATCATTTATCAACACTTCTCTCATTTCTCTCGCACCTTGCATCAATAACTCTATATCAAATCCCGCAACTGCGATAGGTAATAACCCCACAGGAGTCAAAACAGAGAATCTACCACCAACATCATCTTTTATTTCAAAGGTTTTATATCCATTTTCATCAGCCAATCCTCTCAAAGCACCTTTTGACTTATCAGTTATTGCAATTATTCTATTTTTTGCTTCATCTTTTCCGTATTTTTCCTCCAATTCTTTTTTCAAAATACGAAAAGCAATAGCAGGTTCTGTCGTTGTACCCGATTTTGATATTACACAAAGAGAATAATCCCTTACTTTCAACACCTCCAACAAGTCTGCCATATAATCTTCCGAAAGATTCTCTCCTGCATATAATATTAAAGGAATATCTTTCTTAGCTTGCAGGCTCACAAAAGCAGAACTCAATGCTTCAATTACTGCTCTTGCACCAAGATATGAGCCTCCTATTCCTATTACAACTAATATTTCAGATTTTTTACTTATAAAAGAAGCCGTATTCTTTATATCTGAAAGACAATCTATCTGCAAAGGCAAATCTCTCCAACCTAAAAACTCACTTCCATCTCCATTTCCATTCATTATTAGGTTATGAGAATTTAAAATTTCATTTTCTAAGGCTTGCAACTGATTGTTTTCGCAAATACCCGCTAAATCATAATCTACTTTTATCATAATTTCAACAAAAATTATTTTGCAAAAATACAACAAATTACCAATCTATTGGTTCAATTCCCTTTGATTTCAAGAAATTATTTGCCATTGAAAAATTCTTACAGCCAAAAAATCCCCTATAAGCACTTAAAGGAGAAGGGTGAGGTGCTTTTAAAACCAAATGTTTTGTTGTATCAATATACTTTCCTTTTTGTTGAGCGTAAGAACCCCAAAGAATAAAAACCAAGTTCTCCTTTTTCTTTGACAAAATATTAATAACACTATCGGTAAATCGTTCCCAACCTTTGTTTTGATGCGATCCTGCTTTGTGAGCCTCTACTGTAAGAGTCGCATTCAACAATAAAACGCCTTGTTTTGCCCACCTAGTTAAATCTCCACTTAAAGGCATTGTTTTTCCCAAGTCTTGTTCAATCTCTTTGTAAATATTTCTCAAAGAAGGTGGCAAAATACAGCCTTCTTGTACCGAAAAACACAAACCATGTGCTTGTCCCGGCTCGTGATAAGGGTCTTGACCTATAATAACCAATTTAACAGAATCAAAAGGGCATAAATCAAAGGCTGCAAATATATTTTTAGCATGCGGATATACCACTTTTGTACTATATTCTTGATGAATAAAATTTCTTAATTCAAGAAAATAATCCTCATTAAATTCATTTGACAATTCTCTTTGCCAGCTTTCTTCTATTTTTACATTCATAAATTTATTTTTTTACAAACAAGACAAACCTTTTCTTCTCCTTTCAAGGTAGTAAAGAATAAATACATCTCCCCTCCTTCTTTTATTTTAGTCTTATTTCTTATTTCACTAACTGTTTGAGGAAAGTTTCTAACTGTAATATTAGCTTGTTTTATATCTTTCAAAGCCTTTGGACTTGCATTTCTTTGTTCCAATAATTCAAAACATCGTCCTTCAAAATTCTCTATTAGATTTTCACTCATAAAAAGATGAGAATGCCTATGTAATTTCTCAAATCCATATTTTTCAATCAAAGCATCAAACCTACCTAATTTAAGTATAGAAACATTAGGTTCATATAAATATTTTAAAAGTCTTTGATTTTTTAAATTTTCTCTTTGTGGTAATTGATTTTCTCTTTGTGGTAATTTATTATCTCTTTGTGATAATTTATTAAAACAAAGAAAAAAATCATCATTTTCAAAAGACAATGATTTTATATCTACACAATGATAATTTATTTCTTGTTTTACCGACTTATTTATCACAACTAAAATTTCTTTACACTCATTTTTTAATGAAACAATGTGAATATCTGAAATATATTCAAAAGACTTTTCTATTTGTTTTATATCTACCATAGGAGAAAGCTTTAAAATAATTCTCTTTGCCTTTGAAAGCAAACTATCCATCATTGCTAAAACATTAGGTTGTGAAGCTTCTATTTCAAAAACCTTATTTTTATTTTCATCTCTTCTTGCAGGGTCAATGTAAATCACATCAAAACCCTCTACATTCATTAAATACTCTTGACAATCTGCATTAACACAAAGATAATTCTCTGCTTTTAAGGAATTAAAATTATGAGAAAGCAAATCAACCAACATTTTATTTTGCTCAACACAAACAATCCTACTTGCCTTTTTTGAAAAATAAATATCATCTATACCAAAACCAGAAGTTAAATCTAAAACGCTCTCTCCTTTTTCAACAAGTAACGATTTATACATTGCAGTATATTCAGAAGAACTTTGTTCAAGATTCAAAGATAAAGGAAAAAGAAAATCATCTCTTTTAGTCAAAAAAGGAAACTTATCGGAAAACTTTTTACGAAGCTTAATTTGATTAATACAATACATATAATCAATATCTTCGTCTTTAATCTTATGATATTTTAATAATAATTTATCCGTATCAGAATATAAATTATTATTAATAAACATTAATTCTTTATCATTCAACATAAAAAATCAAAAAAATAACTATCTTTGCAAAATCTTAAATTTCAATAATGCAAAGCTATGAAAAAATTATTACATTTTTTATTTTTAATTATTTTTATTGCATCTTTAACATCTTGCGTAGATGAAGAAGATTTCAATTTTGATTCTTTATCACAAACCACAATAAACCCAACAATAAATGCACCTCTTCTAAATTTGGAAGTATCATTAAGTGATTTTTTAGACTTAAACCAACTTTCCGACACAGCAAACGGCTTTGAAATAATGCAAATCAATCAAGAGGGTGATTCATTTCTTCAAATCATATACTCAATAAAAGACACTACGCAAGTAAATGAATACACAAAACAATTAGACGAAATAGAAACAATACAAATCAATATAGCAGAATTATCAATTCCCGATTTAGAAGATTATGGATTTGCATTCAATGAAATTGAATCAGTAGATTTTCTTTTTCCTGATGAAAACACAGAAGCAGAAGATATAAGCGTAGAAATAAATCATTTTAATAGCGCAGCAAGAATTGATAGCATACATATAACATCTGGCAAAATACTAATACAACCACAAGAAACCCTACCATTAAATAGCTATATAGAATTAACATCAAGTTCTATAATAAATTCTCTTACAGGAGAATTATTTTCACAACGCATTCAAATTTCAAACACCTCAAACATATTAAACCAAGACCTTGATTTATCAAATTATACCATATATTTAAAAGATTCAATTATAGATCAGGCCAATAAAAAGTTTATAGATTTAAGATATAGACTTGTTTTTGATTTAGCAAGCAATGAATCCTTTCAAGCAGGTGATTATGACATAAACCTAAACCTTGCATTTGAAACCATTTTCTTAGATGCAGTTTTTGGAAATTTAGGAGAATGCGAATTTCATCTTGCCGACACAATACTATTAGACTTCTTCCAAGACTCAATTCTTAATTCCATTGTAGGAAACAACAATATAGATCTTGAAAAAGTCTATCTAAACCTTTCCTCTTCAACAAATATAGGAATTGACCTTAACGCATTTGCCAAATTCAAAACAATAACAAAAGAAGGCGATGTTTACAACCTAATAAACGAAGAAAACACATTACATATAAACGGAGCAGAACAATTAGGCTTAGTAGGATATACAAATGATATTGTTTTAGAATCCGATGCAAATGCAATAGAAGTCCTTCCTAAAGAATTATCATACGATATAAAATTCAATTTCCAAGAAAACTCAAATAGCAACAACTCTTATCCTAATTTTATTTCACCAGACGATGCCTTCATTACCTTAGATGCCAAAGCCATTCTTCCTTTAAAGGCAAAACTAAAAGATTTACACTATGAAACAGAGTTTGACGCATTCAAATTCATAGAAGAAATGAATTATTTGAAATCAACAACATTACAATTCTACATAGAAAGTTCACTTCCAGCAGAATTATCAGCAAATCTATATCTAATAGATAGTAATAACGTTTTAATTGACACTTTACTTACTTCACCTCTTGTAATTTCAAGTCCTATTGTAGATTCACAAGGGCATATCCTTTCTCCTACTTCGGAAAACATTAAAGTTACTCTTGATGATTCGAAGTATAACAGCTTAAAAAGGGCTAAAAAGATAAAACTATCAGCAACTTTAAACACTTCAAAAGACAATCAAAACCAACAAAGATATGTAAGATTTTCTAACGATGCTAAAATAAAAATAAAAGCGAGTGTTAGTGCTACTGGAAATATTACATTTTAATAACCAAACAAAAACAATAATTTTATGAAAAAACATAGTTCAATAATAATATACATTTTAGTTATTTGTTTATATACATTTTTGGGAGCTAAATCATTTGCCCAAAAAGAAATTCTTTACTTTCTAAGAGAAGCCCCACAAGTTACTCAGTTTAATCCTGCAATTACACCAAACAACAACTTTTATTTCTCTCTATTACTTGGAAGAACTGATATAGGAATACACACTTCTGGTTTTTCTTATCACGATTTGATTCACAAACACCCAATCTACAACGATTCTCTACAACTTGATTTGGAGAATTTTCGCAATACTTTAAACGATAATAATTTCGTAAGCTTTAATTACGATATGGATTTATTTGGATTTGGTTTTAAGAGTGGAAAAAACTATTTCAATTATGATTTATCTTTGATTGTTGATACCCGTTTCAACTTTTCAAAAGGCATTTTCGATTTTATTTTAGATGGAAGTAGAGCCGAAAATGGAAATATTCGTCTTCTTGATGGACATTTATTAGAATTAGACGCTTACATCTGCAACGCTTTTGGGTATTCTCGTCAAATAACCGACAGATTACACGTTGGTGCAAAAGCAAAACTTTTACTCGGATTGGCAAATATTCACACTAATGATGCAAATCTTGAAATACAATTTGACAATTCTGAAAGAATTTCTGCTCATGGCGAAATAGATATTTTAACATCTAACATATTAGGAAATATAAACATAAATTCTCTTTTAACAGAAAATGCAAATGTAGATTTTCTAATGTCTCAAAACATAAATGAAATAATTTCTAATGGTATTAACAACCTTGGAGTTTCTTTTGACTTAGGTGCGAGTTATAGATTATTCAACAATTTAGAATTAAGCATAAGTGCCGTTGATATATTTAGTATTTTTAATTGGAATACTAACACTTCTCAAATTAGAAACAATAAACCTTTTGAACAAATCGTATTTGATGGTATTACATCTAATATTGATAGTATTGAAACTAATTTTGAAAATCAATTAAATTCTCTTGTTGATAGTTTAACCTACGCCTTAGATATTAATTCCTATGCCTTAAACTCCTATTCTACCTCTTTACCTGCAAAACTTTACTTTGGTGCAACCTATAATTTTGGAAAGGTAAATTATCTTCATGCTTTATTTAGCACCAAAATGAAAAACAACGCAATTTACGATACTCATATTTCTCTTTTCTATTCCCTACATACAAAACTTCTTTCTTTAAGTTTCGGAAATATGTTTAGAAAAGAAAACTTGTTTAATCCAAGTGCTTTAATCAGTCTAAAAATAGGTCCAGGTCAAATTTACGTAGGAGGAAATCTACATACAAATAAAGATTTCAATGTTGCAGATTTCAACGGTTTTGATTTGTTCTTTGGACTCAATTTCTCTATTGGAAAACACAACTATTGGCAAAAAGAAAAGTTTAATTAACTTTCCTTATACTTGCTTGCCAAATTTTTAAGCTCTTGATTTTCCAAGCGAAACACTGTCCACTCGTCCAAAGGCTTTGCTCCCATTGCTTTATAAAAGTCTATTGAAGGCTTATTCCAATCCAATACTATCCATTCAAAGCGAGGACAGCCAAGTTCTACTGCTTGTTTTGCTAAATATGATAGCAACATTTTACCATATCCTTTTCCTCTATATTGAGGTCTTACATATAAATCCTCTAAGTAAAGACCTGCTTTTCCCCTCCAAGTAGAAAAATTAAAGAAATATAAAGCAAATCCTACGCTTTCACCATTTTCTTCAAGTAATATTACCTTTGCTTGCTTTTTATCAAAAATACTTTCTTCCAAAATTGCTTCTGTTGCTTCTACTGCAAGAGGTTCTTTTTCATATTCAGCAAGCTCTTTTATGAATTGTAAAATCACAGAAACATCTTTGCGTGAAGCATATCTAATTTCTACCATAATATATATGTATTTAAAATATTTAACTATTCAAATTACAAAGTTATGAAAAAAAACAAAGAAAAAACAAATAATTGATTGTCAATACGAAAAATTAAAGTATCTTTGCAAGCAATATATTAAAGAAAAAAACATTGTAAAATATTAAAAAAACAAACAGACATGGCACAAGTACATAACTTTAACGCAGGTCCTTGCGTTTTACCAAGACAAGCAGTTGAATCTGCAATAGAAGCAATTAGAAACTTCGACAACACAGGAGTTGGTATCTTAGAAATCTCTCACCGTACACCAGGTTGGGAAAGAATAATGGCTGAAACAGAACAATTATGGAGAGATTTATTAAACATTCCTGATAACTACGAAGTATTATTCTTAGGTGGTGGAGCTTCAACTCAATTCTTCCACGTTGCAGCTAACCTTTTAAACAAAAAAGCTGCTTACCTTCAAACAGGTGTTTGGGCAAAAAAAGCAGTAAAAGAAGCTAAATTCTACGGAGAAGTAGAAGTTGTTGCATCTTCAGAAGACAAAACTTACTCATATATACCAAAAGGATACACAATTCCAACAGATGTTGATTATTTCCACATCACTACAAACAACACTATTTATGGTACAGAAATAAAATATGACATGGATTGTCCTGTTCCATTGGTAGCTGATATGTCTTCTGACATTATGTCAAGACCTGTTGATATTACAAAATACGCTCTTATCTATGGTGGAGCACAAAAGAACGTTGGTCCTGCAGGTGTTACTTTCGTTATCGTAAGAAAAGACATATTAGGAAAAGTTGAAAGAAAACTTCAAACTATGGTTGATTACAGAACTCACATAGGTGAAGAAAAAAGAAATAAATCAATGTTCAACACTCCTCCTGTATTCCCTATCTTCGTAATGCACGAAACTTTGAAATGGGTTAAAGAAGAA
>RHMF01001675.1_pt1 | contig 10199 bp, 6 predicted proteins | sample 5365151 | NCBI WGS metagenome assembly RHMF01 (sample SAMN10266501, study PRJNA497801) | feces metagenome | isolation source: feces | host: Bos taurus | place: China: Prairie of Fairy Mountain | collected 2017-08-14 | reverse complement strand
TTTGTGCAAGACGTGCGGCAGAACGATATGCGTAAAGATCGGCAACACGGATCTTCTTACCCAGACGCTCTTCGATCTGTATAAGGCACGCCAGCGCGTTCAATGAATTACCTCCGCACAAGAAGTAATCACTGTTCGCATTGATAGTATCGCTGCCAAGCACGCTCTTGAAAATATCCAAAATGGTCTCGGCAGTAGTTGTCAGAGCACCGCTCGGAGCTTCGCTTGCCTGAGCAGGCATAGGAAGATCGCTGTCATCTACCTTACCGTTTGCATTGGTTGAAAACTTGGATACCCTCATAATAAACGCGGGAATCATATACTGTGGCAGATAAGTAGCGGCATGCGAAAGGAGATCTGTCTCATTTATCGGATGAGCAGACGTATAGTATGCGCCAATAACAGAATTCGAGTTGATCTGACATATCTTGGCGTATGCCATAGATACTCCGGCATACGACTCCAGACATGCAGAGATCTCTTGAAGCTCAATTCGCAATCCGTGAAGCTTGACTTGACGGTCAGCACGACCGGTGAGAACTACCTCGCCGTCGGGAGTCCAATAAGCCAGGTCACCGGTATCGTAAAGACGGTCGTCGGTTATGAACGGATTATCGCAAAATACCTTTTGAGTAAGCTCGGGGAGATTGCGGTAACCGCGACCGACGCACTTGCCGCCAACGAAAAGACGTCCGCTTCCTCCGATGGGAAGAGGATTCATCCATCGGTCAAGGACGTATAGCTTACAGTTACCCATAGGAGAACCGACAGTGATCTTATCAGTATGGGAAAGCTCCTTCATACTGACCGCTACGGTAGTTTCAGAGGGTCCGTATTGATTGTAAATTTTGGCGTTTGTATAACCCTTAAGCTTTTTAAGAAGCTCGGGCGGGAAATGCTCGCCTCCGCAGACGATGCTTTCCATTCTCCACATCACCTTGCGGAAATCTGCACTTTGTAAAAGCGCGGAAAGTCGGGAAGGTGTAATAGAGAAGAATCCTACGGCATAGCCATTCATCAGCGATGCAAGACGCTCGGGGTCATCGAGGTCACTTTCAGAGGGCAGAACTATCGTTTTTCCGTTAAGAAGAGCAACGATGCTTTCAAGCATAAACGCGTCAAAGCCAACATTACACACTGAAAGTACCGCACCCTGACCGTAAACGGATTCCATTTCCTGAGCAAGGTTGAGCAGGTTTCTGTGGGTGATCTCAACACCCTTGGGCTCTCCGGTGCTTCCGGAGGTATATACTACGTAAGCGAGTCTATCGCCGGGCAATTCATCGGGTTCAGCAGGGGCCGCACGCTTGGGGGCATAGATATCCTCTTCGTTAACCGAGCTGCAAGATATCACAGGGATATCCAGATCGGAAAAGCGCAGTTTACCCTTTTCATCCGTGATAAGAATATCGGCTTTACTTCTCGAAAGAATGGTCTTGATTCTTTCCGTAGGCAGACTTTCAGAGAGGAGCATATATCCGTAACCCGCCTCAAGGCTTCCTACGAGAGCGGCAAACAGATCAAATTTACGGGGAAGCAGGATGGCAGCAAGTCGATCCTTACCGCTGCCTGCAGACAAAAGCGAGGATGCATACTGTGAGCCAAGTCTGAGAAGCGATCCGTAGGTCATACGCTCGCCGTTATGTATAAGCGCAACGCGATTCAGATATCTTCTGTTATTGAATATCAGAGCATCGTATACCGATCGCTCCTCAAGATACTTATCGGTCTCGTTGAATTTATACAGAATCTCTTCTTTTTCCTCCAAAGACAGCACGTTCAACCGATGAATAGGTCTATCGGGCTCGCACAGTGCTTCGGATAAAATGTGACATATATTATGATGTAGGATTTCTATCTCCTCTTGAGCAAAAAACTGAGTGAGATAGTCGTAATCAATAGCGTATTGACGGTGGCTCTTTAAATTGGTAAGATGGATCGTCAACTGCTCCGCCTGATATCCGCAATAATGCCAACGACCGCTGATCTCCACGGATACGTCGTGGCTTTCGAATATCTTGCAATCCTGATATGACAGAGCGATATTGAACAATCTTCCGTTATTGGGCGCAAAATTGCATATCTGCGAGAAGGGGAAACGCTGATGGCGAAGCATTTCGTACCAGCGCTCCGCTAAAACGTCATTGAATTCATTGAGTGTCCACTCGTCGTTGATCTCATTATAAAACGGCAAAGTGGTGACGAACATACCCGAGCTTTGCTTGAACTGGAAATTTGTTCTGTTAAAGATCGGTACGCCGATAGTAAAGCGATCCGCGCCGCCGTTTCGCTTGAAATATATAGCAAGAGCCATATAAATAACCGCAAACGGTGCAACTCGCTTTTCAAGACAATACGTATATATAGAGTGGTTAAGGATCTGGGGAAGCTCAAAGCTCTTACGTCTGCCGACAGGGCTGACTGCAGCACTGTTAACGGATTTCAATACGGAGGGCTCTTCGATACAAGAAGCAATATCCTTCCAATAGCGCTCGTCCTTGGCGTATGCCTTGGATGCAAGATAATCCTGCTCCTCCTGAACGTGCAATTCATAATCAGGCGCGCTCTCAAGATCGCAGGGGTGTCCGTCGAGCAGTTCCATATAAGTGCGACCGATCTTGTTGCAAAGCATGATCTGCGTCCAACCGTCTGCGATTATATGATGCATCTTGACAAGCACTCCGCCGCTGTTCTCGGTATCTCTGAAAAGCTCAAAATGATACAGAGGTCCGCCGAACAGAGGGATAAGCTCACCGGTTACGGCTCTTTCCCAGTTTTCAACACCATCCTTGCTGGTGTTTGTGAAATCATAAACCGGAAAAGTCTCCTTTTCATAAGGCGCGTGATACTGCATAACCTCGCCGTTTTTCTCAACAAGTCGGGTACGCAAAGAAGCATCGTTCTCTAAAACGAGTCCAATGCTCTTTTGAAGCGTGGGAAAGTCCAGCCGACCCGTAATTCGAATGGTCGTGCTGATGTTGTTGATCGGCGTTCCCGGGAACTTTCGCTCCAGATTTAAAATATTCAATTGGCTTAACGATAAAGCAAAACATTTTTCGTTGAAATCTTTATGCATAGCCAGACATCCTTAAAAAATTAATTGTGTGCGAACGCACTTATTCCATCTTTAGTATAATGTAATTGTTTCCTCCCGATCTTTTGCATCGATACATCAATTTATCGGCATTACAGAACATAAGATCGAAGGAATTATTCTTGATATCGGACAGAACCGCTCCAACCGAGCAGCCCACGGTCTCGTTTTCCATCTCATCACACTGAATCTCATTGAAAGCGGTAATGATCTGCGAGCATCTGAGCTCTACTATATTGGGATCCGAAACGTCCTTCATTAAAACGAGGAATTCATCTCCTCCAATACGGCCAACAATATCGTTAGCTCTGAACAGGCGCTTGATCGTGTCGGTAGCGCGGGAGAGGACGAAATCTCCGAGGGTATGTCCGTAGCGATCGTTGATGCGCTTGAAATCATCCACGTCGATCATTATCATAGCGCAGGGATTTTCCGTACTGCAAAGATACTGCTCACAAAGATAGCGTGTAGTTCTCGTATTGAAAAGCTGAGTCAAGGAATCTCTTTCCGCGCGCTCTCTGTATGAATTCATCATACACTCCTTTTGGCGCAATTCATCCCGACAGCGGCTTAAGTCCTCACGGCAGTTGATCAGAGACTGATGCGTTTCATTCGCCACTACAAATACGGCGCACACCAATGCATCGCCGCTTTGATCGACGACCTTGCCTCGTTCAAGCACGCTGATCAAGGATCCATCCTTTTTTACGAAAGAGAGCAATGCTTCGGTCTCTCCCTGAGACTCGATCTGATGATGAAGCAGGGAAACAGCATCCCCGTTTTGATCTGCCAGCAGATCTGCGATGCCTTTTCCCGAAAGCTCATCGACAGAATATCCCAATAGTGCGGCAAGATCACTGAGATCACCCACAAGTGTCAGATCGCTTGTGGCTGAATGACAGCATTCCGCCAAAAACGGATACCCGGGCATATATTTATTTATTTTCTCCATTAAAGTTCTCCCTATCCTCCAAAAGTATCGGAAATACCTCGTAGCGAAGGTTTGCATCAAGCCTTGAAAAACCGTTGTAATACGCTTTAATGATACGCTCGCATACCATACAGCTATCCTCATAGTTAGCACGAGGAAGCATAACGATATACTGAGTAGCGCTGCATCTTGCGCCGGCATCACTTCGTCTTACGGAATTGCGGATCGCGGTACCGAGGTTTTCCATGATCTTCTCTCTCTTTTGAACGGTCAATTCGGTGTCATTCTTTCCCGATATCGTAATAAGTCCCAGATGCACCGCCATGCTGTAACGCATTACAGAGCGAACCATCGAATAATACAAAACGCGGAAAAAGTCATAATCACAAATGAGAGCGCCTGGATAAGCATTCTTTTCCTGAAGCTGATCGTGAAGCATCTCTATCGTCAGAGTGTGGTCATTGATGGACTTCAGCGCCTCGTAATAAATCGAGCGCGTTTCCTCGGAGGGAATTACACCAAGCTCCGAAAGCAGCTTGTCGCTAAGACCCTGATAGATCTCAATAGCCTCCTTTTGCTTATCCATAGCAATGTAGGCACGCATATAGTAGCAATAGATATCCTCGTGATAAGGCTCGGAAACTACAGTTTTTTGACAAAGCTCGATGATATCCTCATACTGACGGTTTTCCCAAAGCACGGGGAGAGTTCTCAGAAGAGTGTAAATGTATGCATTGTGGTAATAAGTAGCAATAGGCATAACCCACATCTCGGAGGAAAGCTCCTGCAAAAACTCGCCCTTGTGCAATCTGAGGAGCTTCATCGCATCCTCTAAGACGAACTCATCGCTGCTTGCCATTCTTTCGTTGAGGACGTTGAATTCCTCGTAGTCAAGATCTACGGAATAATTCGAATTCCACATATAACCTGACGACTGACAAACGATCAATTGCTTTCCTGCGCCGTCCCATAAGCCGTCGAGAAGCGAACGAACGCGGTAAAGCAGCGTTTTGAGCGCACCTGAGGGATTAGCGCCCCTTTCGTACTCGCTCCACAGAATATCGATCAATTCGCTTTGCTTGACTACACGGTGACGGTTATAAATAAGGTACGCCAACAAAAGCCAAAGCTTCTTGGCGCGGTTGTCGTCACCGGATATACTTCTGTCTTCTGCTCGGATAATGAACTCTCCAAACATATTTACAATCAAATTGGACATTGATGTTACCTCCACATTGCGGATTTTAGAACGTGCCTTGCACTGTCAATCGCGGCTTTTAAATAATCAAAATACGAATTTGGGAATAGTTGGTCATTTTATTCCATTATTTATTACATATTGAGATAATTATATCACTTTTTTGGAAATTCGTCAATACCTTACGCCCAATCAAATGCATATTTTAGCTAAAAAATCTATATATTTTTATATATTTTTATTTAATATACAAAAATCTTCGTGATAATCTTTAAATTCAAGAAAAATCGTCCCATTTCACTTGATAAAAATAATACTTAAAACCAAACTCAATTAATCAAAAACCGACGGAATTTTGCTCCCGTCGGTTAAATTTTATTTAATCTTTATGCTCTGCTCCCGATCCACCGCGCCGAGCATTGACTCTATGTATTTCGAAATAAACGCATCGCCCTGAGTCCTCCAGAGTTCGATTCCGAGGGCGTAGTCCTTTTCCCGGATCTTTCTACCTTCGAAATATGCGGAATTGATCTCGGCGTAGGTTTTTGCCATCAGCTCGATCTCGTCAGCCGTCAAGCCCGATTCGGCGAGTGCTTTGTGCGCTTGATCCTTGGCTATTTTTTCAAAATAGTAAGTCGCGTATTCGCCGTAGGAGGAAAAGCCCTCGATGGCTTCCTCTATAGCGAGCGACTGCGCGGTATAGGTTATTTTGCCTCGCCTTGACACGATCTCGCCGTAGTGCAATCCCGTTACGATGAGTGACGAGGTCACGATCTCGGGCATCTTCTTGCCCGTGATGCTCTGGATATGAACGTGCGCGCTGAAATTACATTTCACGCCGTATTTTTCGTAGAGTGCGAGAAGGTTTGAGCCGTTATAAAGCTGATATCCGAAGGAAAGCATATCACTGTGGGCGTATACGTTCTGATGAGAGACCGCGATCACGTCGATGCCCGCCGACTTCGCTTTTTTGAGATTTTCCTCGATCCACGCGAAGGTGCTGTCGGGAACGTAGCACTCGGCGTACGTATTGCTGTCAAGCATCAGCACCCACAGATCTTCGCTTGCTTCATAAATATAATTAAAAGTACCCATCTCGCGGCTGAGCGTTTCGGGGAGAAGCGGATCGTACATTTCGTAAAAATCCGCCGCCGTTGCCGCTTCGGCGGCTTTCAGCTCCTCGCCCGAATAATCGACAGCGGTCTTGTCGAAATCGTGATTGCCGGGGATGATAAGCAGATCTATACCTGCATCCTTGATCTGCCTGAGCTTTGCGGAAAGCTCCGTGTGGCTGACTTTTGCGCCGTTGAGGGTGAGATCACCCGCGAGGATGAGCGCTTGCGGCTTCTTTTCGATGACCTCGGCAATAAAGGCGTCAGTGATCTCGGGAGAATAATGTACGAGCTTGCCGTCCGCGCGGCTCTGCGGATTTCTGAAAAATTCTCCGTCGCCGAGCAGACTCGGGGAGATATAATGAAGGTCGTTTGCGATCATAAAGGTGATTCCATCCTCTGCCGAAGCTCCGCAGGATGCGAGCGGGAGCAGAAGAATAAATATCAGACAGGCGGCTATTATTCTCTTTTTCATATCAAATTTTCCGTTTTTTATTTAATTATACCACGAAAAAAGATTGTTTTCAATGAAAATTCTTTTCAAACCGAAAAAAATATGGTATAATTATAAAAAATCCCCCAAAAGGTGTAACCTTTTCCCCTCTTTGACCGTCTATATGGGTGAAGACCTACTGCAGAGGTGATTAAAATGGAAGACAGAAAGATCATAGAGCTTTTCTTTGAGCGCTCGGAGAAGGCTCTCGACGAAACCGAAAAGAAATACGGCAGATACTGTCACACGGTTGCTTACTCGGTCCTCGGCTCAAAGGAGGACTCCGAGGAGGTCGTTAACGACACCTATCTGCGCGCTTGGAATGCCATTCCGCCCGCACGTCCGCTGCGCCTCGGCGCGTTTCTTGCAAAGATCGCGCGGAATCTTGCGCTCGACAGATATGCCGCACGGCGCCGGGAACGCGAAAATATTGCGACCGAGGCGGTGCTTGACGAGCTTGCCGACTGTCTGCCCGATACCGAAGGGCTTTCGGTGACCGACGAGCTTATACTGCGCGGTGCGATCGATTCATTCCTTGCCTCGCTGCCCGAACAGACGAGAACGGTATTTATGCACCGTTATTGGTATATGATGCCGATAGCGCGCGTGGCGTACGAATCGGGAATGACCGAATCGAACGTCAAAACAACGCTCCACAGGACACGCCTGCAATTCAAGGAGCATCTTGAGAAAGAGGGGATAATAATATGAAAAAAATCGAAATGGCGAAGCTCATAGGTCTCGCTGATGAAAAATACATTGCCGAAGCCGCACCGAAGGCGAGGGTAACTCGCGGCGTCTTCTGGCGCAAATTTGCAATAATCGCGGCTTGCATCTCGCTCGTCCTGACCTCGGCGGGACTTTGGCTCTTCGTGCCCTACCAAAAGGCGGAGATCGACGGTCCGCTTGACAGAAACAACCTTCCGACCGAACTTCGCAGATATTCCGACAGCGAATATCTCGACCTGATGTATGCCTTTTATCAGTACAACGGCAAAAACATACTAACTGCCGACAACAACTACGAAAAGTACGTTGAGGACGTTCTCGATAACGTTTTCGGTGCATTTATGACCAAATCTGAATCAGCTGACGGAGATTATTTTTACAACGGCGCGCCAACACTCAACGCGGATGATTATTTTCCCATCCAAGAAGCGACAAGTTCATCCGACGGTGATAAGAACTATGTTGAAACGACTGATAATCAGGTCGCGGGCGTTATCGAGGCTGACCTTTTCAAGCGCACCAAGACACACATTTTCTACCTCGACTACACCGAAATGGTCATCCGTGTCTACTCTGTTGCGGGTGAAGACAGCCGCCTCGTTTCGAAATATCAGCTCACCTCGAAGGGCGATGCAAAATTTGCTATGACCCGGTCCGGTCAGCTTTTCCTCTCGGAGGACGGCAAGACTTTGACCTTTATCAGCAACAACAGCGACGTTATAAGCTACGATACAATAACCAAAAAGGAATCTCTTTCCGCGGTCAGCGTTATCTCGCTTGACGTTTCGGATCCAGCGAATATCAAGGAAAAGGCTCGCTTTGAGATCACGGGCAGCTTCATTACCGCGCGCTACGTCGGCGGCAAGATACTGCTTATGAGCAAATTCAACGCAAACAGCCTCAATTATTCCGAGCTCAGCGGATTTGTTCCGCAGATCGACGTGGGTAACGGCTTTGAGCCAATCGCCGCAGAGGATATCATCTTCCCCGAGGAGATCACCTCGAAGCTTTACACGGTAGTCACACAGCTCGACGGCGATAGCCTCGAATTCGAGGGCGCGGCGGCGTGCCTCGGCTACTCCACGGAGGTCTACGTTTCCGCGGATAAGGTATTCCTCACTAAATCTTACAACTCCAAGAAGCTTGCAAGCGGCGAAGAAGACGGCATTCATTGGGCAAAATACCCGCGAATGACCGAGATTCTCGCGCTCGGCTACGGAGAAGAAGGATTTAAAAACCTCGGCAGTGTTTCGGTCGAGGGAACTGTAAAGAATCAGTACAGCCTTGACGAATACGGCGGAATTCTGCGAGTAGTCACGACCCTTGGCTCGAACAGCGTTTATTACTCCGAGGGTGAGCTCAAGGAGGTCGGCGGCTCGCTTGATCTGAACAACGTAATGATGATTCAGAATACTGCCTCCAACGCCGCGCTCTACTGCATCGACCTTGACACTTGGGAGATCGTCGGCGAGGTTCGCAACTTTGCTCCCGACGGCGAGAGCGTTGAATCGGTCCGCTTCGACGGAACGAAGGCATACGTCTGCACCGCCGAGGTCATCACCTTCACCGATCCCGTTTACTTCTTCGACCTTTCGGATCTGAGCAACATCACCTACACCGACACCGGCGTGATCGAGGGCTATTCCTCCTCGCTCGTCAACTTCGGCACGAATACTCTTCTCGGCATCGGCTACGGCGAAAACCGCTCCACTCTCAAGATCGAGGTATACGCAGAGGACGGGGACAAGGTCGAGTCGCTTTGCGCTTATGAAAAGCCCGGCTTCGGCTTCTCCGAGGATTATAAATCCTACTTCATTGACCGCGAAAACGGTCTCGTCGGACTTGCGGTGAGCGATCAGACCACAGGTAATCTGAAGTTCAGATATATCCTGCTCGCCTACAACGGCTACGAGCTTGTCGAGGTCGAAAACGTGCTCTTTGACGGCTACGTTGACATCGCCTTTGCCCGCGCGGCACTTGCGGACGGATATTTCTACATCATGGCGCGCGATCAGTTTGAATTCTTTGAGGTATTTGAATGATGAAAAACAAGAAATGGCTCATACTCGCCATCCCGGCGGGGGCGATACTTGTAATTTTGAGTGCTTTACTTTTTGTGGGGTTGCGCTACGGCACTACAGTCGGATATTATCTTGAGGCGAAGGGCGGAATCGCTATGATTATTGATAGCAAGTCCCCCATCACTATGTCGTCGCGCTCCGACCGCGATATCTTCAAGCGGCTTGAGAGCGGCGATAAGATACTGATCTTCCACGATGCGGTTGCCGAATCCTATCCAGGTCGGACTCGCGTTCACGCCGTCATAAAGCTGAAAAACGGCGACAAGAGCGATCTTCCGAGCGACGTTATAAGTTCACTTATGAAAATGGGGTGGATCGACGGCGGCTACGAGGCGGCGTTTACCGAGCCCGAGGATGCGTTCCCGATACACGTCGCCTATGCGGGATGGTCGGAGAGCGACGAGATATATACGAGAGCACTCAATACGAAAAAAATGGCGCAAAGCTCCCAAAAGCATCTGCCGATCTACCGTCTTGATACGCTCGCCGACGTCGAAGCCTTCAGAAGCACGTTTGAAAACTATCTGGCTTTTGAATACGGCTTTGACGAGGTCAAATCCT
>RHMF01006635.1_pt1 | contig 10200 bp, 12 predicted proteins | sample 5365151 | NCBI WGS metagenome assembly RHMF01 (sample SAMN10266501, study PRJNA497801) | feces metagenome | isolation source: feces | host: Bos taurus | place: China: Prairie of Fairy Mountain | collected 2017-08-14 | reverse complement strand
GGCGCAGTTGATCAGATCCTGAACCATGCTGGGGGTCTTGCACAGAGGCTTCTCGCACAGAACGTTGAAGCCATGCTCCATCAGATCCTTGGTGATGGAATAGTGCAGATCGGAGTAGGAGGCGTTGGTGACGAAGTCAATCTCGCCCACCAGAGGAAACAGATCCCGGTAGTCGGACAGAGTCTCACAGCCGAAATGCTCCTTGGCAGCAGCGGCGCGGGGGGTCGGCTTCCACCACGTACTTGACGTTGCAGATGTCGTTCTCGGGGGTGCGCAGGAACACACCGTGGATGTCGCAGCCGGAGCGGCCGTAGCCGATCAGGGCGATGTTAAGCTTTCTCATGGGAAACATCTCCTTATACTTTAATAAACGTTATCATTGTATCACAGAACTTGGCAATTGCAAACAATTTTTCTGTCGGAATTGACATTTTCTCAGGACTTTTTTATAATGAGCCAAAAGAAAATACGGAGAAATCAAAATGAAACGTTCCCAAATTCATACAGCACTCCGGAAGTCCGAAATCACGCACAGAAATGCTCAGGAGGTAATGACATGACCGAGATTTCTTTTTCCGAACTTTCCATGAATCCCTATGAAAAAATCGGCAAGGAATGGATGCTCTGCACCGCCGGAACCGAGGGAAATTACAACACCATGACCTGCTCCTGGGGTCACCTGGGCAGTCTGTGGAATCTGCCTACCGCCATTTGCTATGTGCGTCCCCAGCGCCATACCAAGGCGTTCATCGACCGGGAGGAAACATACACCCTCTGCTTCTTCCCCGAGGAACACAAGAAGGCTTTGGGTTACCTGGGTTCCCATTCCGGCCGGGACGGGGACAAGGTGGCCGCCGCGGGCCTGACTCCAGTGCATGAGGACGGATACACTTACTTTGCCGAGGCCAGCCTGGTGCTGGTCTGCCGCACCCTCTACCAGGCGCCGCTGAAGGAGGAATTTTTCCGGGATCAGGCAGTGATGGACAAGAACTATCCCGGCCGTGATTTCCACGACCTCTATATCGGCCAGATTGAGAAAGTTCTGGTCAGCGAATAAAAATATCTGCCGCCCGGCTGGGCGGCAGGTTTCTTTTTAGATGCGGTACAGCCGTTTGCCGTTCTCGGTGGTGATCCGGTGGATCTCCTCCACCGTCAGGCCGCGAATTTGGGCCAGCTTCTCTGCCATGCGGTAGAGCTTGCCGGGGTCGTTGCGCTTGCCCCGGAAGGGCTCGGGGGCCATGTAGGGGCAGTCGGTTTCCAGCACGATCCGGTCCAGGGGGATCTGGGAGGCCACCTCGATGGCCTTACGGGCATTCTTGAAGGTCAGCACACCGGTAAAACCGATGTACCAGCCCCGCCTCACCAGCTCCTTCGCCATCTCGGCGGAGCCGGAATAGCAGTGGAACACGCCGGTAACTTCCGGGAATTCATCCACCACCTTCATGCCGTCCTCGTGGGCTTCCCGCTCATGGACGATGACCGGGAGGTTCAGTTCCCTGGCCAGTTCCATCTGCATCCGGAAGGCACGGAGCTGGATCTCTCTGGGGATGTCCTCGTAGTGGTAGTCCAGGCCGATCTCACCGATGGCCTTGATTTTGGGATTCAGTTTGCATAACTCCCGATATTCTGCCAGGACTTCTTCATTGACCTCGTCCGCCACATCCGGGTGGGAACCCACGGCGGCGTAGATATAATCGTATTCCCGGGAGAGTTTGGAGCTATTGTAGGAGGATGCCAGGCTGCAGCCGGGGTTCATGAGCAGCTGGATGCCCTGATTCGGCAGATTCTCCAGAAGTTCTGCCCGGTCAATGTCAAATGCCCCGTCATCCATATGGGCATGGGTGTCGAATAACATAGTGTTCTCCTTCAATTTGTCATAACCGCCACAAGACAGTTTTCGGTTTCGCATACCCTGGCCGTCTCCAGGGAAAAATCCGTATGATTGGGGTATCCCCGGAGGCCTTCGCCGGAAAGCTTGGCGGCAGCTTCCTTCAGCACCCAGAATGTAAGCAGCGCGCGCTGCTTGTCCGGGGCTTCGTCAAACTGGGCCTTCTCGCCGGGAGATAAAATTTTCTCCGCCAGACGCAGGTTGATTTCTCTGTCCGCTTCCTCCGCATCGATGCCGACGGGAACTTCCGAAAGGGCACAGAAGACACGTTTTTTCGTGTGGGATATGGAAAAATGCCAATCGCTTCCCACAAAATAAGGCTTGCCCCGGTGGGTAATGGCAATTTCAGGCATTTCTCCCCCGATATGGGCATCCCAGAGCTGCTTCAGCAGCTTCCGCCCCGCTTCATGGCCGGTCAGGCCATTCAGTTCCATGCAGCCGAGAATCATACCTTCTCCACATCGATGATGTTGGGATCCTCGCCCTCATTCAGCTGCTTCCTGCCCCGGAGATTGTCCGCGCCGTGGGCGATGCCCACGCCGATCAGCAGGATGCCCACCACATTGAACACCAGCCGGGAGGTTGCCAGGGGCAGCACCACCAGAATCAGGCCCGCCGCCACTGTCAGGGCAGCGAACACAAAGGCGGGATTCACCGCGATTTTGCCGCCGCTCAGCTGCATTTCCCTGCTGATCTTCTGGCCGCCCCGGATCAGCAGGGCGATACCCAGCACCCGGCCCAGAAGCTTGGCAATGGACAGGGGGTTCATCAGCATCCAGAATCCTGCGGCGAAGAAGATCACCACCCAGGTGATCCGGTTATGCCGCGCCGCCGGGTCGCCCAGCAGCACGCCGGCGCCCAGAGCCAGAGCCGCCAGAATGCAGCACCAAGCCACAATCTTTCCCACCAGGGCGGAAGCGGTATCGGGGCTGAACAGCAGGATCAGGCCCACGAGGACAGCGGCTGCCGGAGCAGCCAGCAGACGGACAAGCTGGGAAGTTGTATATTTTTTCATGGCGCTCACCTCTCTTTTTTTAAAGTATACCGTTTTTTCCGGGAAGTGTCAACGTTTCCAGCCAGTTATGAAAATTTTAAGGAATTCTTCATATTTTTCGTTGCGAAAAGGGATTTGCTGTGGTAAACTTACCTTAATCGTTCTTAACCATTTCTTAGCAAAGGAAGGTAATCTTATGGACATTTATGACGTGTTAACCATGATCGGCGGTTTGTGCTTGTTCCTCTTCGGCATGAACATTATGGGCGAAAGCCTGGAGCGGACTGCGGGCAACAGCCTGCGCACTTTGCTCGGTAAGCTGACCACCAATCGGCTCCTGGGCTTCCTGACGGGCATGATTGTCACCGCAGTGATCCAGTCCTCCTCCGCCACCACCGTTATGGTGGTCGGCTTCGTCAACTCGGGCTTACTTGCTCTGGGACAGGCCATCAACGTGATCATGGGTGCCAACGTGGGTACCACCGTCACTGCCTGGATTCTTTCCTTAAGCGGTGTGGAGGGCGACAGTCTGCTGATCCAGCTGCTGAAGCCCACCAATTTCACCCCCATCGTGGCCCTCCTCGGCATCGTCTACTACATGTTCATCAAGGACAGCAAGAAGAAGGACATCGGCCTGATCCTGCTGGGCTTCGCGACACTGATGTTCGGCATGGACACCATGTCCGGCGCGGTGAAGGGTCTGCGGGATGAGCCCTGGTTTACGGGTCTCTTCCTGCTCTTCACCAATCCCATCCTGGGCGTTCTGGCCGGCGCAGTGCTCACCGGCATCATCCAGTCCTCCTCCGCCTCCGTGGGTATTCTCCAGGCGCTGTCCGCCACCGGTGCCGTCAGCTACGCTGCTGCAATTCCCATCATCATGGGCCAGAACATCGGCACCTGCGTCACCGCGCTGCTCTCCTCCGTTGGCACCACCAAGAATGCCAAGCGGGCTGCCTATGTGCATCTGCTGTTCAATATCATTGGCACTATCTTCGGCCTGATTCTGTTCACCCTGGTGGATTGGATCTTCTCCCCTGCCATTCTGGGTGAAAGCGCCACGTATCTGGGCATCTCCGTGTGCCACACGCTGTTCAATATTATCTGCACCGCCGCCCTGCTGCCCTCCGGCAATCTGCTGGAAAAGCTGGTGTGCAAGATGGTTCCCGACGCCAAGGAGCCGGAACAGACCGCAGAGCTGGACGAGCGTCTCTTTGCCACCCCCTCCATCGCCCTGGAGCGCTGCCGCAGTCTCACCGGCGAAATGGCCCGCTGCGCGGCACTGGTGCTGCACCGTGGCGTCGCCTGCCTGCAGGACTACTCTGAGGAACTGGCCCAGGAGGTTCGGGATCTGGAAGAGCAGACCGACCATTACGAGGATATTCTCTCCACTTATCTGGTCAAACTGTCCTCCCGGAGCATCTCCGAGGCCGACAGTGCCACCGCAGCCATGCTTCTGAAGGCCATCGGCGATCTGGAGCGGGTGGGCGACCATGCCCTGAACCTGGTGGAAGCCGCCGAGGAGCTGAATGCCAAGGATCTGGCCTTCACCGATGCCGCCAAGGCAGAACTGGCCGTGCTGATCGGCGCTGTGGAGGAGATCGTGGAAATGTCCATCTCCGCCTTCTGGCACAATGATCTGGAACAGGCCTATCAGGTGGAGCCTCCGACGATCTGAAGGAAGCCCTCCGCATCCGCCACATCCAGCGGCTGCAGCAGGGCAGCTGCTCCATCGAGACCGGCTTCATCTGGTCCGACCTGCTCAACGGCCTGGAGCGCACCGGCGACCACTGCTCCAATATCGCGGGCATCGTGGTGGACCGGGCTCACAACGACATGAACACCCACGAAGCCCTCCGCTCCGCCCGGATCGAAAATCAGAACTTCGCAAGCCAGTACAAGGCCTACGCCGAAAAGTATCAGCTGGCATAAAAACAGCCCTTGGGCCGCCTGAAATCTCAGGCGGCCTTTTTCTGCGCTATGAGGCTTTTACTGCATTTTACCAAACTTTTTCGAAGTATTTCTATTGAACTATTTTGGAAAACCCGCATTTTCCGAATTTTCTCTTGCATTTATTATTATTTTGGTTTAATATAATATTATCCGGAATAATGAAAGGAGAAATTCCTATGGCATCCAAACCGCAGCAGGATATGGGCACCGGCTCCGTCAAGAAGCTGATGCTGAAAATGGCCGTCCCCGCCCTGGTGGGCCAGGTGGTCAACCTGCTCTATAACGTTGTGGACCGGATTTACATCGGCCACATTCCCGAAGTCGGCGGCGCCGCCCTCACCGGCGTGGGTCTGTTCAGCCCCATTCTGATGCTCATCACCGCCTTTGCCATGATGGCCGGCTCCGGCGGCGCACCCCGGGCTGCCATCGCCATGGGCCAGGGCGACAAGGACAGAGCCGAAAAGATCATGGCCAACTGCTTCACTGTGCTGCTGATCATGGCCGTGGTGCTGACCGCTGTGTTCTACTTCACCTGCCCGGCGCTGCTGAGGCTCTTCGGCGCCTCTGACGCCACCCTGCCCTACGCCGTGGAATACGGCCGGATCTATATTCTGGGCAGTGTGTCCGTGCTGATCGTCATGGGCATGAACACCTTCATCACCGCCCAGGGCTTCGCAGCCATGTCCATGCTGACCACCGTCATCGGCGCCGTCATTAACATCGTTCTGGACCCCATTCTGATCTTCAACTTTGATATGGGTGTGGCCGGTGCGGCCTACGCCACCGTTATCAGCCAGATCGTTTCCGCCGTGTGGATCCTGCTGTTCCTCACCGGCAAGAAGACCATCCTGAAGCTGAAGGTCAGGAACATGAAGCTGGTAAAGAACATCATCCTGCCCTGCCTTGGTCTGGGTATTTCCACCTTCGTGATGCTCTCCACCGAGAGTATCCTCTCCATTTCCTTCACCTCCTCCCTGGCTAAGTTCGGCGGCGACGTGGCCGTTGGCGCCATGACGGTGCTGACCTCCATCAACCAGCTGATCACCATGCCCCTGTCCGGCATCTGTCAGGGCGGCGGCCCCGTGATCTCCTTCAACTACGGCGCCCAGAAATACGACCGGGTGAAGGAAGCCTTCTACTGCCAGTTCGGCGTGTGTGTGGCTTACAGCACCGGCTTCTGGGTGCTGCTGATGCTCTTCTCCAATGTGTTCGCAGGTATTTTCACCAGCGATGTGGCATTGGTTGACTACACCGCCTGGGCCCTGAAAATCTTCCTGGCCTGCGGCTTCTCCGTGGGCTTCCAGATCTCCTGCCAGCAGGCCTTCATGGCCCTGGGTCAGGCAAAGATCAGTCTCATCATGGCCCTGCTCCGCAAGGTCTTCCTGCTGATCCCCGCGATCTTCCTGCTGCCCCTGCTCTTCGCTCCCGAGAACAAAGCTTTCGCGGTCTTCCTGGCGGAGCCCATCTCCGACGTTATCGCCGCCGCTGTCACCACCTTCATGTTCTTCCGGTTCTTCCTGAAGATGCTCAAAGAGGGCAAGGCACAGCAGAACTGATTCCCATATGCAGCAAGCGCGCACCGCATAAGCGGTGCGCGCTTTGTTTCGTTATAGAATACCTGGCAAACCGTAGAGTATCAGGCCCATGCCGGCGCTGAAAATCAGAATTTTCGGGATGCCGGTCTTGAATTTCAGCACCAGAATCAAGTCCACCGCCGCAATCAGGATGCTTCGCAGCTGCAGGCTGCCCTCGGGCAGAAAGGTGCTTAAAGACAGACTCACCAGCACGCCCAGGACCATGCCCAGGCAGGCCGGGCGGACGCCCAGGAGCATATGGCGCATGAACCTGCTCTCCTTGAACTTGAAGAAGAAGGCCGCCGCCAGAGCGCAGAGGGTCAGGCTGGGAGTCAGGGTGCCCAAATTCGCCGCAATGGCGCCGGGGATGCCCGCCGCCTGCATGCCCGCAAAGGTGGCGCAGTTCAGGCCCAGGGGGCCGGGGGTCATTTCCGCAATGGCCACAATATCCGTCACCTGGCTCACGGTCATCCAGCCGTTCTTTACCACGACATCGGAAATCTGGGGGATCATGCTCAGGCCGCCGAAGCTGGAAAAGCCGATGAGCATGAAGCTGAACCAAAGCTTCAGCAAAATCACAGCGCCGCCCCCTTCCGCTCATAGTAGCTGCCGATGGCCAGACCCGCTAAGATGCCCATGACCACCAGGAACACCGGGTTGATCTCCACGAAGAGGTACAGTGCCACGGAAACCGCCACCACAATGACGCAGGGAGGATATTTGACACTGCCCTTGATGAGATTTTTCGCCGCGTTGGCGATGATGGGCACCACCGCCGCCTGCATGCCCAGCATGGCGGCATTGACCCAGTAGTTATCCCGGAAGGCATCGTAGAAAAAGCTGACGCCGATCAGCACCGCCATAGGCGGCAGACACATGCCAAAGACGCAGATAAAGCCGCCGGCCAGTCCCGCCACCTGGTAGCCAAAGAGCATGGCCACATTGGCGATCATGATGCCGGGAACGGATTTGGCCACGCTGATCAGATCCAGCAGCTCCTCCGATGTGATGAGCTTCTTTCGCTCCACATACAGCTGCTGCATCTGGGCAATGATGCTCCAGCCGCCGCCGAAGGTAAACAGGCCGAACCGGAGAAATTCCAGCAGAAGGATTGTCAGTTCTTTAATTCGTTTCGTAAAGATCGCCTCGATTACACAGTTGATCGATAAAATACACCGCTGCCAGCAGGTCGGCGCAGCCTCCGGGGGAGAGATTGCGCTCAACAAACCAGGCATCCAGGGCTTCCACATCGGTGAGGGTGTAGTCCGTTTTCAGCAGATCGGCACATTTTTCCGCGCCTTCCGTGGCGCCCTCGATGCCGCCCCGGTTTATCATGTTGGTATCCACCACGTTGGCGATGAGGGTCAGCAGTGTGTGGACACCGGCGGCATTTTTGTCCATGCCGTTATTGCGGCAGGCCTGATAGGTGGGCAGGCCCAGCTTCGCCACGGAGGGCAGGCCCTCCGCCACCTCGCCCCGGATGCCCCGGGTTCCGTTTTGGGAATAGAGCCTATAGCCCACGGTATCGCCGCCCCTGCGGAAATCTGCATCCATAGCTTCCCCGGTCATGGATGCCACCTCCCGGAAGATTGCTTCCGCATCCCAGGCGCCTTCGGATGTCCACAGCCGTCCGGCGGCGCCGCAGAGGATGCCGATGGTGAAGATGGCGCCCTTGTGGGTATTCACGCCGTTTGTGGCGGCGTACATATCCTGCTCCGCGTTCAGTCCCAGACGGCGCAGCCTGGCAAAAGTTTCGGCAGGGGTGCAGCCGGACTCCATACCGGCCCTGGCGCAGGCGGTGAAATATCCCTGCAATGCCACAGCGCTGGCCATGAAGGTGAAAATGTCCATATCCTTGTGGCTGCCGGGATTCCGGCGATCCACCAGGCCGGGCTTGGGGGTGGTGCAGACCTCGTCCAGCAGGCTCCGGGTGGCCCAATTGCCAATCAGAACCGCATCCCGCTCCCGGAAGTAACATTCCAGAATGTTCCGGGTGGCAGCCTGCAGCTGCTCCACGGAATGAACCCGGCGGGAGGCGCAGCCCCGGCCGGGTGCGCCGCAGACGATGCAGTTCCGGTCGCCGCCGCTTACCCGTTCCCGGTCAAGTTTACATAAGTCCGTACCGATCACGTCCATATCGAACAGACGGCCCAGGGGATGGTCATCTTCAATGGCGGTGGTGATGGCTTTCACCGCCAGAGGCTCCAGGTCCAGCACATAGATTGCCTCGCAGCCGGTGACGGCTGCGATTGTTTCCTGATGCAGCACCTTTGCCTTGGGCAGCCGATGCAGCAAAGCCTCGCACCCCGCCCGGAAACCCCGGCGGATCAGGGGAGAATCCTTGACGGGGCCGGGGATGTTCATGGAGAAGCTGATCAGTGGCTTGCCAAACTCCCGGCTCAACTGAAACTGGCGGAAAGCCCTGGCTTCCCGGGCTTCCAGCATTTGAGAAAGGGTCACCTCCACGGGCGGCACCTCCTTAATAGTGAATCACATTCTTTTCCCGCCGGATGGCGGCGCAGACTGCCGCGCCCTCTTCCCCTGCGAAGAATTCGTAGGTGGTGGGGGGCAGGAAATCCCGGATTTCCTCCAGCTTGCCATCCTTGATGGCCTGGCGGACGGTACTGGCGCTGATGATCTTTCCGTCGGATTCCAGCCGGGGGATCTCGGTGCAGTCAACACCCAGCCGGGGCAGCTTTTCCAGCATGACAGAATTATACAGCGCGGTGACGTGGGAGGTCTTCTCCTGACCCACATAGCGGCGCTGGATGCCCAGGGTAGCGGCTATCTTGCCGAAGACCTGCAGATCCAGCTCAGCCTGGGTCTTGATGACGGTATCTCCGTCCTTCAGGAAATAACTGGGGAAGGTGGCGGAGCTGATGATATAGGGGCCGGAATCGTGAACCACCACATTGGGCAGGTGGGCAACACCGGCCTTGACTAATCTTTTGCGCACGGCGAAGGGGATGGGACCTGCCTCCTCGGAGAGAACGAACAGATGCACCACGTCGTTCTCTCTGGCAGCGTACTCCACCAGGTATTTATGGCCGTTGGTGAAGGGGTTGGCATTCATGACGATGCCGGCGATTTTCTCCCCTTCCCGGGCGTTCTTTTTCAGGTTTTCGCAATACTTGGCGAAGCCGTCCCGGCGGTTTTCCATGAACACCAGGAAACCCTCCACCCGGGCGATCTCCTTAAAGCCCAAATCGCCCATGAACTTGGCGGACTGGGGCTTGGTGTAGAGGAACAGATGGAAATGCTTGCGCTGCATCTGCACCTCCATCAGGTGGCTGATGATCTCATTCAGCAGACCCTCACCCTGGTGGTCTTTGGACACAGCCAGGCACCGCAGGGTATTGCCGAAGCAGCTGCCGGTGGCGATGAGCTGCTCATCTTCGTCAAAAATGCCGCAGGAATAGTCCAGGTTGCCGTCCCGGCTGATGCCCTCCTGCTGCAGCAGCTTGTCCATCTGCTTCTGGGCATAGCGGTCGTCGGGATAGAGCTTGGTCACGATGCTCATAAAATCACCTCTATAAATTATCATACCACATAGGGCATGGGATTTGCAATGTTAATCGGCTCCCGCAGGAAAATACCCCGGTTCCCGCAAGGGGAACCGGGGCAGAGCAACGGGAGGAGAGAGTTAATTGTGTTTTTTGATGATTACTTCATCAGAGGCACGTTGCCGGTGATGGCAGCGATAGCCACGAAGATGACGAAGATACCGGTAGCCCACTTAGCGGACTCCTTCTGCCACTCGCCCATATCCAGGTCGGTCAGACGCAGCAGCAGGT
>RHMF01001674.1_pt1 | contig 10200 bp, 7 predicted proteins | sample 5365151 | NCBI WGS metagenome assembly RHMF01 (sample SAMN10266501, study PRJNA497801) | feces metagenome | isolation source: feces | host: Bos taurus | place: China: Prairie of Fairy Mountain | collected 2017-08-14 | reverse complement strand
TCGCTCATTGTCGAGAACTGCGGCCTCCAGAACATCGCGTGGAAGTCTGACGGCAACACTTCCCTCTCCTTCCTCAACATCTCCGGAAACAGGCTATGTTTCGACTCCATGCCTACCGTCTACAACACAACCAAGAAGGAATACACCGTCACGGCCATCATCATGCCGCAAGACCCCTTCTTCCTTGTTGACGAAGCCCTGATGGAAGAGACCTATGACTGGCGCGAGAAACTCGCCGTCAACGCCTGGGGAGAGACTTTAGGCCCGACGGTCGTGTTGACCGATGGTGATGGCGCTACCCTGGAACGCGGCACCGACTATGGCGTTTCGAGAAACAAATACACCTTTCACAACTCTCACAAGGACGTTGTCGCCACCCTCACCTCAAAGCACTATCCCGACGTCACGCTTGTCTCCCAGCCATTCGACATCGTCGATGCCACCGCCATCAGTCTGCAGCAGGGCGACAAACCCGATGGCAACGCTCAGGAAGAAGTGTTCGACCTGACCGGCCGACGCATCTCACCCTCCTCACAGGCGACCCTGCAGCGAGGCATCTACATCATCAACGGAAAGAAAACCGTCATTAAATAACATCCAGCCATCATGACAAGAACTATCTACATACGTCTCACCATGCTGTTGACCGCCGTCTTTTGCTGCGGCAGCCTAATGGCACAGACATCCTACATACGCGCCAATCGCGACACCGTGGTGCTCAACCACGACAATCACATGGCCTCAGTCAATGTCGCCGCAAGTGGCAGCTACAGTGTCATTTGCGACAGCGAGTGGCTGCAGGTCGATGCCACCAAGCCCGGACTGCTCATGCTCTCCTGCGGCGACAATAGCGGCGACGCGCTCCGCACGGCCGTCATCACCCTGCAGACCGACGACGAAACGGCCACCACACAAGTGGTGGTAGAGCAGGAGAAGCCCTATACCATCTATCAGAACGACTTCAACAGCGGTACATCCTACGAGCCCTTCACCGCCGGCTGGGCGTGGAGTCCCAACTACATCAAGGTGACCAACAAGTGTCTTGAGTTCTACTACAACCAGGAAGCGCTCGACAACGACAACCGTCGTGAGCGCCGAGGTGCCGAGGTGGTGTGCGATTTCCGCTGTCCGCAGTCGGGCTGGTATGGTTTCCGCATCTTCCTGCCCGAGGGAAAGTTCCCCAAGGAGGTAGACGGCAGCATCTTCTGCCAACTCTTCAACGACGGTGACCGGAACAGTTGGGCCGGCCATCTCAGCCTGAACCACAGCACCGTGGTGGCCAGTCACCGCCATGCGCTCGTCGATCCGAAGACAGGTACCGTCGGCACCGTGGAGTGGGACAAGTGGATACCCTTCGTAGTCTACTTCAAGGTGGGACTCAACAACAAGGGCCGCATCCGCGTTTGGATGGGCGACGACATGCGTGAGGAGGCTCCTGCCTACGACTCCGGCCCTGTGAACTTCGGCTTTGGCGATTGGATTGACGACGACACCCTCAACGACGTAGTCAGCGACGACAATCCAAAAGCCGACTATATAGGAGCCAAACTCGGCCTCTATGTCTCCTCGGGAGGCGACCGCACCATACGCTTCGACGACATCAAACTCATCGAAGGCAATCCTGCCAACGCCTTCAACATCGTACGTCCGAAATAACCACATTCACGTCAGCAGCGCATCTTACCTATAAACCCTCTCATGAAGAAAATCCTTAAATGGCTTCTCATCGTCTTGGGCGTCGTCACCGGACTAATCTTAGCATTGGCTACGGCAGCCAACATAGCGCTCAACCGGCCTTCCGTGCAGAACAAACTGATGAAGCGCGCCACCGAGATGCTGTCGGAGAAGTTGCAGACACGCGTGGTTGTCGACAGTGTCAGCGTGGAGGTGTTCAAGCAGCACATCAGTCTTCACGGACTGTTGGTGGAAGACCAGCAGGGAGTCAAGATGCTGCAACTCGAGAACCTTGCCGTGGGACTGCGCTGGAAACCGCTGCTCCGCTGCGAAGTAGACATCGATGAGGCTCATGTCACAGGCCTGACGGCAGACATCTACAAGCTGCCCGACTCCACCATGAACTTCCAGTTCATCGTAGATGCCTTCAAGCGCGACAGCCTCCATCCCAAGCCCAAGGCCAAGCATCCCTTTTCGCTTAACATCAACCGCTTCGTAGCCGAGCGCATCAGTGCCGACCTCAAAGTGAGCAAGATTGACCAGCGGCTGACACTCGGCAAGCTCACCTACGAGGAGGGACACCCCATCCGGTTGCAGATAGAGCAACTGGGCTATTTCACCAACAACCATCTGCCACGCAAGAACGTGGGCAAACCCCACCGCGGCTTCTTCGATGCCGGCCACATGGACTGGCTGGCCAACCTCAAGGTGGAACTCCGTCACATGGACAAAGACTCCATCTGCGGCGAACTGACCCATGTCGATGCCCTCGACCGTGGCTCCGGACTGCATGTCAGCGACCTTCACGCCCACCTCTTCGCCACCCTTGAGCAGGTGCGACTCACCGACCTCGCCATCCGACTGCTCAAGACCACCATCGACATCAAGGAGGCCAGCGTCACCCTACCCAGCAAGAAAGCAGACCGCAGGCTGGCCTATGGCACATCTGTCATCCGTGGACGCGCCATACTCTCCGACATCACCAGACCCTTCTCGCCGGCGCTCAAGAACTTCACCTTGCCACTCAACTTCACCACACAGATGGACGGCAACGAGCAGAAGATGTACTTCCGCAACATCAATGTCAACACCGACGACCGCCGCCTCACCGTGAAGGGAACGGGATATGTCAGCGAGTTGAAGGACAAGCATAAGACCCTCGTCCATTTCGACGTGACCCACATGCGGGCACAACGCGGCATGGCCTCCAAGATAGTGAAACTCTTCCCCGTCAAGAAGTTCATGATGAAGCAACTCGATGCCATCGGCGCCATCGGCTCGCGGTGTGCCATCGACGTGCCGTTCAAGAAAGTGAAGTTCGCCGGCCTGCTCACTACCGAGGTGGGTAACGTAGGCTTCAACTTCACCATCAACGGGGCAACGAAATACCTGACCGGCCAGGCGAACACCGACTCGCTGGCTCTCGGCAAGGTGTTCGACCTACCGGAGATAGGCAAGGTGGCCTGTAAGGGCTCGTTCAACTTCGACATCTCCAAGCCCCGCACGGCGAAGATGCGGCGTGAGCGAGGCGGCAAACTGCCCATCGGCAGCGTCTCTGCCACCGTCAAGGAAGCCAGTTACAAGTTCGTGAAGGTCCACAACATCGTGGCCGACATCCGCAGCGACGGTGCGTTGGCACAGGGCAAAATCTACAATATCGGCAAGTATGCCGATGTCGCCTGCGAGTTCTCGTTCACCAACACCGACGCCATGCAGAAGATGAAGGTCAAACCCGGCATGAAGTTCCATCTCTTCAAGAAGGGCGACCCCATCCTAAAGCAGATTGACAAGACGCCACCCACGGCCGAAGAACTGCAGGCAGCCAAGGAAGCCAAAGAGAAACGGCGCGAAGAGAAACGTCTGGCCAAGGAAGCCAAGAAGCAGCAGAAAGCCGCAGCACGCGAAGAGAAACGTCGTGCCAAGGAGGAACGCCGCCAACAGGCCAAAGCAGCAAACGAAAGCGCAGAGGAGCGCTGAAAACATATTCACGTACTATCATCATGGAAACCCATTCAAACTATCTACTCGGACTCGACGTCGGCAGCTCCAGCGTGAAGGCGTCACTGGTGGATGCCGGCAGCGGACAGTGTGTGTCATCGGCCTTCTACCCCGAGAGCGAGGCCCCCATCAAGGCCCTCCGCAGCGGTTGGGCCGAGCAGGCTCCCGACGATTGGTGGCACTACGCCTCACAGGCACTGCACAAGGCCATGCAACAGGCCGGTGCCACTGCCGACGACATTCTCGCCATCGGCATCTCCTACCAGATGCACGGACTCGTGTGTGTCGATGAACAACTGCAACCCCTGCGCGACAGCATCATCTGGTGCGACTCGCGTGCCGTCCCCTACGGCGAGCAGGCATTCTCGCAGTTAGGCGCCGACCAGTGCCTCTCCCATCTGCTCAACTCCCCCGGCAACTTCACCGCAGCCAAGCTGGCATGGGTGAAGGAGAATGAACCCGACGTCTTCGCGCGCATCCATAAGATAATGTTACCCGGCGACTACATCGCCATGCGACTCTCGGGCGAGCCGCAGACCACCGTCGGCGGACTCAGCGAGGGTATGCTGTGGGACTTCCGGGAAGACCGTCCGGCACAGTTCCTCATGGACTACTACGGATTCTCACCGTCGTTGCTGCCCACCATCGTGCCTACCTTCGGCCTGCAGGCCACGGTGTCACAGCAGGCAGCCGCAGAACTGGGGTTGCATGCCGGCACCCCCATCAGCTATCGGGCAGGCGACCAACCCAACAACGCCCTCTCGCTCAACGTGCTCCGGCCCGGTGAGATAGCAGCCACGGCAGGCACCAGCGGCGTCGTCTACGGTGTGCTCGACAGCGTCAACTACGACCCGCGCTCACGAGTGAACACCTTCGCCCACGTCAACCATCGCCCAGAGACACGCCTGGGTGTGCTGCTCTGCATCAACGGCACCGGCATCCTCAATGCGTGGATGCGGCGCACCGTGGCTCCCGAAGGCATGAGTTACGACGAGATGAACCGCCTCATGAGCGAGGTGCCCGTAGGGTCGGAAGGACTCGCAGTGATACCCTTCGGCAACGGTGCCGAGCGGGTGCTCGAGAACCACGACATCGGCTGCTCCGTCCATGGCATCAACTTCAACCGCCACGGCCGCGCCCACCTCATGCGGGCAGCACAGGAGGGCATCGTCTTCTCCTTCTGCTACGGACTGGAGGTGATGCGCCAGATGGGCATGTCCATAGAGAAGATACATGCCGGTCGTGCCAACATGTTCCTCAGCCCCATCTTCCGGCAGACACTGGCCAACGTCAGCGGCGCCACCATCGAACTCTACGACACTGACGGTGCCGTGGGTGCAGCCAAGGGAGCAGGCATCGGTTGCGGTCATTACCGCGATGCCGACGAGGCCTTCGCCTCACTCCGCCGCCTCGACACCATCGCCCCCGACAGTCAGCGCGACCAGTACCTCGCAGCCTATGCCCGCTGGAAGCAACAGCTCACGCAGTGCCTCACGACCAAATAAGTTGCAGGTTGCAGGTTGCAGGTTGCAGGTTGCAAGTTGACAAGTAGACGACCTTAAAGTCCTTAAAGTCCTTAACGACCTTAACAACCTCAAAAACTCAAAAACTCAAAAACTCAAAAACTCAAAAACTCATAAACTCACAAACTCAAAAACTCATAAACTCACAAACTCATAAACTCACAAACTCATAAACTCACAAACTCACAAAACTCAATCATCATGAACAAACAGTATTTCCCCTTCATCGGGAAAGTTCCCTTCGAGGGAACCGAGAGCAAGAATGTCCTGGCGTTCCACTACTATGATCCTGAACGCCTCGTAATGGGCAAGAAGATGAAAGACTGGCTGCGCTTCTCACTGGCGTGGTGGCATTCCCTGGGACAGGCCTCCTCCGACCCCTTCGGCGGTGAGACGCGTTCCTACGAGTGGGACCGTGCCGACGACGCCCTCCAGCGTGCCAAGGACAAGATGGATGCCGGCTTCGAACTGATGGACAAACTGGGCATCAACTTCTTCTGCTTCCACGATGTCGACCTCATTGAGGAGGGACGCGACATTCGCGAGTATGAGGCCCGCATGCAGGCCATCACCGACTACGCCCTCGAGAAGATGCGCCAGTATCCCCACATCCACCTGCTCTGGGGCACGGCCAACGTGTTCAGCCACCGCCGCTACATGAACGGCGCCGCCACCAACCCCGACTTCGACGTCGTGGCACGTGCCGTGGTGCAGATCAAGAACGCCATCGACGCCACCATCAAACTCGGCGGACAGAACTATGTCTTCTGGGGTGGCCGCGAAGGCTATCAGTCACTGCTCAACACCGACCAGCGCCGCGAGAAAGAGCACCTCGCCGCTATGCTCAAGGCAGCACGCGACTACGGCCGCAAGAAAGGCTTCACCGGCACGTTCCTCATCGAGCCCAAACCCATGGAGCCCACCAAGCACCAGTATGACGTCGACACCGAGACCGTCATCGGATTCCTCCGCGCCCACGGACTCGACAAAGACTTCAAGGTAAACATCGAGGTCAACCACGCCACACTCGCCGGGCACACCTTCGAGCACGAACTCGCCGTGGCCGTCGACAACGGCATGCTGGGCTCCATCGATGCCAACCGCGGTGACGCACAGAACGGATGGGACACCGACCAGTTCCCCATCGACAACTATGAACTCACACAGGCCATGCTGGAAATCATCCGCAACGGCGGACTGGGCACCGGCGGCACCAACTTCGACGCCAAACTGCGCCGCAACTCCACCAACCCCGAAGACATCTTCATCGCCCACATCAGCGGTATGGATGCCATGGCCCGCGCCCTGCTCAGCGCCGCCGCCATCCTCGAGGAGAGCCCTCTGCCACAGATGAAACGCGAGCGCTATGCCTCCTTCGACAGCGGCAAGAGCAAGGAGTTCGAAGAGGGACGCCTCACACTCGAAGACATCTACGCCCACGGCTGCCAGGTGGAAGAGCCACGGCTCACCAGCGGACAGCAAGAGAAATACGAGACCATCGTCAACCTCTACGCCAAGTAAGGCCGCACAAACAATCCCCGTCTCACTCCGAGACGGGGATTTTCTTTTATTGGTCGTTTAGTCATTTGGGAGTTTAACTTATAAACTCATAAACTCATCTCATTTTGCCCCTTTCCTTCGGTTGCACTCGCGGCAGAGCATCTGGCAGTTCTCCATCACTGTGCGGCCACCTTCGCGCCAAGGCGTGATGTGGTCGCCCTCCATGAACTCAAAGTCGAACTCCTTGCCACAGTGCGGGCAGATGTGGTGCTGCTGTTCCCATACGGCCAACTTAATGTCGTCGGGGAATGCCCGTAGGTCAAGATGGCGCTCATCGCCCGTCAATACGTATGGAATGATGCCCGACTGTTTCTGTATCTCACTATCACGCATTAGGGCCGAAATCTGTTTTGCCAGTGACACCGTGTCAAGCGTCTTGTCGTGGTAACGGTCGTAATACAACGCCCAGTCAAGGCCTTTCATTATCTTCTTGAACTTCTTCATGTCGAAGTTGTTCATTGCCCAGTTGAGGACCGTTTGGAAGTACTGCCACAGATTGTTGGCATTAGGGTCGTGCTGATGCTGCGCCATATAGCCCACCACCGTCTGCCTTTTTCCCTCGCGCGTCTCATGGTCGGCCATCCACTCCAAGGCCTTCTTCAGGAAGTCCTGACGGATGGGTGTGCCGTTCACCAAGTCCTTACCCAAGCGTGCCGCCCCACTGTTTGTCTTCGAGAAATGCCGCTTTGCATCGCTTACGAAAGGCCCTGCATAGATGGCGTTGTTCAGTTCCTGTTCATTCAGCGGCTTGCCCGCAATGTTGATGGTCTTGAACCACTCCAACTTCTCACTGGCATCACCCTCGCAGACATAGATAGTCAGCGGATAGTTGAGGATGCGCTGTTGTATGTCGGCCGGCTGATTGAAGAAGTTCTTAAAGTCATACGAGAACTTGCCCGCCACATATTCGCAGAACGACAACGTCCGCTGCTGTCCGTCCATCACCTCGTAGGGACACTCGGCATCGTCAGAGCGGCGCACCCAATACATGCTGCTCAACGGGTAGCCGTTCAAGATGGTGGTGATGACCGCTTGCTGTTCGCGGTCGTTGTAGATGAACTCACGCTGATAAGGCGGGCGGATGTCAAGCAGTCCACCATAGCCACGTATGCCTTGCTCATCGTTGTTCACGTAACCAATCGTTATCTCACCTACAGTTACTTCTATCTGCTTAATTGTCATCATATCGTTTTAGGGTGTTTGTTGCGAATTAGAATGCGTGTATATGGAACTATAACTTCATTACCTTTCATCATGTAAAGGTCTCCATCTACAGCACCCCTTTTCTGAATATTCTTTCTATAATCTTTATGCTCGGGTTTATAGGGCTTAATCCCAATACTTAACCCCAAATTTGCTATACCGACACCAAGTAATTCAAATTGATTAGGATTATATTTATCCATAAATGTTATGGGAACACCCATATATCCATTATAATCGTATGGAATATCGGAAGTCTTATTAACATTTATTGCATCAAAATTCTCAAACTTTGGATATTCCTCAGGAGAATATTTGCATACCAAGTCTAACAATTCATGTCGCTTGTTATGGTCAAGATTAGTAAACCAACAAATCCCAGGGACCTTGATACATTCATCTGTATCATATCCCTTCTGTTTAACGTATTACCGATTTGCTTCTAAGGTATTATCATACGGAGATTTATAAACTAACGACATATTAAAACCTATACCCATCCATATCTTATTATCCTTTATGAGAGGAAATATCTCTTTATACTTTATCCCATTTTGATGTCCAATTATCAAGAACTTCTTCCCATACTCAATCAACTGCGCAATATACTCTCTGAACAATGAGAACGGTGGGTTGGTGACCACGATGTCGGATTGCTTTAACAGTTCGATGCACTCCTTGCTGCGGAAATCACCATTTCCCTGAAGCAACGAGAGTACATTCTTGTCGTTCTGCAATAGAATCCTGACATCGCTGAGGTCGACAGTGCCGTCACCGTTCATGTCTTTCACCTCCGTTATCTCTACCTTATAGGCTATCTTCTTCGGTTCATCCATGAAATCGCCGAAGTCTATCATCAGTTCATTGCCCTGCACTGGTGAGCCGTTATAGCAGGTGCAGATGAGTTTCTTCAGCCCCAATTGGTTGAACCGAAGGGCGAAGTACTTGAAGAAGTTGCTCTCATAAGGGTCGTCACAGTTACACAACACCACCTTGTCGCGGAAGTGCTGCCAGTAATGCTGCAACTCCCGCTCAATGTCGGTCATCTGCGTGTAGAACTCATCCTTCTTTGCCGTCTTGGCGGCATTCAGGTTTTTGTTGGCCATACGCTATGCATGTTTAGCGTATTGCTTATCTTCGGACGCAGGCTATGCGAAGAGCACAAAGAAACATGGACGGTTTTCCTATCCATGTCCTAAAGGCTCTCGCAACCTGCAAAACCAGATAAGTCACGCCCATGCATATTGCACAGGCGCTTGCGACTTATTCTTCGGTTTTGCTTTTTTGAATGTGCGAGATTCTTAGGACATACCGAATAACAGCAAACGCTTGTTATATTTCCATAAAGTTCGTATTGACGTCTTCGCCAAGACATAATCAATACCTAATGCAAAGTTACACAAAATCTTTGGAAAAGAAAGCGGATGAGCCGAAACTTTTTTCTGCTCATCCGCTTTGGTGTTGTCGATTGGAACGACAAAGTGAGTCAGTTGCCGCGACAGCGGTTGCCAGTTAGCGTGGCGGGGCTGTCAGAAGCCGAGGCTCTTCAGCCACTTCTCCACGCGTTTCTTGCCCTTGCGCACGTCGTGGCCATAGATGGAGAACTCGCCGGTGATGATGGCCTGGGGATAGGCTTCCTTGAGGTCGTCGACGCACTGCCCCAGTCCCGAGCCCTCATGGGTAGTGAAGGGGATGAGTGTCTTGCCGTTGAGGCTGTATTCCGAGAAGAAGGTGAACATCACCTGCGGCCATGTGCCCCACCAGACGGGACCGCCGATGAAGACTATCTGATAGTCGTCGAGATTACTGGGCTCACCCTCGAAGGGTGGCAGTTCGTTGTCTTGCTGCTCTTGCTTGGCGAGGTCGCACAGCGGGCGGTAGGCCATGCCGTCGTACTTGTGGGTGACTATCTCGAACTGGTCGGCGCCCGTGAGTTCGCTGATGTAGTCGGCCACTATCTTCGTGTTGCCCACTTCCACGTTGCCTACGCCGTAGTTGTCGCCGGCATGTGAGAAGAACACCACAAGGGCTTTCTCGGTGGTGTCGACGGCGGTGGTGTCTGCCTGCGGCTGAGCGGCCTCTCCGGAGGCTGCCTTGTGTCCGTTGCAAGCCGTGGACATGAGCAATGCCAGGGCTGCGATGATGAGTTTTCCTGTTGTCATAGTTTTGATGAGAAATTGGTTTTGAATATCTTTCATTGCCGATGGGAGCCACAGGCGCCCTGCCGGCTATTGTTTTCTTA
>RHMF01004555.1_pt1 | contig 10203 bp, 16 predicted proteins | sample 5365151 | NCBI WGS metagenome assembly RHMF01 (sample SAMN10266501, study PRJNA497801) | feces metagenome | isolation source: feces | host: Bos taurus | place: China: Prairie of Fairy Mountain | collected 2017-08-14 | reverse complement strand
GATTTAGGTATTCTAGTAGTTATAGCTGGAATATTCTTATGGATTGTACTTAAAAATAATAAAAAACAAGAAGAAATTAATGAAAAAATATTTAATGAATTATTGGATCAAATGAAAGCTTGTTCAGCAGGTCATGTCCTAACGCCAGAAGAAGATAAAATAGCAATTAAGATAGATAATACCCTTAATTCTTATCTTCAAACAGCAGTAACTGATCTAGGAGCTAGTCGTGCTTTCTTAGCTCGTTACCATAATGGCGGAAAAGATATGAACTCAATATCCTTTCTTAAAGTTAGTATAACAAATGAAGCTGTTAATCATGGTTATAATATGGTTATGAGCGAATTTCAAAATCAATTTAGAGCAATGGTTGGTTACCCTGTAAAACAAATAGATGTAACTGGCCATTGTCTAGTACAAAATTTAGATGAAATAAAAAATGTAGATATTGGGACGTACGAATTGTTAAAAGCAAGAAAAGTACGTTCCTTTTATTGCCACAAAGTAACTAATCATGATGGTTATGTTGTTGGTGCTTTGTGCATATTATATAATAATGACAATAAAACGCAAGAAGATCCAGAACAAATTGATCAATACATTAGTCATATGGCTGATAAAATGTCTGGGGTTTTAAAGATTGAAGAAAAATAGAGAGGAAATTCAAAATGGAAAAAATATTAGAATTTATAGCAAATCTTTTTTTAACCGATGGAATTATTATTGCTGTTGCAGCATTTGTAATAGGTGAAATAATTAAAGGATTTAAAAAGGTTCCGAACTATATTATACCATTAGTTGCCGGTATAGTTGGTATTATACTAGGAATAACAATACCAAATGTATTTCCTGGAAAAGATATTATAACGTCTGGTGTTTTGGGCTTAGCTTTAGGTTGGGCTGCAACTGGTGGTTTTGAAACTGTTAAAAATTTAAAAAACAAGTAATTTATATTTTTTAGAAAGGAGTCTTATTATGTTTAAAATACAAGGTCATCACATATCTGTAACAAGAGGTGATAGTATAACTATAACTTTAAATGTTAGTAAAAAAGATATGAATGATGGAGAATTTATATTTAAACCTGGTGATATTATAGAAATAGGTATATATGAAGCTAAAGGTTTAAACAAAGAACCCCTTTTAGATAAAGAAGTTGAAATAAATGAAAACACTAATAGCATAGACATTCCTTTAAGTTCTTCCGAGACATCTATTGGAGAAATGGCTAACAAAGCTATAGATTATTGGTATGAAATACAATTAAATAGAGAACAAACTATTATTGGATACGATGATGATGGCCCTAAGGTATTTACATTATATCCTGAGGGTGAGGTTATAAAATGAATAATAATTTAATAGCCGATATTTCTACAAATAATGAATTAAATGTTGAAATATCTAATCCCGATGAACTAGATACAGAATTATCCGTTAATAGTAATATTGAAGGATTATTATATCCTAAAGGACCTAAGGGTGATAAAGGTGATCCTGGAGAACCTGGTGCACAAGGACCTAAGGGCGATAAAGGTGATCCTGGAGAACCTGGCCCTAAAGGAGATCCTGGAGATCCAGGTGGTCCTCCTGGTCCACAAGGCCCCAAGGGAGATAAAGGTGACAAAGGAGATAAAGGCGATCAAGGTCCAATAGGTCCCCAAGGAGAACAAGGTATACAAGGTATTCAAGGTCCTCAAGGTGAACAAGGAGAAGTTGGTCCTCAGGGTGAACAAGGTATACAAGGTGAACAAGGTATACAAGGTATACAAGGAGAAAAAGGTGACAAAGGTGATCAAGGTCCAATGGGCCCTCAAGGACCACAAGGAAAACCTTTTACTATAGAAAAAACATATGTTACTATTCAAAACATGATTGACGATTATGACAACATGAACGTTAATGATTATGTTATGATCAAAGGTGATATAGAGCATGAAGATAATGCAAAAATGTTTGTAAAATTAGAAATTGAAGATCCTAATTATAGATGGCATTATATAGCTGATTTCTCTGGTGCAAGAGGTATTCAAGGGCCTAAAGGCGACACGGGACCACAGGGCCCAAAAGGTGATACTGGAGAAAAAGGCGAACAAGGTATACAAGGTATTCAAGGGCCTAAAGGCGATACTGGAGAAAAAGGTTCCCAAGGTCCTAAAGGTGATACCGGTTTACAAGGTCCTCAAGGTGAGCAGGGTATACAAGGAATTCAAGGGCCTAAAGGTGATAAAGGGAATACTGGAGATACCGGTCCTCAAGGTCCTAAAGGTGATAAAGGGAATACTGGAGATACCGGTCCTCAAGGGCCACAAGGTTATACCCCAATAAAAGGTGTTGATTATTTTACTCAAGAAGATATTGAAAGTTTAAATATACCACGTAAAATGGCTATTTTAAAATATGGAACATCTACATGGGATGATTTTATTGCAGTATATAAAGAAAATGCAGTAGTATATTGTAGAGCTAGTTCTAGTTCAAATCCAGCTACTGGTGCTCAAAATAGATTAGCTTTTATGGCGTATGTTAACGACGAAACTAATCCAACAAATGTAGAATTTCAATATTATAGAAGTGTCAATCAACATTCGATAAATCAACAAGGCGATCAAGTATATGTATACAAACTTGACAAAACAGCCGGTTGGACAGTTACTATTAGAGAAGCTATGTCAAAAATAGCTGTTGGAGCAGGATTAAGTATGACTTGGTCTAATGGTGTATTGACCATATCGTTAAATAATCAATAATAAAGGAGAGATAAATATGACAAAATATCAAAGAGCTTATTTTCCAATGAAAGACATACGTTTAGTTCAAGGTTATGGAAAAGGAACTAAAACACATGCCTATGGATATCCATTAGACATGAATGGAAAAGGTGCAACTACTATAGAAGCTGTATATGCACCATTTGATTGCAAAATAACAAAATTGTATCAACCAAAAGATACAAAAACACATGCTAATACTGTATGGTTAACTTCTACAGTAAAAGTGTTGTGCCCAAACGGATATTATGGATATTTAACAGTTTCTATTACGCATCCAGAAGGAATATCTAAAATGAAATTGGGAGCTACTTATAAGCAAGGAGTTCAAATTTTAAAAGAAGGATCAACTGGTTATGCTGAAGCACCTCATATTCATTTAGAAGTAGCCAAAGGACAAAAAGCAGGATGGCATTCAGATCATGGACAATGGATTATAGATAATGGTGTAAAACCAGAAGAATATTTATTTGTTAGAGAAGATTCTATTATTTATAAAAGTAATTTTAAAGGAAATGTTGGTTCTTTAATAAAAGAAAGTGACATAACATACAAAGTTAAAAATGTACCTAGTGAACCATTAATTATAAGAACTTTACCATGGCCTTTAGGAAAGAAAATTGGTGAACTTAGAAATGGTGACGATGTTATAAAATTTAATAATAAAGCTTTAGTATATCATTACGGTATTCTTGGATATACTAGTAATAAATATTTAAAAAAATAATTCAAAATGGAAACGTGTATTATACATACACTTTTCTTTTTTTTCGCGTTGGAAACACTTCTTATTATAGAAGGAGTGATATTATGGGATTCAGAAAAGGCAGCATTGGAGCGATATTAATGAAAGATTTATATCAATTAAAAAAAGACAGGGGGGTATTAATAGAAGAATTAAAACATTACCATTTAACTGATGAAAAAGAATTGATATTTTTAGTAAGAAATATAGCAACATATAATGCGGTTATAGATGAATTAGAAAGAATCATAAATATTGCAGAGTTATATAAAAGTGCTAAATAAATAGCCTTTTATTTTTCGCGTGAAAAACATTCTTTATTATAGAAAGAAGGAGTGTTATTAGTATGAAAGCAATTAACAATGATGAAATTAAAATCAATTCAATTATATCTAAAATCGAAGATAGAAGAAAAGAGGTTAAAGAAATGATTTCTTGGTTAAATGAATGGAAAGATTCAAGAGACATGGAAAGAATTTTATTAAACAATATTTTCAAAACTAGAATCGAAATTAATATGCTTGAAATGAAATTAAAAGTAATGAAAGTTATACAAGGTTTCAAAAATAAGGTAACAGCTTAGTATTGGTAAAGTCTGCAAGGACTTTGCTTTTTTAAGGAGGTGATTCAAAAATGGATTTACGTATTGTTTTAATTTTAGTATTGGGCATTTGTATAGGCTTTATTTTGGGCATGGAAAAGCAAAAATTAAATGATAGAAATCAAAAAGTGACCGGTGTTGTACAGATCGATCACCAAACTGGTTTATGTCGATTTTTTATTACAGACACTACTCTTTCTGATCCGGAATGTAAAAAAATTATATTTTCGGTTGAACATGATGCTAAAATAACAGAACAAGATATGATAGATTCGCAGCAAAAACAGAGTCTATAATGAGTAAATAATAGTTTGTTAAAGGAGGAAAATTATGAAAGAAACTAGAGAATTACTAATGGAAGATTATAGAACGGCTTCCGATTTGATAAAGGTCATTCCACCTGATTCAAAAGATCTTGAAAAATATATAAAAGAACGAGATGATATTCGAAATGAATTAATTAAAATTGATTCTGTAGAACTTGATGCTAAAATTAAAAAAGAAGAGAGTAAAGCAGAAGACAAAAGAGAAATGATTCGTAATGGTATTACTGTCGGAACTTTTGTGATTACTTCAGCGATCAGTATTTGGGCGGTATTGAAAACATTCAAATTTGATGAAGTTGGAACTATAACTAGTACGTTAGGTCGAGGTATTATTGGCGGTTTTGCACCCAAGATAAAACAGAAATAACTCAAAATGATAGTGAGCAATCACTATTGTTTTTTTATTCGCACGAAAAACATTTTATATAATGAGAATAGAAATGAAGGAGGATTGCTATGAAGGATTTATGGAAATGGATCTTATTATTTGCAAGTGGTGCATTTGTAATATGGTTTATTTATCTAATATTCAAAAAAGATTAAATCTTTGTTTCAACTCATTTACTAAAAAGGACTTAACAGAAGTCCTTTGAGTTTTCGCGTGAAAAACATCCTTTATTATAGAAGGAGAGTGAATTTGTTTATGATACTATTTACTATATTATTATCAATATTATTATTACTTATTGCGATTGGAGTGACATCATTTAGTATATTTGGTACTGGTGTAATCATTATATTCGGTGATGTAATAGTATGTGCGATACTTATTATATGGATCATGAAGAAATTAATATTCAGAAAAAGATAGGCTTACATTGCCTATGCTTTTTTTATTTTTATGAAAGGAAAATCAAAATGGAAAGAATTCAATGTTTTTTAAAGAAAAATTCTACTTTAATTATGACTGCATTGGCTTCTTGTGGCGTTGTAACAACAGCAATATTAGCTGTAAAAGCGACACCAAAAGCTATTAAGCTATTAGAAGATGCAGAAAAAGAAAAAGGAGAATCGTTAACAGTTATTGAAAAAGTAAGATATGGTTGGACTCCATACGTATATTGTGGATTATCTACGATTGCTACAATTTGTTGCATAGTTAGTATAGAATATTTAAATCATAAAAAACAAATTTCGCTTATATCAGCATATACATTATTAGAAAACTCCTTCAATGAATATCGTAGTAATATTAAAGATATTTGCGGAAATGATGTAGATTTATTAGTTAGACAGGAAATTGTTAAAGCTAGGTATGATCCAGAATTGGAAGTTCCAGAAAATGATGAAGAATTATTATTTTTCGATTATCAAGGTATGCGTTTTTTTAAAAGCTCTTTTCATAATGTAATAAGAGCAGAGCATCAAATATTAGAATCATTACATACTAGAGGATATGCTAGTTTGAATGAGTATTATGATTATTTGGGTATACCTAGATTGGATTATGGATATCAATTAGGTTGGGGTGATTATGAAGTATGTGATCCTTATAACGTAAAAGAATTAGAATTCAATTACGAAAAAACAATGATAGGAGAGCATAATAATATAACATGTTGGATAATAACAGCATCAATGCCAGCCTCATTTGATTATATATTATAGAAAGGAGTGAACAAAACATATGAAAAAGGTTCTAAGTAAGATAGATTGGGTTCAAGTTGGTGTTTTAAGTTTAGGTCTAGCTGCATCATTGGCTAAATCTGTATATGAAGCAAAAAGATTTGATGCTAATCTAGAAAAAAGATGTGATGAACATTTTGAAAAAAAAGTTAATGAATTGATTGACAAAAAATTAAAGAACAGATAATTTTGGAGGTTAATAATATGGACAATAAGATTCAAAACATATTAAAAAACACGAAGTCTTTTATTTCTAAGCATAGTCCTGAAATATTGACAGGATTAGGATTAGCTAGTATGATGACTTCAACTGTATTAGCTGTAAAAGCAACACCAAAAGCTGTTAAGTTGATACAAGAAAAAGAGAATCAAAATGGGCAAAAACTCGATACTAAAACTATAATAAAAACGGTATGGAAAGAATATATACCTGCATTATCTTTTAGTATTGGTGGTATTACATGTATTATATGTGGATGCCATATAGGAACAAAAAGAACTACAGCATTAGCCACAGCTTATGCTATATCAGAAAGAACATTAATGACTTACAAAGATAAAGTTGTCGAAACTATAGGTGAAAAGAAAGAAAAAAAAATTAGTCAAGATGAAATAGATAAAAATCCACCTATTGAATCAAAAGTTATTATTACACAAAAAGGTAATACTTTAATAAAAGAAGAATATTCTGGAAGATATTTTAGATCCGATTTAGATGCTATAAGAAAAGCATCTAATGAATTAAATAGGAAGATGCTGCATAATAATTATATTTCTTTAAACGAATGGTATACTGCTATTGGTTTAGAGATAATAAAAGAAGGGCATAGATTAGGTTGGAACATTGATAAAGGTCTAATAGAATTAGATTTTGATACTTGTTTAGTTGGGGATGAACCATGTATAACAATGGAATATTCTAGACCACCAGAACCTAATTACGATATGTTATTTTAATACGCGTGAAAAACACAGTGTATAATGAAGAAAATAGTTCTTCATTTATTGATTTTAAAGGAGGAAAAATTTATGGAAAATCAAAATGTTGAAGTTGTAGAACAATGTTCTAAGAAAGGATTAAAGAAATTCGCTTTAGTTGTAGCAGGTATTGCTGCTGGAATTGGAGCAGTTATATTCTTTAAGAATAGAAAGAACAAACAATTAGACGAAGTTGAAATTTCTGAAGATTCTGTTGAAGAATCAAATGAAAACTAATTTCAGAATTTAAGAGGAGTATTTAAATATACTTCTCTTATTTTTTCACTTAATGAAAGGAAGAAACATTTTATGGATGAAACAGAATACAAAACAAATTCCAATAAATCAAAATTAGAAAATTCCATTGAAGATCATAAAGTAGAAAAAGTAGTAACCGGAAAGGTTATAACAAAAAAGAAGAGCGGGTTTCAAAAATTTACAGACGAATTTATTTCTGAAGATGCTAAAAATATTAAATCATATGTTTTTGGTGAAGTTTTGATACCAGCAATAAAAAAAGCTATATCAGATATTGTAACTGATGGTATAGATATGATATTATATGGAAGTTCTGGAAGAGGATCTAGACGATCAACAGCTGACAAAGTATCATATAGAAATTATTATGATAGAAAAGAATCTAGACCAATTGATAGATATAGTAGTGGATATGGATCATCTTATTCATATGATGACATAATATTGAATAGTCGAGGCGAAGCTGAAGATGTATTATCTAGAATGGATGAATTGATGGAAACATATGGATTAGTACGAGTTGCTGATTTATATGACTTAGTTGGTATATCTGGTAGTTATACCGATAATAAATATGGGTGGACTAATATACGAAATGCACAAATAGTTCATGTCAGAGATGGGTATATGATAAAAATGCCAAGAGCAATACCTATAGATTAAAGGAGGATATTATGAAAATATTAGAAGATACAAACAGATTAATACATACTGGTTTGTTAAAAATTAAAAAACATAGTCCTGAAATATTATTAGTTACTGGAATAGTCGGAACAGTTGCTACAACAGTAATAGCATGTAAAAAGACTTTAAAAATTAATGATATTTTAGAAGAAAAAAATGAAACAGTAAAAGCAATACATGAGGCATTAGATAAAAAAGATGATAAAACATATAGTCAAGATGATGCAAATAAAGATTTAACAATTGTTTATGCACAAACAGGTATAAAGTTATTTCAATTATATGCACCAGCTATAGGTTTAGGCGTTTTATCTATAAGTGCAATAGTTTCTGGGCATCATATATTAAGAAAAAGAAATATTGCTATAGCAGCAGCTTATGCCATTGTAGATAGAAGCTTTAAAAATTATAGATCAAATGTTATTGAACGATTTGGTCAAGATGTCGATCAAGAATTGCGTCTTAATATTAGAACTAAAGAAGTAAAAGAAAAAGATAAAAATGGTAAAACCATTAAAAAAGAAGTAAAAGAACTTGATATTGACGAATGGCATAAAGACTTTAGCGACTATGCAAGATTCTTCGATGCTAGTTGTCAGGGACATACAAAAGATCCAGAATATAATTTAATGTATTTAAAACAACAACAAGCTTATTGTAATGAAATTTTAAAATCTCGTGGCCATTTATTTTTAAATGAGGTTTATGATATTTTAGATATACCAAGAACAAAAGCAGGTCAAGTTGTTGGATGGATATATGATAAAAATGGAAATAATCCGAACGGAGATAACTATGTTGATTTTGGTATTTATGACCAACATTATGAACCAAGTAGACGTTTTGTAAATGGTTGTGAATACAATATATTATTAGATTTTAACGTTGACGGGGTAATTTACGATAAAATTTAAAGGAGGAAAATATGAAAAATTTATTTATATTTGTGTTAGGCATTGGAACAGGTTCTTTAATAACTTGGAAATTAGTTGAAAAGAAATATAAAGATTTAGCTGATGAAGAGATAGAATCTGTAATTGATACTTTCAAAAATAGAGAAAAAGAATTATTAGAAAAAACTGAAAAGGATAATAAAAAGGTTGAGAAAAGTGAAGTCACTGAAAAGAAAAAAAGAACAACTAAAAAAGATAAAGTAACAAATAAAAAAATTATAGATACAGAAAATTATGGACAAGTTAAACTCGAGACAGCAGAGGAACAATTAATAAACATTAATCCAGAAGATTCTGCAGAAATAGAAATTATACATCCAAATGATTTTGGGGAAGAAGTCGGATATGATATGAAATCTTGGATGCTATGGGAAGATGGAATTGTTACAGACGAAAATGATGAGGTTGTTACAAATCCATCAGAATATATAGGAGATGGTTTGTCTCATTTTGGTGACTACGAAGACGATTCTGTTTATGTAAGGAATAAAGCAAATCAAACAGATTATGAAATATTAAAAACAGAAAGAGAATTTGAAAATTAGGAGTTGATTCGTAATGTCATTTAGCGATGAAATTAAAAATGAATATTTCGAATGGTTATACGATTATGTTTGTGATGGTAGAGTAAATGAACATATATCCTATAAAAAATTATTTATATTTTTACATGACACAGAATTTACATTTTCTATAGAAATGGATGAAAATAGAGCATATGATGGCGTATGTTTACGTCGTAGATTTGCTAGAACAAAAGATCCTAGAGATTATGAATATATTCTTGATATTTTGGATAAACCTTGTTCTGTTTTAGAGATGCTTATAGCATTAGCTATTCGCTTCGAAGAAGAAATAATGGACGATCCAAGATATGGAAATAGAGTAAAACAATGGTTTTGGATGATGTTAAAAAATATGAATATTAATATGATGACTGACGAAATATTTGATAGGGAATATGTAGAAGAATGTATATACATTATGTTGCATAGACAATATGAGCCAAATGGTAGAGGTGGTTTATTCTACATACCGAATTGCGAAGATGACTTACGTAAACAAGAAATATGGACTCAACTATGTTGGTTTTCAAATGGATTTAATATGTGATTTTAGTTAATTGAAAAAAGAAGGATGTAAATTATGACAAATAATAAAATAAATGTCAATGATGTACAGCATGTAATTAAGGAGTTTGAATCGGAAGGAGGATAGACAAGATGCCAGATTTCTTGATCATATCTACTCGTTCCAGTAA
>RHMF01001673.1_pt1 | contig 10203 bp, 13 predicted proteins | sample 5365151 | NCBI WGS metagenome assembly RHMF01 (sample SAMN10266501, study PRJNA497801) | feces metagenome | isolation source: feces | host: Bos taurus | place: China: Prairie of Fairy Mountain | collected 2017-08-14 | reverse complement strand
CCAGTTTGAACATACTCGTTCAGGTCTATCAATTTGTATGTATCCATCTTTATATCGTTGATTGCTCTCTTCTTTATTCACGATAATAGACGGCGCCCTGCTCGTTTTTCAGCGTACGCGTATTCTCGTCATAATCATAGCAGTCTTCCTCGGAATCAACATCCTTGGGCTTCAGACAGATGGTATTTCCATTGATGGTGTAGGTGTACTCCGTGTAGTTCAGACTGCCTATCATGCCCCATGTAGCCGTACCGTCTGAGTTAAGACAGAATCGACTCTCCTGATTCTCGTCATCATAGATACCAGCCATATTAGCAAAGGTCAGCTTCGGTGTTTCTTTCTCTTGTGCTTCTTTCTCCTGTGTCACAATTACCGTCGAGTCGTTCACTGCAGCTTCGGATGTTTCAGCCTGAGCCTTCTTTCCACCACATGCGATCATCATCAAAGCGATAAGGGCAATAGAAAACATTTCCTTCTTCATATTCATAATTATTTGGTTTATAGTTTGCGTTTGTTCTTCAGATAGTAGGCTACACCACGCCTCACATTCTCCTTCACGGCATCCGACGAGAAGGTGGCACCAGTCACACCGTCTACCGCTGTCGACTGGAATTTCTTCACGGAGATACCCTCATACTTCGTCAGCATATCTTTCTTTACCTGGGCGAAATACTTAGGCGTCTCATCGTTTTTCAACGCCACAACCTTCACTATGATATTCTTCTTGATATGTATCTCCACGGGGGTGGTACTCATATAGCCCTGCACGTCATCGGCCAGCGACGTCGTATTCACTACATATGTCCCGTCGCCAAGCTTCTTCATCACCTTCTGTGCCGAAGCACCGGTCATCACCAATGCCATTGCAACAGTCACTAAAATCTTTTTCATCATCAATGTGGATTTCAAAATTATTTGTTGCAAAGGTACGATAAATTTAAGTAAGTGAGAATAAAAAGGGAGAAAACATTCAGAAAATAACAAAAAATGAGTAAATTTGCAGCGTGAGAAATAAAATAAAACAGATGAAAAGAATGATGAATTGGGCGCTTGCCGCCACCCGACCACTGGTAATGACCGTAGTCTTATGCGGCATAACAACTGATGGTTTCGGACAATCCTGCTGCTGTTGCGAGAAAGCCGGTGCAGAGAATGCCGTACAGAAAGTAACTAGCGAAGAACTGATACGCACCAACCAGAGCTGGGACGGTGTGAAACTGCCCGACTATCTGCAGGGCAATCCCGAATTGGTGGCTGTGAAGTATGTGTTCCCCGTCGGACAGAAACTGGGTTGGCACCACCACCCCGTTATCAACTACGGTGTGCTGATGCAGGGCGAACTGACCATCATTGGACAGGACGGCAAGGAGAAAGTGGTGCATGAAGGTGAAGCAGTCGTAGAGATGGTGAACACGATCCATCATGGTGAGAACCGCGGCAATAAGCCCGTTATCCTCTACATGTTCTACCTCTCGCAAAAGGGGATGCCACTGGCTGTGCAGCATCCGGAGATACCGTTGGAGTAGCGAGAGTAAATTTAGAAGCCGCCTTCCGGACGCATATCGGAGGTCCAGGAGTTGTAATTCAGATCGTAGAGGGTAACCTCGAATCCGTTGCCACTCTCGCGCAGGCACTTCAGACAGAGACCGTTTGAGGGATCTATCCAATAGCAAGAGCCTTCGCTGCCATAGAACGGGCGCTTACGGAAATCAAACTTCCAGCACTTCACACCACAGATAGTCTCGTCGCCAACATAGTATTTGGCCAATTGCGACTGGTTGCGGTTATATTGCTTCATCATCTGCATGATCTCGCCCCGGAAGTCGTCGTCATCGGTAGCTACATGCCCAAACATTACCATGTCCTGAGGACCGTAGTTGAAGCATTCGCCTGCAGCGGGAGCATATTCCTCGAACCAAGCTATGGCAGCATCTTCGCCCTCTTTCTCAATGGGATTGCCGTCGGCATAGTAGTATTTGAAGCTGTTGCCTGAGAAGGTGCCCTGATAGCCAAAGCGCTTGGTGTAGTCGAACTTCTCGTATATCGCACCTTCGTCGCGATGGCTTACCAGCACATAGATGTCGCCAATCTGAGCCGCACAGAGCTTGTGGACTTCCTGTCCCTTGATGGTATATTCCACGTGCCAGTTGTCTCTGGGAACGCTCAACTTGTAGGGGCCTTGCCATTTAGCACCGGTTTTGTCGGGAGCGTTGGCCAGCATGTTCACACGCACTTTGCACTTCTTGGTCTTCCCGTCAGCCAGCGTGGCTGTGAGCTCAACGAGTCCGGCCTTCACGCCTTTGATAGTCGCTTTGCCGCCTTGCCCCTTGAATGTCAAGCTGACGCATTCCGCTTCTCCTTTGATATCAATCTTGCTGATTTCCGTTGTACCAGTTTTCCATTCGATGGATTTTCCTTCGAGGATGGTATAGAGAGGAATATTGTTTTTCTTCTGCTGAGCTGTTGCCGACAGAACGAAAGCCACCGTCAGGAGGCATAAGAAAAGTAGTCTTTTCATACGCAATGAACGATTAAATATGTGTTATTTGATGGGCTGCTTCATGAGTTCATCCAACTCCGAATTGGACTTTTCCTCTATTTCATTGGGCTTGTAAAAATTGGTTGGCATGATGGCAAAGACCTTGCCTTTGTAGAGGAATACAAAGTCGTAATAGCCAGGTGCTACCTCTTCGGGATGCAGGTAGAACGAGCCCCAATGCTGGTTGGCATCGGCTTCGGGATCTTTGTTCAGACCTTGCTCCTGAATATAACCAGGGGTCTTGTCGTTCAAAGGTTTTTTCAAGTATAGGCTCTGGTCGGCCTTGTGCTTGAATACCATCACTTTGATGCCGCCCCCTACGCTTGCTTTGGGGTGGAACTCAATCCACTCGTCGAGTTCGAAAACCGAACGGACGCCCTCGGCAGCGAAAGGCTTGCTGTTGAAGGCTTCGTCGCCGCAACGGTTGCCAGATAGGCTTAGTCCCGTCATGACGGGCTTCTCGCCCTCTTTGAGATTCACGAAATAGAGTTTGCCAAGCACCGTTGTGTCTTTGACCTGCTCTGCGTTAGCATTCGTGCCGTTCTTGGCATTGGCTGTCGAAAACATAACCAGTGCTACTGTGAGGAATAAAACGATTCTTTTCATACGCTTTGAGGTTTTAGTTGAAAGTTCAATTGGTATTACTGCTGCAAAGATAATAATAAGTGGGAGAATAACAAAAAGAATTCCAGATTATTTGCCTTTGAAAGAAAAAAGACAAATAAAAAGAATGATTGTCTCACGACAATCAATCTTTCATTAACCTTAATAATCTAATACCATGAAAAACACATTGCAAAAATAGGAATATTTTTTGTTTTTTGCAAGTTTTCCTATCTATTTGTGATTGAGTTTAACGTATTTTAAGCATTACTGCTTCCACTGAACGTTTTTTAACCAAGGTTCTTCCGTTTTCTGCTCTTCGTGGGCAATCGGGTCCAACTTGTTGTCTTGGCGGAGCACCAGTCCTAAAGAAGGAAGCTGCATAAACTCTGCCGTATAGGGTTCCTGAGGAAGGCTGAGGAAATCGGAAGTCGCCAGGGGTCTCCACTTGACGGAATAGACGCTGACGGTGCTCTCGGGAGCAGCTTTGCCATAAGTGGAAATCATACAGATGACGTGCTGGCAACTGTCGACAGCCTCGCTGACAGGCATGAGCTGCATGGCAACATGTAGCGCAGGGCTGACCTGTAATGCCAGCGACTCGTCGGTCAATCGTGTCATCTGGCTCTTTCCTCCCAGTTCGTTGTGCACCTCAGCCTTCATGTTGGATTCGATGAAGTCGATGAAGTCGAGCCGGTTGTTCTGCGTCAGATAGTACAGCAGACTGTCGGGTATCTCAGAGAACACCTCCTTCATCTTCGGCTGCGCAAGACAAAGAGACGACAGCGAAGACACCAGGAAGCATATCAACATGAATTTCTTCATACACCTTATATTATATATACGCATTATCCTCGACCAGGACGGAGATCCTTCACGCGGACAGCCTTGCCCTCGCTGACGGGGAGAGAGCCTTTCTTGACGAGTTTCACACGCGGAGTGAGTAGTATCTCGTCTTTCAGAGCACGCTGGATATCCTTTGTCATCTTCTGCAGTTCGGGATAGACATCGGTGTTGAGTCCGTCGAGCTCTACCTCTACCGTCATGATGTCGTTGTCGTCTTCGGTATCGAGGGTGATGAGATAGTTGCTGCCCAATCCAGGATATTGTACCAGAATCTTCTCGACCTGCATGGGGAATACGTTGACACCCTTGATGATGAACATATCGTCGGTGCGTCCCTTGATGCGGTCTATGCGACGATGGGTGCGTCCGCACTTGCATTGTCCAGGGATGACACGGGTGAGGTCGCGGGTGCGATAGCGAAGGATAGGCATCATGGTACGGTCGAGAGTGGTCAGAACCATCTCACCCATCTCGCCATCGGGTACAGGCTCGAGGGTATCAGGATCGACGATTTCGAGGATATAGTTGTCTTCCCAGAGATGCATACCATTCTGTTCGAGGCACTCGAAGGCTACGCCAGGACCGTTCATCTCCGTCATACCAAACGAGTTGTAAGCCTTGACACCCAAAAGGCGCTCAATGCGCTGTCGCTGCTCCTCGGTATGAGGCTCGGCACCGATGAACAGGGTGCGGAGACTGGTGGAGCGAGGATCTACGCCTTCTTCCTGGAACACCTCAGCCAGACGGATGGCATAGGATGGAATAGCGTGGAGACAAGTGGTTCCGAAGTCGCGGATGAACATAATCTGACGCTTGGAGTTACCGGCAGCAGCAGGAACAGTAATAGCTCCCAACTTCTCGGCACCATACTGGAAACCGAGTCCGCCAGTGAACATACCATAACCCGAAGAGTTCTGGAACACATCGGTGTCGCGGCATCCCACCATATACATATCGCGCGCTATCATGTTAGCCCACGAGTCGATGTCGTGACGCGAATAGGTGACAACAGTAGGATGGCCTGTGGTTCCGCTGGTGGAGTGGATACGGATGGCATCCTTCTTATCGCCTCCCACCAATCCGAAGGGATAGTTGTCGCGCAGGTCCTGTTTGGTAGTAAACGGAATCTTGCGGATGTCGGCGACGGTCTGAATGCTGTCGGGGGTGATGCCCAGATCGCCCAGGCGTTTCTTGTAGAAAGGCGACTGCAGGGCAATCTCGATACTCTTACGTAACTTTTTCACTTGCAATGCCTCCAGCTCTTCGCGGGGCATTGTCTCCAATTCTGGTTGCCAATACTGATTATTCATATCGTTTAGTTTTGTTTATAATTTCAAAGTCTTATCGTATGTGAGTGGCAATTGCTTGCCGATACTGGTCACTATCACGCCACAATGCGTCTTCTCCTTCATCTGACCGACCATCTCTGCCATCAAGTGGGCATTGCCATCGTCGAGGTGTGAGATAGGCTCGTCGACTATCAGGAAATCGAGGGGCTGGACGAGGGAGCGGATGAAGGCCACACGCTGCTGTTGTCCTTGCGACAAGATGCCAGCCTTGACATGCAGTTTCTCGTCGATGCCCAACTGCTGGAACCATTGTTCTATCGTAGGCAGGTCTACCCTACTCTTCAGCCGGTTTTTGATTTCCACATTCTCCAGCGCCGTCAGTTCGGGGAAGAGTCGCATCTCCTGAAAGAGCATGCTAATCTGCTGTTGGCGGATATCCACCCACTGGCTGACGGAGAACTGACGGATGTCGATGCCGTCGAAACAGATCTGACCTGTATAGTCGCGACGATAGCCCAGAAGATAGCTACAGAACGTGCTCTTGCCCATTCCGCTCTCAGCCTCAACGAGATAGGACGTGCCTCTTTCGAAGCAGACTTCCGTCTTCCATACATCAGAGGCGAGGTCGTCGCGTTGTGCAAAAACCTGTGGCAATACCTGGTGTAGAGTGATCTGTTGCATACCGTTGTCTTATATTTGTTTTGTCAACTGAGCCATCATGACTGCTGAAAGACCGGCTGTCTCTGTGCGCAGACGGCTGGTTCCCAGATGGATAGACTGCCAACCCTGGGAGAGCGCCTCGCGCACCTCGTCAATCGAAAAATCGCCTTCGGGACCTATCATCACCGTTACATCCTCGTCGGCAGGCAGATGCTGTAGCTCGTCGAAGAGGCTCTGGCGCTCTATCTCCTCGTAACAATGGGCTATATACCGGGCACCTTTTCTATCGGAACGAATGAAGTCTCTGAACGCCTGCATGTCGTGAAGACCGGTCTTCCACGCCTTCCGACTCTGTTTCATGGCAGAGACGGCTATCTTCTCCAATCGGGGTATTTTCACCACCCGTCGTTCGGAGAACTGCGTCTCGAGGAAAGAGATATCGTCGACACCTATCTCAATGGCTTTCTCCACCATCCACTCCATACGTTCCATCAGTTTGGTAGGTGCAATGGCGAGATGTATATGTCCATTCCAGGCTCGCTGTTGTGGCAACGCAGCCTGAATATCATAGAGGCAATGATGGTTGGAGGCCATGGTGACGACGGCTTGATAGAAACATCCCTGTCCGTCCATCAGCATCATCTCGTCGCCAGCCTCCAAACGGAGCACTCGCACAGCATGAGAGGCTTCGTCGGCAGGCAGTTCATGCGCATCTGCTGCTTGGGGAACATAGAAATATCTCGTTTCTTTCATCGTCGTCTTATATCTTTGATTCTTCTTTTGATGGATGGAATACCAATGCAAAGGCCACACCAACTATCAACGCATATAGCGCAAAGATAAACCAGCACTCGGCCCAAGCCACATGTCCCTGTGCATCGGTATGAGCAGTCACGACAGCCTGGGCTGTCAGCGAACCTATGGTGGCACCGAAGCCATTGGTCATGAGCATCAACAAGCCCTGTGCACTGGAACGGATGCTGGGATCTGTCGTCTTGTCGACAAACAAAGATCCGCAGATATTAAAGAAGTCGAAGGCAACGCCATAGATGATCATCGAGAGGACGAACATCCAGACACCGCTGCCAGGATTGCCCAAGCCTAGCAGTCCGAAACGGAACACCCAGGCAAACATCGCTATCAGCATTACCTTCTTAATACCATAGCGTTTCATAAAGAAAGGTATCAGCAGAATACAGCATGTCTCGCTGATCTGAGAGATGGAATAGAGAATCACCGGATATTTCACACCAAAGGAATCTACAAACTCCGGTACACTCTTGAAATGGTCAAGAAAAGGAGTTGCAAAACCATTGGTAATATGAAGGCAGATGCCAAGCAAGACAGAGAAGACGAAGAACACAGCCATCGTCCTCTGTTTAAACAACGTGAAAGCACGAAGTCCGAAAATATCAATGTCTTTCTTCGTTCCGCTACGGTCTACAGGACAGTCAGGAAGAGTAAACGTATAGAAGAACATCACGATGCTCAACACGCCGCTCAGGAAGAACTGGTTTTGATTCTGTTCAAAATCAGTCACATCCGACAGCCACATCATGGCGATGAAACCAATAGTACCAAACACCCTTATGGAAGGAAATTCCTTGACGGTATCCTTTCCGGCTTTCGTTAGCGCATGATAGGCAACAGAGTTTGAAAGTGCCACAGTAGGCATATAGAAAGCCACACTCGCCGCATAGTAGGCAAACAACACGGGAAATGAAGTTTGTGGTCCGCTTTGAAGTCCGTACAAGGCTGCCATAATCATAAAACCGCCTGCCAGCAAATGACAATACCCCAAAAGACGCTGGGCAGGAATCCAGCGGTCTGCCACAACTCCCATCAGAGCAGGCATAAACAGAGATACCACCCCTTGTATCGCAATGAAGGAACCAATATGGTTGCCCATTCCTATCCTACTCAGATAGATGCCCATACAAGTCAGGTAAGCTCCCCATACGGCGAACTCCATGAAGCTCATAAATGCCAGACGTATTTTCAGGTTCATTGTCGCGTATATTCTATGTTATAGGTTTGTCACCATTCCATAATGTCAAGATGCCGCCATCACTTTCTCTCAGCCTTAACCGGCAACTTTTCCATTCGGTGAACGGCATCTCCTTGTCGAGCGGGTAATAATCCTTCACTTGGCCGTTGAGGATTTCCACGGTGTATTGTGTCAGCACTTCGCCCTGAGGTGTCAGCAGTTCCGGACAGGCTATCCTTCTTGTTTTCTCCGTTTGCTTTAGGTTCATCTTTTTTCTCCTTTTGATGGAAACGTATCAATTGTATCTGACTGACAAAGAGCATCTTTCGCACTTCGTTGTCGCGATCGTTATTGTTCAGATAGATAAATCCGCGAAGTTCCTTCAGAGTGCCCTCATTATTCTGAGGAATACGAATCTGCGACTGACCAGAGGTAGTGATGTGGTTGATGGTCTGCGTAATACTGTCGCCCACATACTTGGCAACAAGACATACCAAGGCATCCCTGGAACCGCTCTGGTAGAGGAAGTCGGACATGAACTGGAACATGAAGGTATCGCCTTTATAATAAGAGGTGTCGGCCTTCACGAAAATATCATAGCGGTTTTGGGTGGCCTTAGGTGTCAGCAACACATCTGTCTCGTTTTGCCACACATTGGCAGTATCGCCGGTAGTACTGTAGACAGAATACTTGTTGAGATCACCAACTGAGGCACCCAGAGCCTTTGCCTCGTCGTTCAGGCGCTCCTTGACGTTCTGATATATTCCCTTCAGATCTTCAGCATGAGAGTAGTAGTAGACCAACGAGGAATCGAAAACGGCTTCCGTCACATGGTGCTTCTTCAACACAGCCAGGAAATAGGCATTCTTGTTGATATCGTGTTCGTTGCCACTGGTAGCGCGTGTCTCAACAGCCATCGCCTGTGCCACATGATAGTCGTAGAGGATATCCTCCAAATCTCCTGGCTGGATATACTCAGAAGGAACCGTAGGCTTACAGCCTATCATAGCGGCTACGATCAAGACTATCAGAACACTATTCTTCATGGGTATCCACTTCTTTCTTGAGTGAAATCTCACTGATTTCTTTGCGATAGAACAGCAACAGCAACACCACACCTACCGAAATGGAAGAATCGGCAAAATTGAAGATGGGGCTGAAAAATACAAAATGATTACCCCCCACCACTGGAACCCAGTCAGGCCAGGTGGTAACAATCAGGGGGAAATAGAACATATCCACCACCTTTCCCATCAGGAATGGCGCATATCCCGTACCAAAGGGAACGAAATAAGACGTGTAGAACTCTGACGAAGCATTGAAGATGAGACCATAGAACATCGAGTCGAAGATATTGCCAGAAGCACCTGCCAACACCATCGAGAGACAAACGATGTATCCCCATGAAGCCTGTTTTCTGACCTGCTTGACGATATACCAACCGAGTAAGCCGATGGCAATCAGGCGGAAAATGGAGAGTACCAGCTTGGAACCTATCTCCATCCCATACGCCATTCCGTTGTTCTCAATGAAAACAATCTTGAACCAGGAGAATATCTCGATTTGTTCGTGAAGCGTCATATTCGTCTTCACCCAAATCTTGATAATCTGGTCTACAACGAGGATGACTGTTACAACAGCAACAGCCATCCATCCGCGTTTAACAACACCTTGCTCCTTCATTTATTTCTTGCCTGCCATCTTCGACTCCACGCTTAGTGTAGCATGGGGAACAGCACGCAGGCGTTCTTTGGGAATCAGTTTTCCTGTGATGCGATCAACACCATAGGTCTTATTCTCGATACGCACCAGGGCAGCCTTCAGCCCCTGAATGAACTTCTGCTGACGAGATGCCATCTGAATCAATTCCTCTTTCGACTGGGTAGCACTACCCTCCTCCAATGCCTTGTATGTAGGCGATGTGTCGTCAACATCATTAGAGTCCTTGTTCATCAGAACATTCATCATCTGGTCATAATCTCGTTTGGCAAGTGCCAGTTTGTCGTTAATAATCTGACGGAACTCTTCGAGTTCCTCATCAGAGTAACGTGTTTTCTCAGCCATAATACTTAAGATTTAGTTATTGTTATGTTCAATTTAAATTCATCAAAGTCTACTTCTGTGCCATCGTTAGGAGCAATGGTGATGTCGTCAGCCAATACCTGTGTCTTGATATAGTTGCCATAGCCCTTCACGGCAGCCTCAATCTCAGGCTGTGGAGCCAGTGTGATATGGATGCGGTCGGTGATCTCAAGACCGCTGTCCTTACGGATGTTCTG